>Ga0256840_1002880_pt1 | contig 14622 bp, 15 predicted proteins | sample 355202metaG_FD_185969 | JGI IMG/M metagenome (GOLD analysis project Ga0256840, IMG submission 185969) | Hydrothermal vent microbial communities from Mid Atlantic Ridge, Atlantic Ocean - 355-202 | ecosystem: Environmental > Aquatic > Marine > Hydrothermal vents | place: Atlantic Ocean: Mid...
ACTTCTATTTACAGAAAATGAAGAAATGGTGAGATTTGAAGCATAAATTTTAAGGAATAACCTGTTATTTCTTAAAAATTATTCAAAAAAGATTGCCTTTTATTTGTTTTCCCTTCGGGGTTGATTATTTTTTTCATAATCTCGCTAAATTTCTTTGAATTATCTAGATAATCCTTCTAAAATTCATCTTCGACTATAAAAAAAATAATCTAAATTGTAAACGAATTATTAGTCGAACTCAGGTTTATACAATACGAATCTTGAAAATCTATTTTTGAGATGTACCCTTTATAAATACTTTCATTAGGTATATTTACAAGTTAAAATCTTTTTTTTTTCATACTATAAACTTAAATTATTGAATGTACAAAATCACATACCGTAGTTTTTAAATTAGAAGTATTGTCAATAGCTTTAATAAACGCACTTCCAATTATAGCACCATCAGCATAATTACAAGCAGTATCAAATGTTTTTTTATTAGAAATGCCAAAACCAATTAATTTGGGGTTTTTAAGACCTAAATTATTTATTCGCTTAAAATAATCGAGTTGATTTTGTTGAAGAGCACTTTTAGACCCAGTAATAGCAAAAGAGGAAACCACATATAAGAATCCAGAACTTTCAGCATCTATTTGCCTTATCCGTTTATCAGTAGTTTGTGGCGTAATTAAGAAAATCATATCTAAATCTAATTTTCGAAGTATTTTTTTATACTTTTCGTTATAAATATCTAAAGGTAAATCAGGTATAATAAAACCATCAACACCAACTGCTTTTGCTTTTTTAAAGAATGCAATAGCTCCATATTGTAATACTTGATTGTAGTAGCCCATCATAATAATAGGAATATCTACATCTTTTCTAATTTCTTCAATTTGATCAAAAATTAATGCTAATGTAATTCCATTATTAATGGCTACTTCGCTACTGTGTTGTATCGTAGGACCATCTGCTAGTGGGTCTGAAAAAGGCATGCCAATTTCAATCATACTAACCCCATTTTTTACTAATTCTTTTACAATAGTAACCGTATCATTCCGTTTTGGAAAACCAGCAGTTACATATATGTTTAATATGTTTTTTTTTATCTTAAATAATTCTTCTATTCGTTTCATTTCTTTGTTTTTGTCAGTCAGGAATTTATTCTCTCGAAATTTAAGGAGAGAACCCTTGACTATTTTTAATCCATCATTCTAATATAAGTTTCCATGTCCTTATCTCCTCTACCAGAAAGATTAACAACAATATTTTCATTAGGATTACATTTTATTTTCTTTAAAGCAGCTAAAGCATGTGCCGATTCTAATGCAGGAATAATACCTTCTAATACCGTAATTTCATAAGCAGCATCTAAAGCTTCTTTATCAGTAGCGCCAATAAAAGTGCCTCTTCCACTTTTAAATAAATGTGCGTGTAACGGACCAACACCAGGATAATCTAAACCAGCCGAAATAGAATATGGCTCTGTGATTTGCCCTTCACTATTTTGCATTAATAATGTCTTACTACCATGAATAATACCCTCACTACCAACTTGAGTTGTAGCAGCAGTTTCACCAGTATCAACCCCTAAACCGTCTGCTTCAATAGCAATTAATTCTACCTTAGTATTATCTAAATAATGATAAAAAGCACCAGCGGCATTACTACCACCACCAACACAAGCAATAATTTTATCAGGATAATCTCTACCAGTTTTTTCAAGTAATTGACTTTTCATTTCTTTGCTAATTATCGATTGAAACCGAGCAACCATATCAGGATATGGATGAGGTCCAACAACCGAACCAATTAAGTAATACGTATCAACAGGATTGGCAATCCAATCTCTAATAGCCTCGTTAGTTGCATCTTTAAGCGTTTTACTACCAGATATAGCAGGTCTAACTTCAGCGCCCAACATTTTCATACGAGCAACATTTGGCGCTTGTCTTTTAATATCTACTTCGCCCATGTACACAATACACTCTAAACCCATTAAAGCACAAACGGTGGCAGTAGCAACACCATGTTGCCCAGCACCAGTCTCCGCAATAATTCTTTTTTTACCCATGCGTTTTGCCAATAAAATCTGACCAACAGTATTGTTTATTTTATGTGCCCCAGTATGATTTAAGTCTTCTCGTTTTAAAAACACATTGGTATTGTATTTTTCGGATAATCTTTTAGCAAAATATAATGGAGTAGGTCTGCCAACATAATTTTTTAACAGATCTTTAAACTCATTTTTAAAATCATCTGATTCAATAATTTGGATGTAATTCTCTTTTAGTTCATTGGTGTTATGATATAGCATTTCTGGTATAAAAGCACCACCAAAATCACCATAAAAACCGTTTTCGTTAACTGTATAATTCATTATAAAATAATTTTATTTTTTCTATATTTTTTAAAGCAGGTTCTAATTCAAAACCGCTGTTTATATCTACACCAATAAATTTTGGATGGTTTATGTTATTAATTTCAGTAGCCATAGTTTCATCAATACCGCCACTTAATAGAAATGGCGTATTGCCTTTGTAATTTTGTAATAAATCCCAATTGAACACAATGCCGTTTCCGCCAGCATTTTTACCAAAAGCATCAAATAGAAAAATATCGCAAAAGGCTTCGTATCTTTTTAATTGTATAAAATCAAAATCTTCTTTAATATTAAAAGCTTTAATGATTTTAAAATTAGTATTCTTTAATTGATTACAGAATTGAGAAGATTCATTACCATGTAGTTGAATGTAATCCAATTTAAAATCAGCTACTTTTTGCAAAATAAAAGCAGCAGGTTTATTTACAAATACGCCAACTTTTTTAATAGTTTTTGGGATATCTATTTCTGGAATTTTAACAACATTACGAGTGGATTTTTCATGAAAAATAAACCCAATAAAATTTGGCTGAACTTCAATGAGCTCAGCAATATTGGTTTCGTACCGCATGCCACAAACTTTTAGTTTCATTCTTTGTTGTTATTACATTAATTTATCAATAAAAGTCTTACATGCTAGTTCAGGTGAATTTGTTTTCATAAAATTCTCACCGATTAAAAAACCTTCAAAACCATGTTTTTTTAATTCGATAATATTTTTATAATCATTAATGCCACTTTCAGCAACTTTTACCGTATCTAAAGGTAATTGTTTGCTTAGCAGGATGGAATTTTCAAAATCTACTTTAAATGTTTTTAAATTTCGATTATTAATTCCTACTAAACTTATTTCTGGTATATACTTATCTAACTCTTCTTGCGTATGTACTTCAAACAAAACTTCTAAACCTAGTTGCTGTGCAAAACTGGTAAATTGTTTAATTTCCTTTATACTCAATACAGCAGCAATTAATAAAATAGCATCAGCACCAATAGCTTTTGCTTCTAGTATTTGGTATTCTGAAACAATAAAATCTTTTCTTAAGATAGGGCAGGTGTTTATTTTACGGGCAGTTAATACATCTTCATTTTTACCTCCAAAGAAATGTGTATCTGTTAAAATAGATAATGCAGAAACACCTGATTTTTCATAACCAGCAATTACATCTTCAACTTTCGAAGTTCCGTTAATTACTCCTTTTGATGGTGATTTTCGTTTAAACTCTGCAATTATTCCACTTTTATCAATTCTTAGAATATATTCTTTTAAAGATTTAGTTTCTGATTTAAAATAAATACTTTTTTCTAATTCTTTAAAGGAACGAAAATCTTTGTTTTTGATAACTTCGTTACGTTTATAGGCTATTATTTTATCTAAAATAGTCATATTATTTTGTTATTTTTTGTAGTACTTGATAAGCGTTTCCTGAATCAATAGATTCTTTTACTATTGCAGTACATTCAGCTAAAGTTTTATTTGGTTCAAAACATCTAATAGCAAATGAAGCATTTGCTAAAACTACATTTTTTTGTGATGTAGTACAATCATTTTTTAAAATATCAACAAATATTTTTGCCGAACTTTTAACCGTAGAGCCGCCATAGATGTCAGATTGTTTATGTGATTTAAAGCCAATATCTTCTGGAGATAGTAAAGCTTCTCCATTATTTGATAAAGCTTTAAATTTTCCAGTTAATGAAATTTCATCATAACCATCTAAGCTATGTAAGATAGTATATTTTTTTTCAGAGTCTTGAATTAAATAATTATAAATTCTAGCTACTTCCAAATTAAAAACGCCAACTAATTGATTTTGAGGAAAACTAGGATTTACTAAAGGACCTAGCATATTAAAAAAGGTTTTTATACCTAACTCTCTCCGAATCGGACCTACATTTTTCATAGCAGGATGAAATAGTGGAGCATGCATCATACAAAAATTTGCTTCATCAATTTGTTTTTTTAAAATTGCTTCATCATTTGTAAATTGATAACCTAAATATTCCAATACATTTGAAGAGCCACAAGCGGATGATACACCATAATTACCATGTTTGGCTACTTTATAGCCAGCACCAGCAATAACAAAAGCCGAAAGTGTTGATATGTTAAACGTATCTTTTCCGTCACCACCAGTCCCACAGACATCTATAGTGTTAAAATCAGATAAATTAATTTTCAAACACAAATCTAAAAGTGCATTTCTAAAGCCTTTTAATTCGTCAACCGAAATATTTCGCATTAAATAAACAGTTAAAAAAGCAGCAATTTGCGAATGATTAAAATCCCCTTTTCCAATTCTGGTTAAGATATTATATGCATCTTTTTCGGAGAGAGTTTGATGCTCAAATAATTTATTGAGTGTATGTTTCATGTTATATTTTACTTTTTTATAAAAAGGGTTTATTATATTTTTAAAAAATTAGTTATCATTTGCTTTCCATGTTCCGTTAAAATAGATTCAGGGTGATATTGTACACCATACAATTTATAGTCTTTGTGTTTTAAAGACATTATCTGTCCATTTTCTTCTTTGGAGGTTATGTTTAATTCTTTTGGGAAATTTTCATTTGTAATAACCCAACTATGATACCTACCTACATTAAATTTACTAGGCAAACCTTTATAAAGTAAATCTTTTTTTTCTGTTACCTCTATTGGTGTTGCTACACCATGAAACACTTTTTGTAAGTTTACTAAAGTTCCTCCAAAAACTTCTCCAATAGCTTGCATGCCTAAGCAAACACCAAGAATTTTTTTACTAGAAGCATATTTTTGTATCAATTCTTTTAAAATTCCAGCATCATTTGGTAAACCAGGACCAGGCGATAAAATAATGGTATTGTATTTATCTACTTCATCTAAAGTAATTTTATCATTTCTAAAAACATCTACTTCAAAATTTGGATGCTCTTTTACATAATGCACCAAATTATAGGTAAATGAATCGTAGTTATCTAATATTAATATTTTTTCCATGTTATTGTGTTAATTCACGCTGTTTTTAACTCACCCCATGATTTGAAGTCACGGTGTGAGTATTTTATTAATTTATATTGTTTCTGCTAGTTTTAATGCTTTTTTTAAAGCACCAAGTTTATTATTTACTTCTTGTAATTCATTTTCTTCATTAGAGTCAACTACTACTCCAGCGCCTGCTTGAAAGAATAGCGTATTATTTTTGCTTAAAAAACTACGAATTGTAATGGCGTGATTTATGGAGCCATCAAACCCAAAAACACCAATTGCACCTCCGTAAAAGCCTCTATGTTGATTTTCATACGTATCAATCAATTGCATGGCTCTATATTTTGGAGCGCCAGACAAAGTTCCTGCAGGAAATGTATCTGCAAAAATTTGTAACGAATTGGCATTGGAATCTAAATCTGCTTCCACTTCGGATACTAAATGGATAACATGGCTATAAAATTGTGTTTCTTTATACGTTTTTACAGTTACGCTTTTTCCATGTCGGCTTAAATCATTTCGTGCTAAATCTACAAGCATGGTATGTTCAGCATTCTCTTTAGGGTCTTTTGCTAGCTGTTCTGCTAATTTTTTATCCTCTATATCGTTTCCTGTTCGTTTAAAAGTTCCAGCAATCGGATTTATTATCGCTTTAGAATTACTTACTTTTAACTGTGCTTCTGGTGAAGAACCAAATAATTTGTAATTCCCAAAATCAAAATAAAATAAATATGGAGATGGGTTTACAGAGCGCAATGCTCTATATACATTAAAGTCATCTCCATTAAACTCTTGCGAAAATTGTCTTGATAATACAATTTGAAATACATCTCCTTGCTGGCAATGTTCTTTACCTTTGGTAATTAAATCTTTAAATCCGCTATCTGAAATGTTTGTTGCTATATCTCCATTTAATTTAAAATTATATTGTGGATGATTATTGCTACTTACTAAATCTGTAATTTTAGCCATATTCGATGTTTCGCCATCAACCAAATTCTCCATAATAACAAGTTCATTTTTAAAATGATCTATCTGTATAATGTATCTAAAAAATGAATAATGCATTTCTGGTGTGTGGTACTTTTTATTTTTAGAGACATTAATGTCTAAGGTTTCAAAATATTTTACAGCATCGTAATTTGTATATCCAAAAAGTCCATTTACAGCATTGTTATTTTCAATTTCAAAGCTGTTGAGTAATGTTTGTAATTCGTTTATTACTTGTTTTCTTTCTTTAATCTGAATAGTTTTATCTAAACCAAGGCCTTTTATATTTATAGATTTATCTTCTACAATAAAAGAGACTATTGGATCTAAACAGATAAATGAAAAGTTATTTTCGGTTGCATGATAATCAGAACTTTCTAATAAGAATGAATTGTGGAATTTATCACGTAATTTTAAATACAATCCAACAGGTGTAACCAAATCAGATAATGTTTTTTTTGTTTTTAGATTAATTTTTATTTTACGCATTGTCATTTTTTTAAATTAAAAAAGGCTTGTCGTAATCGACAAGCCTTTTTTAATATTATTTATAGGTTTCTTAGATTACGCTTTTAAGTTAAAACGAATCCACCACCAGTTTGTATTTATTGTTGTATGTATCATAAGACAAGCCAAATATATAAAAATATTTTACGAATTCAAATTATTTTCAATAATTGTTTTTAATTGTAGTGCAGGAACTACTCCAGATTGTCTCCAAACTGGCTTTCCATTTTTAAATAGAATTAAAGTTGGTACACCTCTTACTTGGTATGCTGCAGCAGCTGATGGATTTTTATCTACATCTATTTTTAATATCTTAACTTTATCTTTAAGCAAAGATTTAGTTTCTTTTAAAATTGGTGCCATTGCTTTACATGGTCCACACCATGCCGCTGAAAAATCTATTAATACAGGTACATCTTGATTTATTATTTCTTTAAATGAAGCCATTTTATTTTTTTGTAATGATACGATAGCTTTAACTCATCAAATCACTATTTTATTTACTTTTTAATTAATTGTTACTCATTTTACCAGTTGCACAGCTCACAAATGATTTTGCTTTGTGCATAACAGTATTTGCATCTCCAACTTCTGGATAGCCCATTTTAGACAATTTTTCTTTTACAGTTGTAAAAAGAGTATCAGAAACTTCATTTATTTTTATTTCAGAATTTTCTAAAGTTACTTCTACTTTATTTACGCCTTCAATAGAAAGTAGTCCTTTTTTTATAGTGCTTGCGCACCCATTACATTTTAAGTTTAATATGTTTATTGTAGTCATTTTTTAATTTTTAGTTATTGATTTTTTTGTCGTTAAACTATTTTTGAGTATTACATGTCAAATATAATTAATTTCTCGTCCCTCCATGCCCTTTTGCAACAACAAAAAGTATTTTTACATTTAGGTATAGAAATCTAAAAAATTGTACAATCCAATTTTTCATCATAAATCGTTGTGTCTTTGTTATTTTTTGCGCCATTTTCAACTATTTTAATTATTCTGGTATTAACCACCAAAAAGGTTTCATTTTTGCCTTATATATAAACATATAGTGTAATGCTAGTTTTACCCAATGTCCAGCTAATCCCATATCGCCAATTGTATCATTTAATTTCCTTCCTGTTTCTGGATATTTATGATAATCTGGCACTATTGGATTTACCGTCATGGTAACCGCCGACCCGTTTCCTAGTCCAAAACCTGAAGACGCTACACATGCAGCTCCCATATTACCCATAGAACCTTTGTGTAATTTTGCATTTTCACCATTTTTCACCATTTCAATTACATTATCTACTACTACTTTTGCCGAAATTCCTGATGGCATTCCTGTTCTTGGTGGTGCTGGAAATATTGCAGTTCCATTTTTACTTGTTCTCGGTTTTGAGATTGTATGTGGTGGTGCAAATGCAATGCCAGGTGCAAAAATATTTTTGTATGTTGGATTTTGATATGTTTCTGGCCAATCTTGTACGGACCATTCTTCGTATGGTCTAGGTGTATAATCTGCATCTACAATCATAAAATTTTTGAATAATTTTTCGGTAATATCTGTACCTTTTTTATCGTATGCTTTAAATCCATGTCCAGAGAAAGAGGGGATTAACATAGCAAAATCAAATGCTTCTGTTTTTTGTGCGCCATCTAATGTTTCATAATGTGCAATACCATCTTCAATTTTATTTACACCTGCTCTTTTAATCCATTTTATACCTCGATCTTCAAAAAGCATTTCTGCTAGGTCTTGTGCTGTCATTTTTTTACCACCAACTTTAAGTGTCATACCGTCCATTCCAAAATCACCTAGTTCATATTCGTTAGAAATCCATGTAATTTCTGCTTTGTCTCTAACTTTATGTCGGTTGAATTCATGTTCTACATTTAAAATATATTCAAAAGCTGCTCCTTGGCAAGTTGCTTTAGCATGTCCTGTACCAATTAATATTTTTACATGTTCGCCATTTCTCATTCGTTGGATTAACATTTCAAGGTCTTTCCATGCGTGTTGTGCATGATCGTAAGTACATACGGAAACGGTTTTGTTTGTTCCTGGTAATAACCCTTCTGTAGCTTCAAAATTAAGTTTGGGACCTGTGGCATTTATAAGGTAGTCGTAATCTACTTTTAGACTTTGTCCTTTTTTATCGCCTGTTGTATATTCTGCTAAAACATATCCTTTATTTATTTCACTATCTCCTTCAGGATAAAAAGCTGTTCCTTTTGCTTGAATATATGTAATTCCTTTTTTCTTATATAATGGAGCGAATGGAAAAATAGTTTGTTTTGGCTTCATACGACCAACACCAATCCAAATATTTGAAGGAATCCATTGATAATTACTATTTGGCGATACTACAACAATTTCATGTTCTTTAGATAGTTCTTTTTTTAGATAAGATACAGCAGTATGTCCTGAAACCCCTGCACCTAATACTACTATTTTTGCCATAAATTTATATTTTTACAAAAATAAAATATATTTAATTAGAATGTAGTAACTTAAGTTACTTATAAATATTCTTTTTACATTAAAAAAAACTTAAAGTGTTAATTTTAAATCGGAGTTCGACCAAGCATTTTATTTATAGAAAATAAAAAAAATGGCAAGATTTGAATAAAATATTTGAAAGAATAACGAGTTATTTTAAGACTATTTTTCAAAAAAAATTGTCTTTTATTTGTTTTTCCTTCGGGTTTGATTATTGTTTTTCATAATCTTTCTAAAATTCATTCTTCGCCTATAAAAAAAATAATATAAACTGTAAACTAATTTTTAGTCGAACTCCTTTAAATTTGCATAAGTATATTTTATAAAATAGAAGAAATATTAAATGTTGCTATTCGTTAAATGTAATATTTACAATACCTCTAAAATCACCAATTTTAAAACCTGTTGCTTTGTCATTTGGATATAGTACTTTTAAAATGCTGTCTGTTTTTAAACTAACTTGCTTTTCTACTGTGCCGTGGCAAGCCAAGCATTTACCTTCTAACTTTATTGGTGCATAAAAATGCACCTTTCCACTAGCATCTTTTTTTACTATTGGTTTTAATTTTTCTTCTTTTGTTACTGAAGCTAGGTACTGTTTAATTATTGCATTTTCAGCTTCAGTAGGTGTATTCTTTTTATTTCTAATTTTATGTGAAGTTCTTTTTATTGACACATGGTATTTATCAGCCATTTCTTTTGTTAATGTGCTAGCTTTTATATTACAAAATGGTATCGCTTGTTGGGGCCCACCTTCTTTCATATGTTTCATTAGATTGCTTCCTAATTTTTTTACTGTTGCCTTTCCAATTTCTTTTCCTTTTGCAATATATGTTTGCTTTTCTTTTTTGGAAAGTTTATCAGAATTACAGCTAGTAATAAAGACCGAAATAAAACTAAATAAGAATAAATATTTCATTATTTTGTAGCTTTAAATCCTTTAGCAGACCAGCCCATAAAACCACCATCTAAGTTTATTACATTATATCCTTCGTCCTTTAATTTTTTTGCAGCTTTCATACTTCTTCCTCCAGAACGGCAATATACATATATAGGTGCATCTTTTTTATATTTAGTCATTTGCTCCATAAAATTTTTGTCAAATATATTTACATTTGCAGCATTTTCAATATGACCAGTATTAAATTCTTTAGGAGTTCTTACATCTACTAACTGTACATCTTTACCTTCGGTTTGTGTTTTGAATTCATCTGCATTTGCATGTTTGATAGGTGTGTTTTGTACTGGTTTTATTGTTGTGTCTTGTACTGTAGTTTTTTTATTAGTTGTATTTTTTGCACAGCTGAAAGTTGTAAAAGTTACTGCTAATAATAGAATCAGAATATTTAATTTTTTAGTTTTCATTCATTTGTTTTTTAGATTAATAATTATGCAAAAATAGCTTTTAAATAAAGGTTTTACTGTAACGTTTGTTACAGTAAATATATCAAAATAAATTTGTTAAGTAAATATTTTTTCGTATTAAATTTTTTAATTCATAAAAAAATGTTAAATTTGCAGCACATAATTTTTTTACCTCCCCATAAATTATGTATTAATCAAATGTTTAACTTAACAAAACCAAATCAAAAAATGAAAAAAATGAAAATTATTTTAGGATTACTTGTGCTTATTTTTGCAGTATCTTGTAATCAAAATGATGAATTAGTAAATACTGATTCACAAAATGAAAGCCAACAAAAGTTACTAAGTATTGACGAAGTAAATAATCAAATTACAAACGCAATTCACAAAAATGGAACTTTTGATTGGAAAGAAGCTAGTGACCAATTATTATGGAGTGCAGTAATGCATGGAGGAAATATAGTAACTGTTGGTTATGGAGATGAAAATGAAAGTTTTAGAACAGAAAAAAGCGATAGATTAACTGCAGTTAAGAATGATATTCTTACTTCAATTAAATCTTCTTCTGCTGAAAAAGCAACTAAAGATGTTTTATTGTTTGAAGATAATACTTTAAACCTTATAGATGTAAAAGTACTTGATATTTCTACAATTAAAATGTTAAGAGAAAAATCTAACATTAGATATATTGAGCCAGAAGGATATGAGTATTCTGGGGAGATTTTAGCACAAGATAAGTCTGCTGCTGGTTGTGACAAATCTAGTAATAGTATTAGCTGGTCTGATTATGGGCATGTTGGAAATGCGCATTTCCCTTGGAACTTTTACGATCATAAAATTAACCAAGCTTGGGCGTATAGTAAGGGTAGAGGTATTGGAGTAGGTGTAATAGATACTGGTGTTTCTAATAGTCAGAAAAATTTAGGTTATCGTTTTGACGATTATTATTCTGGTAGATATATTAGAAAATATGGAACTTATGTAGATTCTTGGAGATGGTGGGCTACAAATACAGATGGTTATCATGACAAATGTGGGCATGGTACAAGTACTGCAGCAACTGTAGGTGCTCCATTAAATAATAATCATAAAATGGTTGGTGTAGCTTATGAATGTAATTTAGTAACTTATAGAGGAACTAGTGATGTTGTTTTAAATGGTTACCATGAGCGTAAAGGTGTTGCAAAAGCACTTAAGCAATTAGGTAATAGATCGGATGTAAAAATCATCTCTATGTCTATTGGTTATCCATGGTCTATTGGTAGAATAAAAGATGCTGTAAGATATGCTTATGCAAGAGGGAAAATGATTTTTGCAGCTGGTGGTACATCTACAAGTTATACAAATTGGTATGGTGTAATATTTCCAGCTACAATGAGTGAAACTGTTGCAGTAACAGGTGTTGAAGAAAGTTCTAGTTATAGTGAGTGTGATGTTTGTCATAAAGGGAGTAAAATAGACTTTACATTTGTAATGGAAAGAGCTAATAATCATCATCATCCAATTTTAGGATACTATGATGGACAATCTTCTTATTTCGGAGGGTCTTCTGTAGCAACAGCTGCAACAGCTGGTATTGCTGCTTTAGTTTGGTCTAGATATCCATATTGGTCAAGAGCGCAAGTATATTCTCGTCTAAGATATGCGGCTGCCTTTTCTAGCAAGAGTAGCAACTTTGGTTACGGAAATATAAATGCATTAAAAGCTGTTAGAGGATATTAATTATCTTCTTTAGCTATAAGCTAAAATAGTAGAAGCCTTTAAATTTTTTAAAAAATTTAAAGGCTTCTTTTTTATATGTAATCCTCAATTTGATTTTAAAATGAGACAAAAAAATAATCTTGTTTCTTTCAGTCTTTCAGCAAAGCGGTCTTATGTTTTAGTTAGGAACTATTAATATATCAACCTTATGTTCTTTTTTTGCCCATTCTACAAACCCACCTTCTAAGTTCACTGCATTAAAACCATTTGCTTTTAAAATTTTTGTGGTAGCATCTACACTTCTCTTTCCACCTGCTGTACAATAAACATAAACTGGAGCATTTTTTTTGTATTTAATTATTTGTTTTGTAAAATTACTATCCTATACATTTATATTAATTGCATTTTCGATATGTCCTTGATTAAATTCAGCTGTTGTTCTTACATCTACTATTTGAGATTCTATAGCTTTTATTCTCTTTGAATACGCATCTGGCTTTAAAGTTTCTATTGTTGGCTCAGGTTATTAGTATTGTAATTAATAATATTTTTAAAAATCTCATTGTTATATTTTAGTATTAGGATGTAAATATAACAAAAAAGACTGCCTCTTCAGGCAGCCTTTTTTAAATCAATTAGATTTTATTCTATATAATTATGATAATGTTGTTGGACAAACATAATCTGTCATAGTCGCATTAGTTTCTTTTAAGGCTTTAAAACCACCTCTAACATCTGTTACATTTGTAACGCCATTTGCTTTAAATATTGATGCTGCAATTAATGATCTGTAACCACTTGCACAATGCAAATAATATGCTTTGTTCGTATCAATTTCAGCAAAATTTGAATTAATACTATCTAATGGAAAGTTTTCTACACCTTTAACATGTTCAGATAAGTATTCCGTTTCTTTTCTTACATCTACAGGTTTTTCCATTTTACCAGAAGCTAATGCGTCTGTAAACTCTTGTGCCGACATCGATCCTACTTTGTCAAAGTTAAAATCTGCTTTTTTCCAAGCTTCCATTCCGCCTTTTAAATACCCTGCGGTATTATCATAACCTACTCTTGAAAAACGTGTAGCTACTTCTTGTATTCGATCTTCATCTGCAATAAAAATAATTTTTTGTTGAATATTAGTTACTAATGCACCAACCCAAGGAGCAAAACTGCCATCAATACCTATAAACCATGCTCCAGGAACTGTTCCTTGCTCTGTATAATCTTCTTTTGAACGTGTATCTATTACTAATACATCTTTCTGCTCGCTCATTTCTTTAAATGTTGCAGGGTCTAAAGCAACTGTACCTTTACTTAATACATCATCTATATTTGCATTAATTGCTTTATTCATTTTTACATTATTTGGAAAATATTGTGGTGGTGGTTTTAAACCTGTAGTCACTTCATCAATAAACTCTTCCTTAGTCATATCTGCACGTAATGCGTAATTTGTTTTCTTTTGGTTTCCTAATGTATCAAAAGTTTCTGAACTCATATTTTTACCACATGATGAACCTGCTCCATGATTTGGATATACAATAATATCATCTGGCAATGTCATTATTTTATTTCGTAATGAATCAAATAAATGACCTGCTAAATCTGCTTCGGTAATTTCACCAGATTTTGTTGCTAAATCTGGGCGACCCACATCTCCAATAAACAAACAATCTCCTGTTAAAACATAAGGAGTTTTACCATTTTTATCTGTTACTAAATAAGATGATGATTCCATTGTATGTCCTGGTGTATGTAATAGTGTTAATGTAACATCTCCTATTTTAAACACTTCTCCGTCTTTACCATTATGTATTTCATATTCAGTAACAGCATTTGGTCCAAAAACAATTGTTGCTCCTGTTTTTTGTGCCAAATCATATTGACCAGAAACAAAATCCGCATGAAAATGTGTTAAAAATATATATTTAATTTTAGCATTATCTGCTTTTGCCATATCTATATATGGTTGTGTCTCTCTCAAAGGATCTACTATTGCTGCTTCTCCATTGGACTCAATATAATAAGCCATTTCTGCAAGACAGCCTGTAAATATTTGCTCTACTTTCATTTTATATGTTTTATTTAGTTAATAATCTTCTTTTAATTCTTTGTCGTTCAAATATATGAAAAATTACAGTGATTTCTGTAACTGATGTTACTTAAACGATGTTCTAATATTAATTAGATTGTTTTATATATTTATTAAATTTTTTGTCTGAATCTTCGTTTTT
>Ga0256840_1002881_pt1 | contig 14612 bp, 12 predicted proteins | sample 355202metaG_FD_185969 | JGI IMG/M metagenome (GOLD analysis project Ga0256840, IMG submission 185969) | Hydrothermal vent microbial communities from Mid Atlantic Ridge, Atlantic Ocean - 355-202 | ecosystem: Environmental > Aquatic > Marine > Hydrothermal vents | place: Atlantic Ocean: Mid...
TTGCGACAGTAAGGAGCAAAAGCAACATCAGGCACGATTGGACCGACAAACTGCTCAAAACCTATTTTTTTGTTGGCACTTTTTATTGCCTTTGTAATGATAAGCTCTTCGTGACCCAAAACACCGTTGTCTCCGGCATGAGGATTGAGCCCCAATACTGCAACAGGTGCTTTTGGAATAGAGTCGTGCATATCCAAAAAGAACTGTTTGAGTTTTTTATATTTTATATTTTGAGCAACATTCTTGAGAGGGATATGCTCTGTAAAAAGAGCAACATACATCTTTTTACAACCCAGCATCATAATGGCTTCTTTGTGAAAATGTTTACGGAGCAGGTCTGTATGTCCTTTGTACTCCAATCCTGCCTGCATCCATGCCTCTTTGTGAATTGGAAGTGTCAGAACTGCCTCAGCTTTTTTCTCTTCACACAAATGCACTGCAGCCATAAAAGAATCATAGGAATATAAACCACTCTTTGCATCTACTTTTCCCGGTTGTATCTCAAATTCGCCTGCAACTTCATACAGTGTAAAATCATCAGGCACCGTTACATGTAAGAGGGCAGAGGCTTTTTGCAGCATAGTTGTGTTTATACAGTAAACAGGATGACAAACTTTAGAGATCTCTGCATGTGCTTTGAGTGCTATTTCCAACCCCACACCGTTTAAATCACCGATACTTACGGCTAGATGTGGTTTATTCATCGCGTTGTAACTCTTTTCATCTCTTTTATTGCTTCAGCTAATCCGGTAAAAACACTGCGGGCAATAATGCTTTGTCCGATGTTTAACTCTACAATCTCTTGAATCTGCATGATTTCATCTATATTGTGATAGTTGAGTCCATGTCCGGCAGCTACTTCCAAACCAAGTTCTTTTGCATATCTTGCAGAAAGTTTTAACTCTTCGATGGCAGTTTCAAGTCTGTCACTGAGTTCATAGCGAGGAAACTCCAACTCTTTTACAGAGTGATTTGATTTTGACAAAGAGGAGTGGAGCATTGCAAAAAGGTTGGCAAAAAGTCCGGTATGGAGTTCAACCATCTCAGCTCCGAGTTTTTTTGATTGTTCTACAGCCTCCGTAGTAGGATCAACAAAGAGTGAAACAGGAATAAGGGCGTCATGGAGTTGTTCTACTGCATAGGAGATTTCATTTTCATAACTAAAAACATCAAGACCACCTTCTGTTGTTACCTCTTCTCTTTTTTCAGGAACAAGTGTCGCACGATGTGGTTTTGCCTTGCTGACAATGTCGAGTATCTTTTTGTTGATAGAGCATTCCAGATTAACAGGCAACTTTGAAAACTGCAGTATATTTGTAACATCAGCATCCTGAATATGTCTTCTGTCTTCTCTCAAGTGTATAGTAATCTGATCAGCTCCACTCTCACATGCAACATAAAGTGCCTGCAAAATATCAGGGTCATTTACCTGTCTGGCTTCCCTTAAAACTGCCACATGGTCAATATTTACGCCAAGTTTCATTTGTTTCCTTTTGTTTTTTCTTTTACTGATTTATAAAATTCAAGATATTTTTCTTCTAAATTCTCATAGTTTGTGATCTCTCCTACATGGACTTCAACAGTATAAGGCTCTTTGTAAGGGGCATTTTTAAATACCTTTTCAAGTTTGTCATTGATATATACTGGAACTATGTCAAGACTGTTTGCCTTGGCTATTTTTGAAGCACCGCTTTGAAATTTTTTAATGCCTTCTCCATTGTATCTCTCACCTTCGGGAAAGATGTAAATATTTAAGTCGTCAACTTTGGCAAGTGTTCTTTTGATGGTTTTAAAAAATCGTACGAGTCCTTTTTTGTTTTCCAAATCAACCGGAATACATCCGCTGTATTGAAAAAATTTGCCATATACAGGGTCTTCAAGAAGTTCCTGTTTTGCTATCCAGGTACCGCTTTTGTGGTATTTTGAAAAAATATTTTCCATTACGAGAATATCAAGAAGAGAACGGTGGTTGATTGCATAGAGAATTTTGTCTTTTTCAGGGATTTCACCGACAAGTTTTACTCTAATGTTTAAAAAATCCAAAACCTTGTTAGAATATTCCTGTCTTGCTTTTGAGAGTTCTTGGTAGGCGTATTTTTGCGTGATAAACGGATGAAAATAGGTTTGTTTGAAAATTTTTATGTATTTGAAGCCAAGCTCAATCATAAAAATAAATTTTCCTAAATCTTTTAGCATGAATAACCCTCTTTATTGAAAAAGAAAATTATAGCTAAAAATATACAACCCTTTTGTAACACGATTATGCATTGTCTTTTTTTAAGGTCATCTCTGTTTCCATGATTCTGATTTCATCATTGGCAAGAATACGAATGTTATCATCTGCTTTGAGTTTTTGTTTGTCAATTTTTTTCGGATAGTCAAAGTGGTTTAATATATGTTTTATCGTATTGATACGGGCTTTTTTCTTGTTATCGGAGCGAATGATTGTCCAGGGTGCATAGTCTGTATGGGATGCTAAGAGCATAGAGTATTTTGCTATGGTGTATTTGTCCCATAAATCTTGTGATTTTTCATCTACCGGTGAGAGTTTGTACTGTTTGAGCGGGTCTGTTTTTCTTTTCTCAAAACGTCTTTTTTGTTCGGCTTTTGAAACGGAAAAATAGAATTTGAAAATTTTTATATTGGAATTGACAAGCATCTTTTCAAATTCCGGAACTTCATGTAAAAACTCTTTATGTTCTTCTTGTGTACAAAATCCCATTACAGGCTCAACACCTGCACGATTGTAATAACTTCTGTCAAAAAGAACTATCTCTCCTGCTGAAGGTAGGTGTTGGACATATCTTTGAAAATACCACTGTGTTCGCTCTTTGTCACTTGGTTTGTCAAGGGCGACAACTCTTGCTCCACGAGGATTGAGATGTTCTGTAATACGCTTGATAGTACCGCCTTTTCCGGCAGCATCACGACCTTCAAAAATCATTAAAACTTTCTGTCCTGTCTCTTTGACATGGTTTTGCATTTTTAAGAGTTCTATCTGTAAATCTTTGAGTTCACTTTCATATCGCAGTACTTCGTCTTTTACCCAGACGGCAACACGCTTTTTGTGAGGATCTTTGCCTCTTTTATCCTCAGTGCCTTTCTCTTTTGTTTTATTTTTTCTTCTGTCTTCATGTACGATATCTTTTAAATCAGTGCCTTCTTTTATCTCATCTTCGAGCATAGTTCTTTCATGTCCCATCTTTGTATCCTTTGATTTATTATAATCACTTTCACCTTAACATAAATTTTGTTCTATGATATAATGGTACAAGAAGGTATGAAAAGATGGATGTAAGTATTGAAGCAGCATTTAAAAATTTTTTGGAAAGTGATTTTAAAAAACTAAAAAAATACAAAAAAGCTGTGCTTGGACAAAAAGAGACCGAATCCCTGCATCAAATGCGTGTCTCTTTGAGAAGAATGCGCTCGGTATTTTTTACTTTTCGATCCGTAATACCAAAAAACATTACAAAAGATATTGACAACAAGATTGCAACTCTGGCCTCTTATTGCAACAGAGCACGCGATATTGATGTTTACATAGAAACATACTTAAAAAAAGAGACATTGTCTTCTACCGAACTGCTGCTTTATAAAATTGTTGTTCACTACAGAGAAAAAGAGTATAAAAAGATTCAAAAGTATTTAAAGTCTCACAAATATAAAAAGTTTATAAAAGAGTTGGAAAAATGGATACAAACAAAAAAATGGCGCAAAAAGCTTAAAAAAAAGGAGTTGTCTGCCTTGGAAGAAGACATTGTTCCTTTTGCCGAAATTTTTTTAAAAAACTACACAAATGAAATCCTTTTATACGGTTCTGCAATAGGGACTGTCTTAGAAGATGAACAGGCACACAAATTACGAATAAAACTAAAAAAACTACGGTATGTCACGGACCTGTTTTCTTCTTATCTGCAAAAGAAAGATACTCTGAGAGAAACACTCAAAGAACTGCAGGATATTTTAGGAAAACTGCATGATATTTATGTTGTAAAAGAGTTGCACAAAGTTTTTCTGCAATCGCAAAAAGACAAAAAACTTTTTGCATATACAAAAAAGCTTGAAGCAGATAATATGAACAGGAAAAAAAAGCTCAAAGAAGCTTTTTTCCTAACATGGAAACAATTTAGAGAGATTGCTCAACAAGTTGATTGATTTGGTCCGCATCCTGTGTATTTGCAAAACAGCTTTTATCTCCACATATCATAAAATCATCAGTTTCACTACTTTTTAACAGTGTAAAAGGGTATTTTATTTTTGCAAGTTTATATGCAGCGTTATGAATATTTTGCTCACTTGTCTTTATAACTCTGTCTCCTTTGAGATATCGTAAAGCCTGTATAAGCATATATGGGTAGTAAATTGGTTTACGTCCGAGTTCATAAGAGTTGTACTCCATTGTTTTAAAGGCAAAATGAGTATATTTTTCATCTTCAAGAAGTGTTCCCAGTGTTTGTAGAACATTTATCATAATACTGACGGAACTTGTATATGTTGTATCCGTTATTTCGGCTTTGACGGCAAACTCACCGCTGCTGAAGTTCCACATCCCTTTGTCATAAAACTCTTCTAATGCTTTGTTTACAAATCGTTGTGCGTGTATAAGGTACATTTCATCCTGCGTATATTGAAAAGCATTGAGAAGTGCCTGTGAGAGAAATGAATAATCTTCTAAAAATGCTTCGACTTTTGGCTTTTTGTGCATGAGTGTCGTATGATACAGTTTTGTATCAATAAAGAGTGTTTCAAGAAGTTTGTCAAGGCTTTTTATGGCTTTTTCTTTGTATTTGCTATCAACAGTCCCAAGTAAAAACAATGCGTTTATCATCATACCCGACCATGATGTCTGTATTTTTTTGTCTGTAAACGGATATTCTCTTTTTTGTCGAATTTTTTGTAGAAGTGGTTTTACATCACTGAACCATGCAGGAATTTCTTCCTCAAAGCGAATGATATTTTTGCCTTCAAAGTTTCCGTGATGTGTAACATGCATCGTTTCACACATCTCCTTTGCATTTTCATATCCGTTTTGGACAAGAAGCGTGTAAACTTCATCATAGGTATAAACAAAGTAGCTTCCCTCTCCCTCTTTGCTGTCAGCATCACTTGCACTGTAAAAAAGTCCATCTTCGCTCATAAAGTTGTACCAGAAGTCTGCTGTCTCTTTTGCAATATGCAGATATGTTTCATCTTCATATAACAAATATGCTTTTGTGTAGACACCACAGAGCAGGGCATTGTCATAGAGCATTTTTTCAAAATGCGGTACAAGCCATTTTTCATCTACGCTGTAACGGCAAAAGCCTCCGTCAACCAGGTCATACATCCCGCCTTTTATCATGTTTTTGAGTGTATTTGTCAGCATTGTTTTTGCATCGGCATCATTGTATAGTCTTGCAACAACAAGCAGGGCATCAAGGGTTGAAGCGCGTGGAAATTTTGGTTTATCTGAAAAACCGCCGTTTTGTGCGTCATAATTGTTTTTTGCCTGAAGCAGAAAATTTTTGTAAAACTCCTCTTTTAATACAGTCGCTTCTTTTGGATGCTCTTTTTGACCTAAAAAGCCTTCTACCTCATTGGCATTTTCAAAGAGTTTTGAATCTTTCTCTTTTACTTTTGTTGCTATAAGCTGTGTAATTTCTTTAAAACCCATACCTTCTATACTGCCGGAATTTGATTCAGGCTGTATGTAAGTAGCTGCAAAAAAGGGTTTGTTCTGCGGTGTACAAAATATACTTGTCGGCCATCCACCGGCACGACGATTTAATAGCATATAGACTTCTTGATAATATTTGTCAATATCGGGACGCTCTTCTCTGTCTACTTTTATAGAAATAAAGTTCTCATTTAAAATCTGAGCACACTCTTCATTCTCAAATACTTTTTCTTCCATAACATGGCACCAGTGACAGGAACTGTAGCCTATACTTATAAAAATTGCTTTATTTTCAGCTTCTGCCTTTACAAAGGCTTCCTCACACCATGGCCACCAGTCCACGGGATTGTCCTTGTGTTGCTGCAGATACGGGGAATCTTCGTTTGCTAATCTGTTTGACATAATTTTTAACCTTGTTTATTTTATAAGGTAGGGTATGAAAAAAGGGCTGATGCTTTGCTTAAGCATGAAATTTACACAACTTATATAAAAACATGATACAATAGTATTGAATTTAGTTAACAGAGTATTGTATGAAAAAAATCTATATAGCCGGTCCTGATGTATTTGAAGTTAATTCTGTAGAGATTGGTAAAAACCTGGTGAAATTATGTCAAAAGTATGGCTACCAAGGACTTTATCCTTTAGATAATGTTGTTGATTTTTCACAATCAAAACATAAAATAGCGCAGGATATTTTTGATGCAAATATTGCAATGATACAAGAGGCTGACATCGTCATAGCCAATTTAAATCCTTTTCGCGGAAAAGAACCTGACAGCGGAACTGTTTTTGAGTGTGGATATGCCTATGGACTGAACAAAGAAGTATACGGGTATTTAAGTGATGCTTCTCATTATACAGACAGGTTTGCAGAAGATGAAAGATTCGCCAAAGAGGGGGTTCTTTATGATCTGGAAGAAAGACTGATAGAAGATTTTGATTATCCGCTGAATCTAATGCTCTCTTGTTCTACGAAAATTATAGAAGGTGATTTTGAAACAGTTTTAAAATTTTTAAAAGGCAAAGAATGAAATATTTTATACTGGTATTCTTTTTTTTCTTTTTGCTTGATTCTGTTGCAGCAGATACAAACCGCGGACATGCCGGCAACTCTTTAGAAAAAGTTTCTTTACAGTTGCACTGGAAATATCAGTTCGAGTTTGCAGGATTTATTGCCGCCAAAGAGAAAGGATTTTATCGTGATGCCGGTTTGGATGTAGAGCTCAAAGAGTATCAGACAGGTATGGATATTGTCGATGAGGTTCTCTCACAAAGAGCAAATTACGGTATTTACAACTCTTCTATTTTACTGGAATATCTGCAAGGCAAACCTATAGTTCTTTTGTCCTCGTTTTTTAAACGCTCCGCACTTGTACTTATTACGCAGCCCTCTATTCATTCTCCTAAAAATCTGATCGGTAAAACAGTAATGTCTTCGCTTGTTGATGATTTTAGGCTTAATTTCAAACCTTATCTTGACGGATACGGTGTAAAGATAAGTGATCTTAAAATGGTTCCGCAAACATACCGTGTGGATGAGTTTGCAAAAGGTGAAGTCGATGCCATGACTGCCTTTATTTCCGATCAGCCTCACAAACTTGATAAACTCGGTGTAAAATACAATATTTTAAATCCCTCTAATGATAACCTGTTTGTGCTTCAGGAGGAACTCTTTACCTCTGCTGAAGAAGTACAAAACCATTCACACAGGGTTGCTGCATTTAAAGAGGCCTCTATAAAAGGCTGGGAATATGCACTTGCACACAGAAAAGAGATTGCCAAAATTATTCATGAAAAGTATGCACCGCAACTTGATGAAGATACATTAGAGTATGAGGCGGAGGCTATCAACAAACTGATACTGCCTTTTATATATGATATAGGTTCTATAGACAGAAACTTTTTACATAAACAACTCGAACGTTTTAAACATGATTATCATGTTGGAGAGGGGAAAACTTTGGATGCTTTTATTCTAAAACCTCAAACAAATGCACTGGAATTAACGAAAAGTGAGCAAAAATATATTGAACAGAACAAACAGATACCTCTGTGTATAAATTATGATTTTTTCCCTGTAGATGCTTTTAAAGACGGAAAACACATTGGTATTCTGGCTGATATATTTGCATTGATTACAAACAAAACAGGTTTGCAGTTTACTCCTGTAGAAGCAAAATCAGAAAGAGAACTGTTTGAAAATTTACAGCAAAAAAAGTGTAAGCTTCTTTCTGTGGTAACAACCAAGAATGAAAAATTTAAGATGTTAATACCGACGGCACCTCTAAGTGCGACATATTTTACCCTGTTAAGCAGACTGGACAGATCCTTTGTTGAAGATCCCAGAGAATTAAGAGGGGAATTGTTGTTGGTACAAAAAGAATCTTTTAAACATTATTTAAATTATCTCTATCCCTATTTAAATATTGAAGTGGAAGACAACAAAAATATAATGGTGAAAAAAGTTTTGAGTGGCAGAGCATATGCTATTGCTTCTATAGATGAACAGGCAGACTATTTTATAGACAAATATGGCTATGGAAAGTTGAAAATAAATGGTTTTTTGACAAAAGACAAACTCCTGCACGGAAGCATCGGTGTACAAAAAGATGAACCTGTTTTATACTCTATTATACAAAAAGCACTTGCAACTATTCCCAAGCAAAAGATAGAATCCGTAAAAAACAGCTGGAGACTGTCACGGTATCATGAACGCGTTGATTATTTTCTTTTATGGATGGTTTTAGTGGTTGTCGGAATCATTTTTCTTATAATGATTTATTATCAGAGAAAGTTGAAAAATTTCAATGCGGCGCTTGAACAACGAGTGCAGCAAAAAACAAAAGAACTGCAAGAGACAAATGAGATTTTAAAACATAAAGTACAGGAAAAAGCAAAAGAACTGATTAAAAAAGATGAAATTTTGACTGCACAGTCAAAACAGGCTGTAATGGGAGAAATGATCAGTATGATTGCCCATCAGTGGCGCCAGCCCTTAAATACAATTACACTTCAAATCTCAAATTTACAGTTAAAATATCTTATGGGACAACAAATTTCCAAAGAGGACATTATGCAGACTTTGGAAGATATCAGTGATTCTGTTGTGTATCTTTCAGATACTATTGAAGATTTTAAAACATATTTTCGCCCAAACAAAGCTGCTCAAGAGACTGCTATGGGAGAACTTCTCAAAAAAGCGATAAAATTTGTTGAGCCAAGACTCAAATCAAACAAAATTGAACTCCAAACAGAATGTGATTCTGAGTTGCATGCAAAGGTATATGCAAATGAACTGATACAGGTTTTACTCAATTTACTCAATAATGCTGTTGAAGCATACGAAAACAAGAAAACAGAAGATAAAATCATAAAGGTTACATGTAAGCAGAACGGTCCAAATATTCAGATTGACGTAACAGACAGAGCCGGAGGAATCAGACAAGAACATTTGGCTAAATTGTTTGAACCCTATTTTTCCACAAAAGGCAAAAATGGCACAGGCCTTGGGCTTTACATGTCAAAAATGATTATAGAAAAACAGTTTGGTGGCAGTATCAGTGTAAAAACATCCATGTTCGGTACAACTTTTACCATAGTCATACCAAAAGATGTGCAAAAATAGTTTTTAGATTTGTTTTCTTTTTACCATTGCTAAAACCATCGGAAGGTTAAGCCCGTCATTGTTGTAGCCTTCATCTTTACATGATTTACATTTGTCACCCATAGGGCATATATCATTTTCAAGGAGTTCTTGCAGGGTTGTAAAGTTATTTTCTTTTATACACTCTGCGATATCTTTTACAGTAAGAGAATTGCATACACAAATTTCAGTATCTAAATCTATCATGTTTCTAAAAACCTTTTTCTTTTGTATGGAATTATAATATATTTTAATTAACACAAATTTTATATTTATGAGATACAATTACACAGACAATACACACAAAAATGTAATATTTTTTAAAAAGGACAATTATATGAGATTATTGGCAAAAATATTTTTTATCTTGACTCTGGTTTTTTCTTTTGTAAATGCAGTTGATTTTTTAATGCCGGATCAGGCATTTAAACCCTATGCAAAAGTCAATGATAAAATGCAAATAGAAACAGGTGTGAAAATCGCCAAAGATATTTATCTGTATGCTGATAAGTTAAAAATTGAATTGATTGATGCAAAGGGTTTGTCAATAAAAAACATAACAAAGCCTGCTACATCCGAGCATCAGGGAGATAAAGTTTACATAAAATCTCCCAATTTTATTGTTACATTAAAAAAAGATGCTCCTTTGCAGGGTATACAGGATGTAAAGGTAAAAATTTCTTATCAAGGCTGCTCTGAGCAGGGTCTGTGTTATGAACCCAGTACAAAAGAGTTTATGCTTCAGATAGATGCAGATAAACTCTCTGCTAAAAATAATACTTTACATGTAAAGGCAGAAGAAAAGTCAGAGACTGACTCTATAGCCGATACAATAAAATCAAGCAGTTTCTTTGTTATTTTGGCAACATTTTTTGGATTTGGCGTTTTACTCTCTTTGACACCCTGTGTTTTTCCTATGATTCCTATAATCTCCGGTGTAATTATTTCTCAGGGAGAAGGACTTACGACAAAAAAAGCTTTTGCCCTTTCTCTGGTTTATGTACTTGCAATGGCTGTTGCCTATACAATCGCAGGTATTTTAGCAGGAGTCTTTGGAGCTAATCTGCAAGCGGCACTGCAAAATCCCTGGGTTGTCTACTCTTTTGCAGGTGTATTTGTTGCTCTTGCTGCAAGTATGTTCGGTTTTTATGAATTAAAACTTCCTGATGCACTTGTTACCAAAGTAAGTACAAATACAAATCGTAACGGTTTTATAGGTGTAGCCATTATGGGGTTTCTCTCAGCGCTTATTGTCGGTCCCTGTGTTGCTGCTCCTTTGGCAGGTGCTTTGGTGTACATCGGACAAACAGGTGATGCACTTTTAGGCGGGGCTGCTCTTTTTAGTATGAGTATAGGAATGGGAGTTTTGCTTATTTTAGTTGGTGTAAGTGCCGGTAAATTTATGCCTAAGCCTGGTCCGTGGATGGTTATGGTCAATGAAATTTTTGGCGCATTAATGTTGGGTGTGGCTATTTGGATGCTTGAAAAAGTCCTGCCATCATCTGTTACCATTCTGATGTATGCCATTGTGGGAATAGGATTCAGTATCCATTTTGGAGCCTTTGACAAAGACGGGCACAGTTTCAAGCGGAGTCTGTCTTTACTGTTGTTTATCTACTCTTTAGCACTTTTTATGAGTGTTTTAGCAGGTGCACCAAGTATAAAACAGCCACTTGGATTTTTAAAATCACAGGCAGCGGGTAGAGTGCTTCCTGCAAATGAGAAAAAGTTGGAATTCATAAAAGTAACCTCATTGGATGAGCTCAATACTTTGTTGGAAAAAAACAGAGGCAAAAAAATTATGCTTGATTTTGCTGCTGACTGGTGTACTGCCTGCAAAGAACTTGAAGAGGTGACTTTTGCAGATCCAAAAGTAAAAGAAAAACTAAGTGAATTTGTTCTCATTCGTGCAGATGTTACAGCAAATGGCAGCAAAGAAAAAGCACTCTCTAAAGCGTATGGTGTATTTGGCCCTCCTGTGATTATCTTTTTTAACAAAGATTTACATGTAAAGAAATCAAAAACAATTGTCGGTTTTATAGAGCCACAAGAGTTTTTGAAACATCTTAATTCATTATAAAAAGAGGTAGTGTTTATTTGTTAAAAAAAATAATTCTCTTTTTTACAGCAATTATACTGATTGTTCTTTTCATCGTTTTTTACTATAAAAATCAGGTAAAAGAAGAAAAAATTTATCATATCATGGACCAAATGCGTTTGACATTAGATTCGCAGTTAAAATCTCATGAGATGGATGATTTAAAAGTAGCTTTGATGCTTTCAAAAAATGAAGGTTTAGTCAATGCTTTAGAAAATGATGATGAAGATTTAGGGTACAAAATTCTTCAAGATATTACGCAGTCCATTCAAAAAAATACAGGTATGCATATACGCGCACAGGTCATTACCAAAGAGCTCAATATTTTTGCCAGAAGTTGGGATGATATTTATGCCGGAATGCCAATAGGTGATTACAGGTTAGATCTAAGGTATTTTGATACGCATACAAATCCTCGTACTTCTCTAGAAATTGGTCGACGGTTAGGTATAAAGGCAACAGTACCTGTTTATAAAGATGGCAATTTTTTAGGCTTTGTTGAAGTTATATCTTTTTTTAAAGCAATTACAGATTTTTTTAGCTCTATGGGTGTTGATTTATATGTTTTACTGGATGTGAAGCATACAGATACAGCTGTTTTGATGATGCAAAATCTTACCATAGATGATTATGTACTTTCTAACAGAAATTATAATTATGCGCATTTGCCAACACTCAATAAAATTGATTTTAAAGAGTTAAAGCTTAATGGTGTTGTATATGCTGATAAAAAATATATTTTTTATGAAAATATGAAAGATGGCAGTGGTCAGATTATAGGTGCCTTTGTATTTGTTTTACCAAATAGATACTTGGAATACTTTAGAAATCCGGAAGATGATATATCTTTTTTAATTAATGTTACAAGAAGTGGATTATATGATGTTGTCAAAGCAGAAAAATATGAAAATAACATATATAAAGATTATAATGCCAAATCAATGGTATATTTACAAGATGTAATTGATAAAGAAGAGAGACAGCTCTTTTTTGATGAAGCATATGAAAAATTTGATAAGTATTCTAAAGATGAGCTTATTCAAATGATGTTAAACAGAAAAATAGTCAAAAAAATAGATGGGAAGATCAAATGAAAATTTTACTTTTGGAAGATGAATACTCACTGCGTATCAGTATAGAAGAGTTTTTGACAGATTTAGGATATGAAGTAGATGGAATAATGGATGGACTCGAGGCGTATGACGCTGTATATGACAAAACTTATGATTTGTTACTTTTAGATGTCAATGTTCCCTCGCTCAATGGTTTTGAACTCTTAAAAAAACTGCGTGCAGATGAGATTACAACACCAGCTATATTTTTAACTTCAATGACAGATGTAGATGATTTAAAAGAGGGCTACAAAAGAGGGTGTTGTGACTATATCCGTAAGCCGTTTGATCTTGAAGAGCTTGAACTGCGTATAGATCAGGCAATTGCCAGTCATCTAAAAAATGACAGTAACTCTGTTGCACTTGGATGTGGCTTGCTATATGACTTGAAAAAAAGCAAGTTAACAAAAGACGATGAAGAGATTGTACTGAGAAAAACAGAAAAAGAGTTACTCGAAGTTCTTATCAAACATAAAAATGCTGTGGTCTCTACTGAAATGTTTCAAGATGAAATATGGGGAGAGTATGTGGAACCTGCAACTATTCGGGTACAGTTAAATAATCTAAAAAAGAAACTTCCCGATGCCATTATACAAAATCGACGTGGATTAGGATACATTATTGAAAGATAATAAGTACTCAGCAAAATATGCGCTTATATATACATTTTTAGTTTCAGCCATATTGCTTACTCCTTTGTTTTTTTATTTTGTTTATATGAAAAATATTCACTCTATTCAAAATGAACTGTTTTTAAAAGAAAAATCACTTTTGGTTGTTAAAGCCATGGAAGAATTCAATCAAAATGATGAATTTTTTGAATATCCACGGTTTAAAACTTTTACATCAGGACTTTATGATGAAAGCTTTCATCCTGTTTTTACTTTGATAGATAAACCCATAAACTATTTTAAAGACGGATATTATTTAGATGGCAATGATGCTTATCTCATTGTTAAATTGCCAAAAGAGAGATATTTTGGTGCAAGATACCTGATTCTCAAAAACAAAATATCATTCGCTCCAGTGTATGAAAAGGTATTTATTATTCTTTTTACTATTATTGGACTTGTTTTTTTGCTCAGTCTATTTTTTTTGGGCAGTTTTGCAAAACCATTTCAAAAACTAAATAAACAATTAGATAACTTTATAAAAGATTCTATGCATGAAATAAATACACCACTCTCTATTATAAATGTAAATATTGACCTCTATAACAGAAAATATGAACAAAACAAATATATGCAAAGAATGAAAGCAGCTGCAAAAGTTCTTTCAAACATTTATAATGATATGGATTACCTTATAAAATATGAACGTTTGCATCATGAAAAAAAAGATATTAACCTTGCACAGTTTTTACAAGAGCGTATTGAATACTTTAATGAAGTCGCACGTATGAAAAACATTACAATAAACACCGAAATTCAAGAGTGTGGAACTGTACATATGAACGACAAAGAATTACAGCGTCTTATAGATAACAATATCTCCAATGCTATCAAGTACTCTTATGAACATTCCAATATTGACATCAGTCTTTATAAAAAGAATGAAAAATGTTATATGAGTTTTAAAGACTATGGTGTCGGCATTGAGAAGGTTGAAAAGATATTTAGTCGTTATTATAGAGAAGACAGCAGTAAAGGTGGCTTTGGTATAGGGCTAAATATCGTAAAATCTATCATAGAAAAAGAAAATATAGAACTTAAAATAGAGTCTCTGCCTAAAGAAGGAAGCCTTTTTCTCTACATATTCTCTCCTAAAAGCATAAATAAAATATAAATAAAACTGATTTTACATTAATTTTACATTTAGTAGTTACACTTACTCCATAAAACAAATAGGAGGAACAAGAATGAAGAAAACTGTTATGATGTCATTACTTGTGGGTGTTTCATTATTTGCTACTGATTATAGCAAAGTAATAACGCATCCGGATGCGAGTAAGATGATAGAAAAAGATTTGTTAGCACCACCAAAAGTATATAGTATGCCAGCCGGTTGTGTAACGACTGACCCTGATGCAATAGCGAGAGGTGCATATATTTTCCATAACTTAAATGGAAAAAAGGCAAAGAAAAATCCGCCAAAAGG
>Ga0256840_1002882_pt1 | contig 14611 bp, 15 predicted proteins | sample 355202metaG_FD_185969 | JGI IMG/M metagenome (GOLD analysis project Ga0256840, IMG submission 185969) | Hydrothermal vent microbial communities from Mid Atlantic Ridge, Atlantic Ocean - 355-202 | ecosystem: Environmental > Aquatic > Marine > Hydrothermal vents | place: Atlantic Ocean: Mid...
GGAAGCTCTAGTGGTATTAAAGTTGGTACAAAAATCAAAGGTATTAGAGTAGTAGAGGGAAGTGATGGACACAATATAGACTGTAAAGTCTCTGGGGTAGGAGCTATAAAGCTCAAGCAAGAGTTTGTTAAAAAATCCTAGACTTCTTTTTCAAGAAGTCTATTTCTCTTTTGAAATCTCATAGCCAAATATAATCTCTTTTTTCTTTCCGCCCTCAAGATTAAAATTCCATATGGTTTTACCATTTGCATTTTGAGAGTTGTACTTTGGAAGGGCGAGTGTTTTTACTTTTATATTTGCATCTTTAGATACAGGAACTCTTTCAATAAATTCTATATTTGTTGAGAATAGTTTTTTACTAGTAATTGTGTATTTCCAGTTTTGAGTTGAGATTTTTTTATCTCCAAAAAAAGTCTTTTCATCAAGAGTCTTTACAAGCTCTTTTTGCACTTGTATATGCTCATCTTCGCCAAAGTATAGTTTTGTGACTGCATCTTTTTTGATTTTTTGTAGATACCTTGAGGATATTGGATTTTGATTTAAAAAGAAGTTTGCAGTGCCCCCACTAAAATTTTTATCAGTTTTTATAGTTGCTTCAAGATATGCTCTATTTGTTCCATATCCATCTATAACACTTTTAAAAGAGGCATCTAAAACAACTTTTTCGATATCAAGAAGATTTTTTTCTCCTTTTTTGAGTGTTGCATTTCTAATTTTGTAAAAAGACTTAGTTTCTGTTTCACTGTAAGATATATTTGGAGCAGATTTCATCATGGGACTTTTTTGAACTTTTGCATATAATAGATCTCTTTTTTGTCCTAAGTATCTTGGATAAAACTTTTGAGGTGTGACACTTTGGTTAAACCTATAAGAATATATATTTATATCTATGTTCTCATAGCTACTTTGAGCATCAAAAAAGAGAGAAGCTTTTTTTTCTAAAACTACAGATTTATTAGGTATATTTGCATTTATATTATAAAAAGTAGTGTATTTCATATTTTTTAAAGGATATATGATAATTACTTTTTCATCATAATTTTTGCATCTAAAAGTTGTTTTAAGCTCTTTTGTATTTTGTGCCATAGCCTTTTTTATATCTTGAAGTTCAGTTTTTAATTGTGCTATTTTTAACATATTTGCTGTCAATTTTTCAACTAAAAGATTTCCAAGATTTTCAATTTCGTTAGGGTCCTTTTCTCCTTTTAGAGAGAGGGTTTTTAGCAAGATGGATTTTGCTTTTAAGGCAGATATTTTGTATGAGAGCTGTTCGCTTTTTTGAGTTAAACTATCTTGTTCAACTTTTTTTAGAGATTTTTCATCAACTCTACACATTTTTGGCAAAATATATCTAATATTTTCTAATGAAATATTTTGAGGGACCTTCGTGACTATTTGGGAGTGCCGTCCTATCTCATAGCTTTGTTTCAAAAAAGCCTTGTTTGCGTATATATCTAGCTCTACATGTAGAGGTGTAGCCGCACCAAAAAGACTCATAGTTGTTAGTGTTATAATTGTAAAAGTTTTCATGTTCTCATTTTACCATTTTTATAGCTAAGATGAGATATAATCTTAAAAAAAAATACAGGATATCCAACAATGGCACATAAAGAGACAAAATATATATTTGTAACGGGTGGAGTTTTGAGCTCACTTGGTAAGGGAATTGCGGCTGCTAGTATAGCAACTCTACTAAAGGAATCAGGCTTGAAAGTAAGTATGCTTAAAGCTGATCCATACATAAATGTAGATCCAGGAACGATGAGTCCACTTGAGCATGGAGAAGTTTTTGTAACAAATGATGGGGCTGAGACAGATCTTGACTTGGGTCATTATGAGAGATTTTTAAATGAAGATTTATCTCAAAACAATAACTTTACAACAGGAAAGGTTTACTCCTCTGTCATTGAAAAAGAGCGTCGTGGCGACTATCTTGGTAAAACCATACAAGTAATCCCTCATATAGTCAATGAAATCTCAGACCGTATCAAAAAAGCTGGCGAGGGCAACGACATACTCATAGTTGAGATTGGTGGAACTGTTGGAGATATAGAGGGACTTCCTTTTTTAGAAGCTATTCGTTCTTTAAGAAGTGAAGTTGGAAAAAAGAGGGCTATGTATATACACTTGACGCTCATACCGTTTATAAAAGTGGCAGGTGAGTTAAAAACCAAGCCAACTCAGCACTCTGTTCAGGAGCTAAGAAGAATTGGGATTAGTCCAGATATCTTGATATGTAGAAGTGAAATGCCTCTTCCAAGAGAGCTTAAAAACAAGCTCGCTTTTTCTTGTGGAGTTGAGAGAAATTGTGTTATTGGTGCTTGCGATGCACAAACAATATACAAAGTACCATTGAGTCTTAAAAAAGAGAATATTTTAGCACCAATCTCAGAAATTCTTGACCTAGGCGAGTTAAATCCAAATATGGACGAGTGGGATATACTTGTAAAAAGAGTTATTGCTCCTACCAATGAGCTTACAGTTGGTTTTGTAGGAAAATATCTTGATTTAAAAGAGGCATATAAGTCCTTAACAGAGTCTTTTATCCATGTTGGAGCACATCTAAATGCTAGAGTAAAAATCAACTGGATTGACTCTGAAATGGTAGAAGAAAAAGGTGCAGAGTCTTTACTAGAAGATGTAGATTGTGTACTTGTAGCAGGCGGTTTTGGGCATCGCGGTGTTGAGGGAAAAATCAAGGCAATTGAGTATGCAAGAGTCAATAAAATCCCATTTTTAGGCATTTGCTTGGGTATGCAGCTTGCGATGATTGAGTATGCTAGAAATGTTTTAGGTATGGAAAATGCAACTTCTGTAGAGTTTGACGAGAAGACACAAACACCGATAATATATCTTATAGACAACTTTTTAGATAGTGCTGGAAACAAACAAGTAAGAACATTTAAGAGTCCACTTGGTGGGACTATGAGACTTGGTGGTTATAAGTGTGATACAAAAGCAGGTACACTTTTAAGAGAGGTGTATGAAGGCAAAAAGAGCATTGTGGAGCGTCATCGTCATAGGTATGAGGCAAATCCAGCTTATAGAAAAGAGTTTGAAAAATCAGGATTGATAGTAAGTGGAGAGTCTAATGGACTTATCGAAGTAGTTGAGATTAAAGATCATCCTTTCTTTTTAGGAGTTCAATTTCATCCTGAGTTTACATCTCGTTTGACTGCACCAAATAGAGCATTATTGTCTTTTTGTGAAGCAGCATTGAAAACTCATCAAGATGGGTGAGTTGCTAAGTAAAGAAGATGTAAGAAAAATTTTATCAGATAGATTTAAAGACGATAGCTGTAGTTGTTTGGGCGAAATCCCAAAACCGAACTCTTTTAAAGATATAGATAAAGCATCTTCAAGGATAGTAGAGGCGATAGAACAGAAACAAAAGATTGCTATTGTTGGTGATTATGATGTTGATGGTGTCATCTCTTCTGTAATCTTGAGTGAGTTTTTTGATGATATTGGGGTTGAATATACTCTTAGAATTCCCAACCGTTTTAGCGATGGTTATGGGCTGAATTCCAAGATAGTAAAAAAACTAGATGCCGATGTGATTATAACAGTAGATAACGGTATATCCGCCGTTGAAGCTGCTACATATTGTAAAGAAAATGGAATTGATCTGATCATAACCGATCACCATACGGTGCCAACTTTAGTGCCTGATGCTTATGCTATTATTAACCCAAAGCAAGAAGATTGTGATTTTCCAAATTGTGAGATTTGTGGGGCTCAAGTTGCTTGGTATCTTGTGGCAAATCTCAAAGACAAGATGGGTTTAGAGTATAATTTGGGCAAGTTTTTAGATCTGCTTTGTATTGCAATTATGGCAGATATGATGGAGCTTAAAGATATGAACCGCGTTATGGTTCAAAAAGGAATACAGGCACTTAACTGCTCAAATAGAGTTGCTTTTGAAGCTATAAGGGAGTATTTTTCTAAAAATAGTTTAGAAGGAGATGATATATCTTTTCTAATCGCACCACTTATAAACAGTTCTGGCCGCATGGAAGATGCTAGTTTTTCATATGAGTTTTTAAAATCAAAAACGCTTGAAGATGCAATTGAAAAGCTTGATTATATTGTTCATTTGAACAACTCAAGGAAAGATGAAGAGAAAAATCTTTTTGAGTCATCACTTGAACAGACGAATGAAAATGCAAATATAGTAATTGTCTGGGGTGAGGATTGGCATGAAGGAGTTGTTGGAATTGTAGCATCTAGATTGTCAAAAAGATTTAAAAAACCAGCGATTGTATTTTCAATAAGGGACGGCATAGCAAAAGGTAGTGCTAGGGGCGTTGGAGATGTAGATATCTTGTCTCTTATAGAGCAGCAAAAAGATATGCTTTTAGGTTTTGGAGGACATAAGGGTGCTGCTGGGGTTTCAATTAGAAAAGAAAATTTAAAAGAGTTTAAAGCACAAATGGAAATATCTAGCAAAGATATAACGACAAAAGATTTAGAAGCTGGAGATGATATTTTAGGAGAACTAGATATAGCTAGTGTAGATTTTGAACTTCTCGAGATTTTAGATGAATTTCAACCATATGGACAGAAAAATCCAAAACCTAGTTTTCTACTAAAAGATGCATTTGTAAAGGTTGATAGAATCATAGGAAGAGATAGAAGGCATTTAAAGTTGATTCTCTCTAAAGGCAGCCACACAATAGAGTCTCTGTTTTTTAACTTTGATACAGATGTAAGAAGGGGTGATAAGATTGATATACTTTTTAGTGTATCAAGAAATGAGTATAGAGGTCTTGTAACTCCTCAACTACTTATACGAGAGGTGGTTAAGGGTTAAACCCGAATTATGCAATCGAGAACTCAAGAAAGCCTCTATCATTACGCACAAGGCACATTCATAAAATTATTGACCCACCAATAAGGTGGGCGCAATAATTTTCTAAACATCCCTTGCACGCAATCATAGACGCTACTTATTGTTCTTGATTGCATAATTCGGGTTAAAACCCCTTGCCGTCTTTTACAGGAACAAAAAGACAGCTTTCTATCTCTTCAGTTTTGATTGAGTCGTCAACTTTTGTGTATCTTGTTATGATTTGTTGGTCTCCTCTCTCAATTGGTGCAACTAAAATACCCCCATTTGAGAGTTGGTCAAAGAGTTTTTGCGGTATATTTGGAGTTGAAGCAGAAAAAAGAATTCTATCATATGGCGCAAATTCTCTCCAGCCATTTTGCCCATCATCAAACCTTGTATGTATATTGGAAACCCCAAGTTTTTTAAATCGTTCACGAGCTTCTATCAAAAGCCTCTCGATTCTCTCAATTGTAAAAACCCTACGAATAAGTTTACTAAGAACAAGTGCCTGATATCCGCTTCCACACCCTATCTCAAGAACACTGTCCGCTCCTCTACATGTAAGTGCTTCACTCATTTTTGCTACAGTTAGAGGTGAGCTTATCCATTGGTCTGCCACCATAGGAAGGGCATCTAGTTTGTATGCATGTCTTGAGAAACCTTTTGGAATAAACTCCTCTCTCTCACTTAAACAAAGTGCCTTGTATACCTCATCGCTTATGTCGTATACTTTTGATATCTCATCTGCCATAGTTTTACATTTTTGAAGTTTTATTCTACTGCTAAAGTCGCTCACTTATTATGCCCCTAACCCTATATTGATATATTTTCTCATCTTTTTTATCTCTTTAAAATCTACCTCTCTTTTGAGTATAAACGAGGAATCATCTCTGTGGACATCTCCAAAAGGAGAGATGATAGCACTACTACTAGCCATATCTTCGTCACTACTGTTTGCTACTATGACAAATGCTTGATTTGCAATAGCAAGAGCCTCACTCATAGTTTTTAAGTGCTTTTTTCTTAGTTTCCCCCAAAAAGAAGGTACTAAGACTATGTCTGCTCCTAAAATTTGCTGCCAAAGTTCGGTAAATCTTAACTCAAAACAGATAAGAGTAGCAATTTTTATTCCATCTATTTCTACTATATCTATATCTTTACCGCTACCTGAAGTAAAATACTTTTCTTCATTACCCAAAGGAAAGAGTCTTGCTTTTGCTCTAGTTTCTATAAGCTTTCCGTTATGAAAAAGTTTTAGGTTGTTATAGTATTTACCATCGATTTCTTCTATGAGTGTTAGTGCAAGTACTCTACATGTAGAGAGTATTTTAAGCTCATCAAGTATCTTTTTTGAGAAGTTTGCAGACTCTTGAAGTGACTCATACTTATACCCACTAAGGCAAAGTTCTGGTGCTAAAACTATAGAGCTATCAGGTGTTTGCTTTATAAGTCGTTTTAGAGTCTCGAAGTTGTCTTCAAGACTCCTGTTTTTATAGTTAAATTGTAGTGCAACTAGAGTTTTTTTAGAAATCATCGAAAGAGAGACTACCTTTAGAGTAGTTTGCTACATTGCCTTCAAAAAAGTTTGTTTTTTGCTCGTTGAATTTTGAAAAGTCATCTACCCATTTGATTGGGTGATCTGCATTGTACATCTTCTCAAAGCCTACAGAAGTTAGTCTATCATCTATAAGGTAGTGTATGTACTCCTCTATAATATCATCTGTAAAGCCCATGATTTGGTTCTGTGTTATGTACTGTCCCCACTCAATCTCAAGTTTTCCAGCCTCTCTAAACATCTCAAATACTTTTGCCTTAAGTTCATCTGTAAAAAGCTCAGGTCTCTCTTTTCTTACTGAGTTAATCATGTTTTGAAAAAGAAGTAGGTGTGTTATCTCGTCTCTTTGGATAAATCTTATCATCTGAGCAGATCCAAGCATACGACCAGCACGAGCAAGTGCATAGATAGCAGTAAAGCCTGAGTAGAAGTAAATACCCTCTAAAATTTGATTTGCAAACATTGCTAAAAGTAGTTTTTCTTCGGTTACATCACCCGCAAGCTCTTCATAAACACTAGATATATAGGCATTTTTTCTTTTTAAAACATCATCATGCTTTTCCATCTCATATATAAGGTCTGTATTGTCACATATTGCTTCAGCCATAACAGCATAAGACTTTGAGTGGTTAGCCTCTTCATATGCTTGACGAGCTAAAAGAGCGTTGATCTCTGGTGCTGTGATGTATGGGTTGATGTTGTCTGCTAGGTTATTTGTTTGAAAGCTATCCATACTAATAAGTTGAGACCAGACTAAATCATACATGCGTTTTTCTGCATCTGTTAGGTTTTTGTTGTAATCAATAACATCTTTAGTAGTATCTACCTCTTTAGGAAACCAAGTGTTTGCTTCCATCATATCCCAAAGATTAAGAGCCCATGAGTATCTTGCTTTTGTAAAGTTAAGTATACCATGAGGATTCCCCCCAAAAACTCTTCTATCATTTAGCCCTTCATCAGAGCTTGGGTTATAGATTTTCTTTCTTTCCATAGTTTATCCTGTTGTTTTTTCTTTATTTTATCTAAAATAATATATAATAGATATTATGAAATACGAAATAGAACTCTTCAGTGATTTAAACGATGCTCTGAAAGAGGATATAAACAAACATGGTAAGTTGGTAAAGTTTAAAAAAGGTGAAAGTTTTTTTAGTGCGGAAGATGCAATGAAAAACTTTTATGTATTTTTAAGTGGGAAAGTAAAAATATATCAGATAAATCTTGAAAATGCGAAAGAGCAGACTATATTTTTGCTCTCATTGGGAGATATGTACGATACTATAACCCTTCTTGATGGAGAACATCATGATGTTGTAGCAGATATACTTGAAGATGGGGAGGCTCTTTGTCTGCCGATAGTTAAGGTTAGAGAGTGGCTATATTCAAATCCAGCATTCAATAGAATATTTTTTCCATATATTGCAAATCAGATGAGACGAGTGGAAGAGCTAGCAACAGATTTGTCACTATATAGTACATCCGAGAGACTTATGAAGCTTATTCTTAAAAATGTAGCTCCAAAAGGTGTAAAGTCTCTACTTCATAATCTTTCAAGAACAGAGATAGCTAATCTTATAGGTACAGTTCGCCATGTTGTTGATAGGCATATTAATGAGCTTAAAAGTGATGGAGCTATAGAAGTTAAAAGAAAACAGATTATTATAAAAGATATACAAAAACTTATAAAAAAATTGAAATTTTTAGAGTAATGCTACTAAAGTAGCAAAACTTTTTTTCTGCATCTGATAAAATTCTCTTAAAGTTTAGTCAAAAAGACTAAAGAAATTTATATTAAAGGAGTTTTATCATGTTACTTACTAGATTTGAACCAATTAGAGAGATGAGAGAGTTAAGGAAAGGATTTGACTATATTAACTCTGTTATGAATTCACTTGAAGAGCAAGATGTTGAAGCAGGTATATCTTCTTTTGTACCAGATGTAAACTCAAGAGAGGCAAAAGATGCTTACTTTGTTGAGATAGATCTACCTGGCATTAAAAAAGAGGATATTGAGATAGATGTAAAAGACAATATTTTAACTATAAGTGGTGAGAGAAAAGTTAAAGAAGAGACAAAAGAGGAGGCATACTATAAGATTGAGAGTAAGTATGGTAAGTTTGTCAGAAGCTTTACTCTACCAAAAAATGTTAATCTTGACAAGATAGAAGCAAATTGTACTGATGGTGTTCTTGAGGTTAAAATTCCAAAGCATGAAGTAATCACAGACCAACCAAAGAAAATTGAAATCAAATAATAGGAGGCATATTATGGATATTGTAAAAAGTACAAATAACATTGGCTCAAAATTAGAAAAAACAATAGAAACTGGTTTAGAAAAAACAAAAGAGATTTTTACTAATGTTGCAAGTCACTTGCCATTTGCAAATTTTGGAAAGAAAAATAGTGATACATACAAGATAGAAGTTGACTTGCCAGGTGTTAAAAAAGAGGATATAGAGCTAAAAATTGAGGATAATTATCTTCGTGTTAGTGCAGTAAGACATATGAAAAAAGAGGTTAAAGAGGGTGATTATTATCTTTTGACAAGCCACTTTGGTCAGATTTCGAGAGTTTTTGCTCTACCGGAGGGAATCAACAAAGATAGTGTAAGCGCAAAACTAGAAGATGGAAGACTCTATATTGAGGTAGAAAAAGAAGAGTCTAAAAAAGCTAAATTAATTAGTATAAAATAATTATGTGAGTGAAGTTAAAACTTCACTCACAAAGTAGGAGGTATATGATGAAAAATGAGAAAATTTTATTGGCTATTGTCGCTATACTCGTACTTGTAGTTGGTTTTCAAGGCTATTCACTGTACAATATAAACAAAAATTTAACTGACCAAAAAACAGTAAAGCAAATAGCTCATACAAATACCCAAATCAAACCGTTTGCAGGTGCTAATCCATTTGAAGAGATGCAAAAAATGCAAAAAGAGATGGATAGGATTTTTAATAATATGAATTCAAATTTTGCTATGATGCCAGAGTTTGAGAATTTTTTTAAAGATATGAGTATATCTCCATCTGTAAATTTGCAAGAGTTTAAAGATAGATATGAGATAAGTATAAATCTGCCAGGAAGTAGTGAACAAAATATAAAGATTAAAGTAGACAACGGTGTGTTAAGTGTTGAGGCAAAAACTCAAAAACAGACTGATAAAAGCAAATCAAATTTTATACAAAAAGAGATATATGAAGGCTCATTTTCAAGAAGTATAACACTCCCTCAAGATGCAAAAGGAGATGATTTTAAGAGTAAGTTTGAAAATGGTGTGTTGAAGATTACAATCCCCAAAAAAAGCTGATTTGGGGATTATTAAGGGATTAATTATTCAAAAATTTTCTCAGAAAATTCAGCATATTTACCTCTAACTGCTTTTTTCAACTCTATTGCAAATAGGCTTAGTTCTTTATGAGTATTTTTAGTCTCTTTAAGAAGTGCGGTTAGTCCGTTGTTAAATTTATTGAGATAGAAGTTATCTATTTGGCGGTTTGAACCTATGATGATAGCTTTACAGCTATCATCAAGTCTTGAGAGTATAAGTTGAGTAGTTTTAGATGAGCTATTTTGCCACTCATCTAGTATAACAATAGAGTTGCTAAGAGTTCTACCTCTTGCCTCTCCAGGCCACAGTTTCTCTATGCGATATTTAGAGATTAGCTCAATAATCTTGTTTTCTACTGCATTGACATTATCACTACTCTCTGTCTTTTTTAACATCTTTTTTGCTATGTGTTCAAGCGTATCATTTAGTGCCATATTATAGATTCTAAATTTTTCATCATTTCCTGCAAGATACCCTACATCTGCCCCCTTGTCAAGACTTTCGATGGAGTTTCTCACATATATGATTTTATCGTAATTTTTCTTTTCTACAAGCCTCATAGCACATGCAAATGCAAGGAGAGTCTTCCCACTTCCCGCTTTTGCATCAACTATGGTTATATCATAGCAATCTGCCAAGATTGCCTTCATGTATAGTTTTTGTTCAATATTGACAGGTTTTATTTTTATACCTTTAAATTCCGTCTCTTTTAGCAAGTCAATCTTGTTATTAAAAATAATCCCATATGATGCTTTTCCGCACTCCTCAAGAAATTTATAAGCAAAATCTCCGATTTTATATGAGGTATCAAATTTTGTTATGTCTTCATTTCTAAGCTCTTTAGCGGATATATCTTTATCGAGATGGATGTTTTTTATAACGCCAAACTCTGGTACCTCATCTTTGTCATCTCTTAGTGTTTCAGTTGCAACATTTTTTAAAAAAGCAAATGTTCTTGCATAGACATCAAGAGATATAAAAGATGTTTTTAACCCCTTATAGTACTTTTGTGCAACTATTGCTACTTCTATAATCCTTTTATCATTGCTTTCACTTAGATGCGTTTGGTCTATATCACACTCGTAGTTATCTATTGAGATGATATGAATTACAAGAGTGTCTATAAAAAGTTTAGCAATTTTAAATCCATCTTTATGGCTAGCCTCTTTGGTTTTTGCTCTTGCAAGAAGCCTTGCGAACTCTCTTGCTTGGTATCCTATCTCTCCCATCTCTTTCTTTTTGTCTTCTAGTTCTAGTAGAACAGTTTCTGGTATAACAAGTACATTTGTACCATCTTGGGATAGTTTATAAAGGTTATTTAGACTGTTTAAGATGATATTTGTATCAACTACATATACTTTTTGTGACATTTCAATCCTTTGATGTGATTTGCATTGCTGTTTCATATCCAAGGTTAAACATATCTTTTAGATGTTTAAACTTAAATAGACTATAGTTGGAGAGTTTTTGGTTTGTTATGTAAAGGTCGCATTCATCTATGTTTTTTTGAACACTAGCTCTCCATGCTAAAACTATCATCCTTTTTAAAATTCCACTCATAGTGTTTTTAAAGCTGCTTTCATCAGGATGAAGATCTACACCAAATATAGGAAGATTATGCTTTTTTAGAGGCTCTATTGGAAGGTTGTCCATGATTCCTCCATCAGCTAACCTATAATCTTTATATTTTATAGGTTTAAAGAGTGGAATAAGCGCAGATGATGCCAAACAAAGAGTAATAGAGTCTCCCTTTTCAAATCTTACGATCTTGCCACTTATGAGGTCAATGGTAGTGATGTATGTTTTAATTTTTATATCTTCTAAATTTTTTGCTGGCATTATCTCTTTAAGAATGCTATTTTTTGCATCTATCTTTAAAAGTGAGTGGTCAAAGTAGTTAAATTTTATGATTTTTTTAAATGCTTTTGAACAAAAAAAGTCTAGCTGCTCCCTTGGAGATATACCACAAGCATAGCTCGCACCAACTATGGAGCCTATACTGCTTCCTGATATGGCTTCTATTTGAAAACCTTTTTCATCAAGAGCTTCTAAAACTCCAAGATGAAACGCTCCTCTTGCTGCCCCTCCTGAGAGTGCTACACTAATCTTCATCTTCTCTCCATTGTATAATTTTCCACTCGCCATCAAGTGTCTCCACAAGAGCAGTACAACTCTCAACCCAATCACCACAGTTTAAGTACATGATATTATTTATATCTTTTATTTCAGCTTTATGGATATGTCCACATATGACACCATCAAACTTTTTCTGCTTTGCATAGTTTGCTAGGATAGTTTCAAAATCAGTTATAAAACTAATCGAGCTTTTGATATTGTCTTTTGCATATTTCGATAGTGACCACTCTTTTTTTATACCAAAAAGTTTTCTTACTCTTCTTATGGGACCATTTAGGTGCAGTAGCAAATCATATCCGTAGTCACCCAAAATGGCCAGCCATTTTTTTGTCATAGTAATTGCATCAAAAAAATCACCATGTGTTACATGAAATTTTCTATTTTTTAAATCTATATATGTAGCATCATTTTCTATAACTATACTATCACCCAATACTAGAGGTAAAAATGAGCGAAGAAATTCATCATGGTTGCCTATGATGTAGTGTACTTTTGTGCCTTTTCTTGCACTTCTTAGAAGTTTTTGTATGACATCAGAGTGTGATTGTGCCCATTTTATCTTTCTTTTAATTGCCCAGCCATCTATGATATCTCCCACAAGATAGAGAGAGTCTGATTTGTTATGCTTTAAAAAATCCAAAAAAGCATTAGCTTTAGCAAACTTTGTGCCTAAGTGAATATCTGATATGAATATTGTCCTATAAGTTTCCATGATGAAACTATAAGATAGTTTGGTGACAAATTAATTACAATTGCTTAACTTTAGAAATAAGAGAGATAGATAACACAAAATAGTTTGTTATTTTAATTTAAAAAACCATCAGCATAGGCTAAAATAATGGCACTATCTCTCTTTTGTGGAATTATATTAAAAAAGTGTAGATTTAATAGTAATGTGCCGATGGGTATTTTTAGTAATCTTAAGACTTTATCCAAGCAGATGTCTTTTAACTACATTTATATTGTTTGAACAATTTGGTATTACATAATCAATATCCACTTCAATCAGCCTAGCTATATCGTATGTTTCAAAATAATCAAAATATTGAGCTATTTGCTCTTTATCATCTATTATATATGCTTTCCCACTTACTTTTAATCTTATATTTTTGTTGAAATCGATGATAAGCATTCCAACATTTGGATTTGAGTTAATATCTCCAACAGAATGCAATATGCCATTGCCATTATAGTCTGGAAATATAAGTTTTTTGTTATTTAAAACTTTGATTAACTTACTGCCTTTGGCACCTTTAAAATTTACATTTGTATTCCCATTGGAACTAGATGTTGAAAAGAAAAAATAGGGCATTCTCTCTATAAACTCAATTGGATTTTCTTGCAAATATAAAGATAGTTCTTTATTTAAACATGTTGTATCAATTGTATTAAGCCAATGATTTGCTTGATTTGTGGTAGTGTAAGTTTCTCTTGCTTTGATATGCTCTTCAGTGAAAAAGTTCATTTTCATCCTATATATTTTGTTGTGCAGTTTAGTAAAGGTAAATTCATACTACTTTGAATACTCTTCATCTGTAAACTTTAAAAGTGGGTTATCTATGCTATTTTAGCATTATCTCATATATATTTCTATCATTTTACTTTTTGCCATAAAATTTGTAGCATAACTAAGCAGTTCATAAAAATCTTTATCTGTAAAATTAGCACTGTAAAGTTCTTGTAAATCATCACTGCAAAATTTGTCTGCATTATATATAGCATATATTACTTTTGATAATAGTATTTTTTGCTCCATCTTAAATGGTAACTCTTTAATATTAGAACCTATATCATTTAATATTTCTTTGTTTACTCCATTTAAAATTAACATTTTGGTATTAAAACCTATACAGTATTTACGACACTCTTTTTGTGCAATACATAGTCTTAAAAATGGCAATATCTTTGCATTAATTTTCGGATGTTTAGAAAAATAGAGATTATACTCTATAAACTCTTTTAATGACTGCATATCTATCGTCGCAAATAACTCAAAATGTGGCGGAACAAAACCTAAAGTTTTTTGAATTTTTTTATAAAGAAGTTTTAATTCCCCCGTTGCTTCATCTACTTTGACTGGTTTAATAATAAACATTTCATACCCCAAAATTTATTAGACCTATTGGTCTGTTTCGAAAGTATAGCTAAATACTTCTTTGACTAGACTTAACGGTCTGTTTTTATTTTTTAATAGATTTTAAATATGAAATTAGGAAAGAAACAGTACTTAAGTATCTCTCTTTAGAAGATTGAGTAGGGCTTAAAGAAAGAGCACCCCATATACTAGTTATTACATATTCGGAAAGATTTTCAAGGTTTATGTTTGTTTTAAAATCAGTATCTTTCAAAAGAGAAATTATTTTTTCTTTTATGTGGTTATAGATTGGAATTATGGCATTTTCAAATTTTTTATCTATAGGGCTCATCTCTTGGTTGAGTCTATTTAGAGGACATCCATATTTTATAAGTAGCTCTTTTTGTGTAATATTTTTTATACTATCTATTAGAACATCAACAGGATGCTTATTTTTAGGATTTGAAAAATCATAAAAGTCATCCATTCTAGGGAAAAGTCGCTCTTTTATAACAGCTAAAACCACATCTTTTTTAGATTTAAAATGGTGATATAGTGAGCCTTTTGGTATTTTACACTCTTTTAATATCATAGAAATACTAGTTCCGTTGTATCCATTTGTGTAAACCAGCATAAATGTAACATCTAAAATCTTTTCACGGGTAGATTGCTTTTGTATCATATATT
>Ga0256840_1002883_pt1 | contig 14600 bp, 14 predicted proteins | sample 355202metaG_FD_185969 | JGI IMG/M metagenome (GOLD analysis project Ga0256840, IMG submission 185969) | Hydrothermal vent microbial communities from Mid Atlantic Ridge, Atlantic Ocean - 355-202 | ecosystem: Environmental > Aquatic > Marine > Hydrothermal vents | place: Atlantic Ocean: Mid...
GAAACACCATACGCACCAAACTCTCCATACTCAGCATCTAAAGCATCAAGTGACATGATAGTTCGCTCATACCAAGAAACTTATGGACTAAACACAGTCATAACAAATTGCTCAAACAACTATGGACTAAAACAACATGATGAGAAACTAATACCTACCATCATCAGAAAAGCATTAGCAGGTGAGAGCATCCCTATATATGGTGATGGAAAAAACATTAGAGATTGGCTCTATGTACTAGACCACTGTAAAGGCATAGACTTAGTTTATCATACAGGTAAATTTGCCAATGTTTATAATGTTGGTGGAAGAAATGAACGAACAAACCTACAAATAGTTAATACAATTTGTACTATTTTAGATGAAAAAGTACCAACTGATAAATCATATAAAGAACTCATAACTTTTGTAGAAGATAGAGCAGGACATGATAGAAGATATGCTATTGATGCAACTAAACTAGAGAATGAACTTGGTTGGAAAGCTGATGAAGATTTTGATAGTGGTATTGTTAAAACAATTGAATGGTATTTAGAAAAGTATAAAGTATGATAGAAAAATTCAAAAATGGCAGTATTGCTTGGGAACTTAAAGGTTATGCTCTTCTTCAAGAAGAGAGTGGAGAACTAGGTGTATTAGAATATGTCAAAGAATTTGATTTTTTAGTTAAAAGAATTTTTTTTCTTAAAAACATTGATAGTAAGAGTAATCGTGGAAGTCATGCTCATAAAGAGTTAAAACAAATTATTATTTGTTTAAGTGGTTCATTTGAAATAACTTTAGATAATGGCTTACAAAAAAAAGTTTTTAAAATGAATGAAAAAAATAAGTATTTATATGTGGACGGAAAAGTATGGAGAGATATGAAAAATTTTTCGAAAAATGCAGTTATGCTAGTGCTTTGTGATAGAGAGTATAGATATGACGAAGTTGTAAGAAATTATGATGATTTTTTAATGAATTTAAAGGAAGTAAAACAGTGTATCAAAAAAAACTAGAAAAGTATATCAATTGTTTGACTGATTTAGGTTTTGTTAAAGATAAATTTAGTGAATTTAAATTTGAATCTTTAGAAGATTTTTCTATTAAAGGTACGGAAGAAGAGTTATTAAAATGGTATTATAATTTTGTTAATACTTCTTCTATGAAATTAGAAAAGATACCTTTAGAGCAATGTAAAGAGTGGTCGTTGAAAAATGGTAGTATTGTTCATTCTTCTGGAGAATTCTTTAGAGTTGAAGGATACCGAATAACGGGAACAAATTCAAGAGAAGTAAATAGTGGATGGGATCAACCTTTTTTAACCCAAGAAGGCTTTGATGGAGGCATACTTGGACTTATCAGACAAAGGTTTGATGGCATACCTCATTATTTGGTTGAGGCTAAAGAAGAACCAGGGAATTATAATATTGTTCAAATTAGTCCAACAGTTCAAGCAACTTTTAGTAATTTAAAAAGAGCTCACAAAGGAAAACAAACCAATTATAGTGGTATTTTTTTAAATCCTGAAAAATATCCAGTTAAAGTTCTTTTTGACCAATGGACATCGGAAGACGGGGGTCGACTTTATAATAAAAGAAACCGTTCTATGCTTGTTGAATATGATGAAAATATTGAACTAGACTTGGTTTCAGATAGATTTAAATGGGTTTCATTGTATCAACTCAAAAAACTTATTAAAGAAAAAGATGCAATAGTAGCACCACACATTCGTGGTATTTTAGCAGGATTATAATATGATAAAAATAGCAATAATTGGTTTTGGAAATCACATCATTAAAAATATTCTTCCAGCTATTAATAGATTAGACTTTTTAGAGATAGATACTATTTATGTAAGAGATATAGAAAAATATCTTTCTAAAGCTAAAGAGTATAATATAAAACTAAAAAATATAGAAGAATCTATAAATGAAAATGTTCAATGGGTATATATATCTACGCCAATATCTACTCATTTTGAGTTAAGTAAAAAATACTTAGAACTAAACAAACATGTTATATGCGAAAAACCATTAACAAATAACCCTTCTCAGACGAAAGAACTATTTGAAATTGCTAAAAATAAAGAGTTGATTCTACATGAAGTTTCTATGTATAAACATCACAAGCAATATAAGCACTTAGAAAAGTTTGTAAATGAACATAAAAAACAAATAAAAGTTGTAAAAACTAGCTTTACTATTCCCCATTTAAATGCCACTGATATACGCTATAAAAAAGAGCTAGATGGTGGTGCATTGCTTGATGTTGGTTATTATCCTTTGTCCATTATCACTTCGTTATTTGGTAAACCAAAAAATGTTAAATTAAATACATTTACAGAAAAGAATTATGAAGTAGATTTATTTGGTACGGCACTATTTGAATATGATGATTTTTATTGCATTGGAGAATGGGGTATAGGGTTACCCTATTCAAATGAAATAACCGTGATAACAGAAACAAAATCTATGAAATATGAACGAATATTTTCTAAACCTGAGACATTTATAACCAAAGTTCAACTTAAAGAAGGTTTTGAAACGAATGAAATAGAAATTGGAAAAGATGATCAATTTGTTAATATGTTTAAGGAAATTATTTTTAATAAACAAGAAACATATTTGAACCCTAACCTAACAAAAACTTTAAGTAGAATCATAAGTGGGTAAAGTAATTTTTGTAACTTACGCATCAGGAGTATATGAAAAAAATATGTTTTGGAATAAACTATTTATAAAAATCTTTATAAGACCAGACAAAATAATATTCTTTACAGATAAAGATTTAAAAAAAAGTAATATTTATGAACAGAATAAAAATATTTTTGATTCTACCATAGGTGCTGGTTATTGGGCATGGAAACCATGGGCAATTTTAGAAGCTGTAAAAAGTGCAAACGAAGGCGATATAATTTTATATCAAGATTGTGGAAAAGGATTTAAATATAAAAATTTTTTAAAACCAACTAATCTTATTAATTATGCAAAAACACATAATATTATGCCTGGCATATTGGTTCCTATTCATGGAAAAAATAAAAATTGGACTCATTCAAAATGCTTTGAGTTAATGAATTGTAATAATGAAAGATACTATAACACTCCACAAGTAGAAGCAGTTATATCTGCATGGAAAGTAAATCCAAAGAGTATAGAAGTGCTGAGTGAATGGCTTAAGTATTGTTTAAATATAGAAATCATTGGAGACTGTCAAGAGAAATCTTTAATAAAAAATAATGAGTTTAGAAATCATAGATATGATCAATCTATATTAACTAACCTAGTTATAAAAAAAGACTTAAAACCTATTCGTTTAAGTTTTGATGATATGCATTTCTCAAAAAGTATGAGTTTAGTTGACCTAGATTTGGATAAAAAAAACTTTTTCAATAAAATGATACGAAATATAATTTTATTGATATTTAGATTGAAAAATAATTTTAAGTATATATTGAATAGGAGAAACAAATAATGAATAAAATAATTGGATTTTACATTAGTAAATCAAAAAGGGAATTTAAATATGATATTTTTAATAAAAATCTTAACTTAATTATCTTAAGTAAAGGGAATTTTTTTATTTACCTTTGGGGAATAGGTAATATTTCAAAATGTATTATTGATAAATCTTACTCATTATCTTTTCCTTTACACAAAAGCTTACTTGATAGAAATATTTTAATAAGTATAGATGAAGATGAAATTATTATTGAAAATGATTGGTTAGGCTCAATTCCTATCTTTTATAATGATAAAATACATAGAATTTCAACATTATCTAATTTATGTATAGGTAGTGAGAAAAAGATACATCAAGAAGGATTATCAAACTTTTGTGAGTTTGGATATAGTGTATTTGAACAAACACCTTTAGAAAATGTAAAGTTTATGCGATATTTTTCAAAACTAGTCTTTTCTGAAAATGGGATTTTAGCTAAAGATAAAGATGATCCTATCCTAGAAGAAGACTTTTTAAATGAACAATCTTCTTCACAAGATGTAATTATATTAATGCAGAACTATGTATCAAATATTGAAAATAATACAGAAGGAGATATAGTTCTTCCTACATCAGGAGGATATGATTCTAGAATTTTAAATTATTTGGTAAAAGACAAGCATAGAATTAAGAGTTTTACTTATGGAAATAGTAAAGACCAGTCACAATCAACAGAAGTTGTTCATGCCAAAAAAATATCTGAAATTTATAATACATCGTGGAATCAAATTAAATTGGAATCATTTCATCAATATATAAAAGAGTGGTTTGATTTATTTGGAATGTCTACACATTTGCATGGAATGTATCATATCGAATTCTATACAAAAATGATGAGTAATTATTCTCTGAATAATGCAACATTTCTTAGTGGTATTGTAGGGGATGCATGGGCTGGTTCTATTAATTATAAAAAAATAGAAAAAGTTGACGATGTAATAAGTTTAGGATATTCACATGGAATGAACTTGAAAAAAACCAACTTAAATTATATATCAAATAATAAATCTATGAACACTTTTTTTAAAAAAAATAAATTATATTTGCAAGATGATAGAATTAAAGCAGTTTTTACGATTAGAATGAAATTAATATTAATTTCTTATTTAACACAACTACCAGAATATTTTGGACTACCTGTTTGGACACCATTTTTAAATTTTAATATTGTTAAAACAACTTTAAATCTCCCTTATGAAAAAAGGATAAATCGAATTTGGGAAAAAGATTTTTTTAAAGAGGTTGGATTAAATTTAGAAGAAATGGCACTAATATCTATAAAAAGCAATAATCTTGATTATGAGATAATGCAAAATGCTACTTTAGAACCTATTAATATTAATTTAATGAAACAATATCTTAATAAAAAAAAATTATTAATAATTAACGATACATTATTTAAATTAACATACAGTTCCAAGCTTTCTTTCATTGAAACATTTAAAAATAATCTTTTATCTATTCCTAAATTAGGTGGGGGATTGAGATTGTTAGGTTTTAAAAATAATTTTTTAAGAGCATTATATGAGTATTATCTCATCAAAGCTATAGAAAAAGGTTTAAAATATGAGTCTTAAACTTTTTGCATCTGGAGATATGGTTAACTACACAGGAAATAAAACTTTTTTAGATAAGGAATTAATTTCTATTATTAAAAAGGCTGAAGTATCAATATGTAATTTTGAAGCACCCTTAAAAATAGAGGATTCTATTAAAATTAAAAAAGCTGGCCCACATCTATTTCAACATGAGTCTTCAATTGAGTATCTTAAAGACTCGGGTTTCAACTATGTTTCTTTAGCCAATAATCATATTTTTGATTATGGTTATAAATCTTTATCTAATACTATTAATCAACTAAAAAAGAACTCTATTGAATATATAGGAGCAGGATTAGATTTCAATGATGTATATAAAACGAAGTTTATTGATAAAAATGGTATAAAGATTGCGTTAGTGTCTGCATGTGAAAATGAGTTTGGTTGTTTATATGAAGAGATGGATAGAGGAGGATATGCATGGATTTTTCATACAAGGATAGAAGACAATATTCGAGAGTTAAAAAATAAAACAGATTACATTATATTGGTCGTCCATGCAGGAATTGAAAATATTAATTTTCCTATTAAAGAATGGAGAGATAAATATAAACGCTTTTGTGATATTGGTGTAGATGTGATCATTGGTCATCATCCTCATGTTCCACAAGGTTTTGAATGGCATAAGGATAGTATTATTTTTTATAGTTTAGGGAATTTATATTTTGATACACCGAATTATATTGATAAGTCTGATGATAGCTATAGTGTTTTACTTGAATTTAATCATAAAAAAAATATTAATTTTGAGTTATTTTTTCATAAAAAAATTAATGGTATGACTACTTTAGTAAATGAAAATAAGGTAAATTTTAAAATATCAAAATTAAACTCTTTTTTTGATGAAAATTATCATCAATTAAATGATGATATATCATTAAAATTATATAATGATTATTATAAACTTTACTATTATAATGCATTAGGAGCATATCCAAAAGGATATAATTATAAAGAAAAAATTAAATTTTTGATAAAAAAATTTTTAAATATAGGGAATAAAGATAAAATGAATCTTTTATTATTACATAATATTAGAATTGAATCTCATAGATTTCTTGTACAGAGAGCTATTCATCTTCAAAGTGAAAAAATATGAAATTGGATATTTATACTCACTCTTTAAGCGGACATAGAGAATCCTATCTAAATTTTTTCTTAAATACTTTCTTATCAAAAAAAATATCAAAAAAAGATTTATTATCAACTAAGTCAAGCGTATTATTTTTAATGATTGAAGACTCATTTTCGCTATATTTTTTTATATGCTTATACCGTACTATTTTAGGTAGAACAACTGCTGGTTTTTTGTTTAGACCAAAACCTGTTGTAGCTAATCCATCATTAAAACTAAAAATAAAAAGAATAGCACTTTCTATTTTAAAAAAGATACCAACGGTAAAAACATTATTAATTATTCCTGATTCTATACATCCCAAATTTTCAACTATTTCAGATGGATGGATTTATGACTTTCAGTTTTGGGATTTACAGGAAAAAGATTATAAAAATTTTATAGCCTTAAAAGAAAAAAAACAAGTTTGCCCATTATTTACTTCTATTACTAATATGAAAAATGGTCGAAAAGTATTATCTGCATTAGGTGGACAAGATAGAATTAAAGGATTTGATACTTTTGCAAATACTTATATAGAGAATAAAAATATACAAAAACAGTTTCTTTTTGCATATGGTGGAAAAGTTAAAGGTTTTAATGAATTAGCAATTAATTTTGATAAAACTGGTGGATATTCTAAAAATGAATTTATATCTGATGATGATTTTATAGCTTTATATGCATCTAGTGATTTAGTGTGGACATTATATGCTGAAGACTATGACCAAGCATCAGGTATTTTTGGAAGAGCCGTTCAGCTTGGTATTCCTGTATTAGTAAGAACAAACTCATTAATTCATAAAATTTGTATTTTAGAAAATATTCCTCATGTAGCTATGATAAAAGAGGAAACTAGTAAGTTGGCATCTATAGAAATACCATCTCAGAATTTACAAAGAGGAAAAGAATTTAGAAATGCTTTTAAAGATAAAAGTATAACTAAGCTTAATGAAATTTTAGGGATAGAGTTAAATAGGAATATAAGATGACAGATAAATTTAACTTACTAAAAAATATTCGTTTTTCCATTATATCTTTTTCTATCAATATAGTTTTAATTTTTGTTAGTTATAGAATGGTAATTCATTATAACGGAATAGAAGGATTGGGGTTATGGTCACTCTTGATGGCTTGGGCATCTTTGATTCGTATGGGAGACATTGGCATGGGAGGTGCCATTGTACGTTTTATATCGATGAGAGATTTAAATGAGGAACGAGAAGAAATTGCTCAATATATAGATACTGGATTAATAATGAATTTTATGATGTTTTCAATATTTACATTAGTAGGATATTTTCTTCTGGACTTAAACTTATCTAATATAGTAGATAAAAAATATTATATCATGGCTACTCATATATTACCCATAATGTTTATGGGTATTTTTTTCTCAACCTTATTTACTATATTGGTCTCTAGTTTACAAGGGTTACATGTTGGGTATATTGGTTCTTATATTACAGTTATTGGCAGTTTAATTCAACTTTTATTTGTATTTATTTTAGTTCCTAAAATAGGTGTATTAGGATTAGTATGGGCTCAGTTACTACAATATATAACTGTTACAATTATAGCATTATTCTTTGTTAAAAATAAAATAGAAATCAAAAAAGTTTTACGATTTAATTTTTCATGGGTTAGACTAAAGGAGATGTTTTCTTTTAGTATTAAAGCACAAGTTGCCAATATTATCAATGGTTTATTTGAACCTTTGTCCAAAATATTAATAAGTCATTTTGGAGGATTAGCCTCTCAGGGCTTATATGAGTTGGCTTATAAAACTGTGAGTTTAGCTAGGAATACAGTAGTAACAGGACTTTTTGCCTCTCTACCAACATTAACTAACTTAATGAATACCAATTTAAATGAAGCAAAATTATTTTATAAGAAATCACAAAAAAATGTAATTAAAGCCATCTCGATTGTTTTATTTTTAGTCATTATATTATCTCCTATTATATCCATAGTTTGGATAGAAAGATTTGAAATAGAATATTGGTATTTTGTACTATGTATCAGTATTGGTTTTTGGATAAATACAATGGGTGCAACAGCATATAATATTGGTATGGCTACAGGGAAAATGAAAAACAATATAATCTCTTCAATATTCATGATTAGTAGTTTATTAATATTTGGGTATATTTTAGGAAATATGTTTATAGAGATTGGTGTCGTTATTGCAGTAGGTATTAGTTTGGCTTTTTCTGGGCTATTGATTAAGAAATTGAATGAAAAGTTCATTCTTTAAACTAAAGGGAAAAATAAATGAAGTTAAAAAATATTTTTAAAATTTTAATAATATTAACAATTAGTTCAATTGTATTGTCTTCATTTGAGGCATTTACTGTTGGTAATGATGATATATTATTGTTATTGAATGATAGAAGATTTTTTCTTTCTTTTAATGGTTTTTTAATTATTTTAACTACATTTTATGCTTTGTATATAAATAAGTTTTCACTTAATAAAAAACTAATTTATTTAGCTGTAACTCTTTTTATAGTTCTTTTTATATCTATAATTCACGGGAAAACAAATTCTTATATTTTAAAAGCATTCATCGGTCCAGAATTAAGAGGATTGTTTTTATGGTTTTGTATGGTTTTATTTTTTTATATTTATTTTAATCAAGGAAATACAGTTAAGAAAATTAAGGAATTATATAGCCTAATTTTTGTATTACTTATTCTTAGAAGTTTTTATGAGTTGCTTTTTGTCCTTCCTAAATCTTCCTTTACTGATAGATATCTATTTGATGCAGGACATTTAATTTTAGCAGCTTCAATATTTACTATATATTTTACGAGATTTTTTTTAGAAAAAAATAAAAATTTTCTTCTAACCAGTTTAATTTTAATACTTATAGTTTATTTAGGTAATCGACGGATAGCAATGTTGATAGTATTTGGTGGAATAGTCATAACTTTTATATATTTTTTTATAATACATAAAAAAATATTTTGGATAAAAATTATAAATGTAATTTTTTTATTACTTTTTATAATGATTACTTACTTTTATCTAGATAGTCAATCTTTTTTTGATATAAACAAATTAAATCTTAAAAGGAATACATCAGATTATGAACATATTTATGATATATTTGATGGATTTAGGGAAATAAGTAAAAATTTCTTTTTTGGTGCAGGTATGGGTGTTGAAATTCCTGACAGAGTGTTAAACCATTATAGTTGGGATACACCTTTTCATTCACCGTATATACATACTTGGGTAAGATTAGGATTTTTAGGGTTTTTATTATATAGTAGTTTACTAGCGTATGCTCTAAAAAGTTTATTGATAAAAAAATACTTTCTTAAAAATAAAATTATTTTATTATATTCGACAGCATTAACTTTAATTAGCTATCTGATTTTTCAAATAGCATTTCCTCCTTTTTATTTGGATCCAAAACAAAATTTATTTATTGCACTAGTCTTCGCAGTTTTATTTAGTTTGAATTCTAAAAAAGGAAATAAATTATGAATTTGTTTGTGGTTCAACCTATACTAACCAGCTACCGAAAAAAATTATTTGACGACTTGTCAGATAATTTTCATAAAGTAGATATTTATTCAGATACTAATATTGAAAATGGTTTTAAAAAAGATGTACAAGGTAAATTTAATTCAATTCATACGCCTTTTATAGGAAAACGAGAAAAAATATATTATCAAAGTGGTATCGTGTCCTCTATTTTAAAAAACAGACCAACAGCTATTTATTTATCTGCTGACTTTAGAGCTTTACATTATTTTATAATTTTAATTATTGCAAAAATTTTAAATATACCTATATTTCCTCATGGGCAAAGTTTATTTAATAAACCAAACCCTAGTTTAATACATAGAATATTATTTAAAACTACAATATGGTTGAGTAGCTCGTATATTTGTTATACAAAGTCAGCAGCTCAAACATTAATAGATATAGGTATATCTCCAAATAAATTATCTATTATGGATAATACTATTATAAATGATTATCCTATTACAATAGATGATAAAATAGATGTACAAGATAAATTGCTATATATCGGTCGATTGAGAAAAGGATCTAATTTAGAATTATTATTTAATGCAATGAAAATAGTAGAAGGAACCAAATTAATTATACGAGGAAAAACTTATGAAGAAAATATTAATTATATATCATTATTATGCACACTATAGATTACCTATAATAGATGCATTATTTAATAATAAAGAAGACAATATTAATTATTGTTTTTTATCAGGAAATAATCCTGAGATTCCAATAAAAACTTTAGATGATGAAGATATTAAAAAATATAATATCTTAACAGTTCAAAATTTATGGTTTTTAAAAAAAATATTATGGCAAAAAAATATCTTAAAGCATTCACTGTCAAATGAATATGATAGTATTATTTTTTTAGGTAATCCATATTTCATATCAACATGGATAGCTACTATTTTAGCAAAAATAAAAGGTAAGCAAACTTTTTTTTGGACGCATGGATTTATAAGAGGAAATAGTTTATTAGATAAGCTTAGAAAAATATTTTTCAAACTACCTGATGGATTATTATTATATGGAAATAAAGCAAAAGAAAATTTAATTATAGAAGGATTTGATAAAAATAAATTACATGTAATTTATAATTCATTAGATTATAATGAACAATTAAAAATGAGAAAAAAGTTGCTTTCAGTTGATATAAATAGCATAAAGAAAGAACTTTTTAAAGATTGTAATTTACCCATACTTCTATTTATAGGAAGATTAACAAAACAAAAAAAACTTACTGATTTACTAAAATCTATGAATGAATTACATAAACAAGGAATAAAGGTAAACTTATTGATAATTGGGGAAGGCGAAGAAGAAGAAATATTAAAAAATATGGCAAAGGATTTTTCTCTAGAAAAGTACATTAATTTCTATGGTGCTTCTCATAATGAAGAAGAATTAGCCCCTTTAATTTATTCTTCAGATATCTGTGTAGCACCAGGGGAAGTAGGATTGACAACTATGCATAGTTTAACATATGGAACACCCGTGATAAGTCATGATAAGTATTTTTTACAAATGCCCGAATATGAAGCAATTATTAATAATAAAACTGGTCTTTTGTATAAGTATAATAATTTTGATTCTTTAGTTAATTCAATTAAATTATGGATAACAAGTAGTCATAACAAAAATAATATTCGTAAAGATTGTTATCAAATAATTGATGATAAATATAATCCTCAAGTTCAAGTAAAGTTATTTAATAAAGCTATATTAGGAATCAGAAAATGAATAAATTGAAATTATATTATAGATTATTACGTTCTTACTATAGAAATTTATTCTATAAGTTAGAAAACTTTGACCCAACAAATGACATACAAAAGCCAATAGATATAGAAAAAAAATTAATAATTGGTAAATATTGTTTTATTGGTAAAAATTCATGGATTTGTCCTAACGTAACCATTGGAAACTATGTTATGATTGCACCAGAATGTGCAATCCTAGGTGGAGATCATATATATAATATTCCTACTAAACCAATTATTTATAGTGGAAGACCATTAACAAAAAAAACTTTAATTGAAGATGATGTTTGGATAGGTTATAGAGTAATTATTAATGCAGGAGTTAGTATAGGAAAAGGATCTATAGTCGCAGCTGGAAGTATAGTCACAAAAGATGTAGAACCTTATACAATAGTCGGAGGAAACCCTGCAAAAAAAATAGCTTTACGATTTTCTACAACGGAAGAAAAAACTATTCATAACGAAATGTTAAAAAAAAAACCATTCCATGGTATATATAATCAACCCAAAATAAAAGAATAAAAATGCAAACTTATAACATACAAACCCTAAACAAATTTAAACTCCCAAAAAACTTCAGAGGTCGTTCAGGCTTAATTGTTCAGCTATGGTGGGCTGTGGATTTTTTTCTCTTTAAACCCTCTCCTCAAATACTCTATGGTTGGCGAAGATTTTTGCTAAGAGCTTTTGGTGCTAAAGTTGGTAAAGCTGTGATTGTACGACCATCGGTTACTATTACATATCCTTGGAAAGTGAGCATTGGGGATTATTCTTGGATTGGTGATGATGTGGTGCTTTATAGTTTAGGGGAAATAAGTATAGGTGAGAATGCAGTGGTTTCTCAAAAATCTTATTTATGTACGGGTTCTCATGATTTTAAGAAAGAAGACTTTCCTATTTGGTCTAAAAAGATTAGCATAGAAGATGAGTGTTGGTTGGCTACAGATGTCTATGTAGCCCCAGGAGTTACCATAGGTAAAGGAACTGTTGTGGGGGCTAGAAGTTCTGTTTTTAAAGATTTACCTGCTGGTAAGGTTTGTGTGGGGTCTCCTGCAAAAGTTATTAGAGATAGACGATGATAGAAACCAATAGAATAGAATTTAAAGAGAAATTAACGGATACCTTAGAAAAAGAAGTCGTTGCATTTTTAAATTATAGTGAGGGTGGAGTTATTTATCTTGGAATTGATAATGAGGGCTATACTATTGGCATAGATGATTGTGATGAGATACAACTAAAGATTAAAGATAAATTAAAACATAATATTGAACCCTCTTGTTTGGGACTTTTTAATATTATTGTAGAAACGAGAGATAATAAAAATATTATAAAAATCATTGTAGCGAGTGGAAGCGAAACACCTTACTACGTTAAAAAGTATGGAATGTCTCCCAAAGGTTGCTTTATTCGTTTGGGTAGTGCAAGTGAACCGATGAGTATCAATATGATAGAAACTCTATTTTCAAAACGAACGCGTAATTCACTAGGGAAGATTAAATCTAATCGGCAAGATTTAACTTTTGAACAACTAAAAATTTATTATGAAGCAAGAGGGTTAAAATTAAATGGACAGTTTGCTTCTAATTTAGAACTATTAAGTGAAGATGGTTCATTTAATTATGTGGCTTATCTTATGGCTGATTCCAATGGAACATCCGTTAAAGTAGCAAAATATAGAGGTCTTAACAAAGTACATCTCATTGAAAATAATGAGTATGGTTATTGTTCATTAATTAAAGCGACCAAAAGTGTACTCGATAAATTAGAACTTGAAAATAAAACGGCAGCACTTATTACCTCAAAAGAGAGGATTGAGCAGAGGTTATGGAACCCCATTGCCCTAAGAGAAGCTGTTATAAATGCTATAGTTCATAACGATTGGACTAGTGAAGTTCCACCAGTATTTGAGATATATGATGACAGATTAGAGATAACCTCAGCAGGTGGATGTTCTATTATTAAGAACCAAGAACATTTTTTTCAAGGATACTCCAATCCCGTTAATCGTCAAATTATGAGAATATATAAAGACTTGGAAATGGTAGAACATCTTGGATCAGGAATGAATAGAATATTAACTTATTATAAAAAAGAAAATTTTTTATTGGAAGATATATTTTTGAGAGTAATATTTTATTCAAATCATAATAAAATTAAAACTACCCAAGAAACTACCCAAGAAACTACCCAAGAAACTACCCAAGAAATTGTAAATAAAAAAAGTACAAAAGATAAAATCTTAGAATATTTAAAAGAAACCCCAACACTTACACGAAATGATTTAGCAAAACTTTTAAAAGTAACTCCTGACGCTATAAAACAACATCTTGCTACACTAAAGAAGATGAAAAAAATTGTAAGAATGGGTAGTACTAAATCAGGTTATTGGAAAGTTTTAAACATAAATGAGGAAAAATATGAAAAATAATATAACACTTATAGGAGTAAACTTCTACCCAGAAGATAGCTCAACAGGACTTTACAGTACGCAGATGATTGAATATCTTGCAAAGAGTAACAGTATTGATGTAATTACAGGTTTCCCTTATTATCCTGAATGGGAGATAAGAGAGGAGTATAAAGATAAAAAAAGATTTTTAGAAGAGAAAAAAGAGAATATTAATATCTATAGGTACAAACAATATGTTCCCAAAAATCCATCTTTTAAAAATAGAATTTTACATTTACTAGATTTTACTCTAGGAAGTGTTCGTAATATTTTTAAAGTAAAAAAATGTGACTTGGTTATATGTGTTGTTCCTTTTACTACTTCTATATTTTTGGGATTAATTTTGGCAAAATTTAGAGGTGCTAAAGTTTGGGTACACATACAAGATTTTGAGTTTGATGCAGCCGTTGAGTCTGGTTTAGCAGGAAAAAGCAGTACAATTAAAGATAGAGTTTTTAAAATGCTTTTTTGGATTGAAAAAAAACTATTAGATAAATCCGATATTGTTAGTACCATTAGCTATGCAATGATACAAAAGCTAGAGAGTAAGACAACAACAAAAAGTTATTTTTTCCCAAATTGGGTAGATGAAAACTTTATAGACCCAGCACAAGCAACAAGACATGAATTGATGAAATCTGATAAATTTAAAATTTTAT
>Ga0256840_1002884_pt1 | contig 14596 bp, 12 predicted proteins | sample 355202metaG_FD_185969 | JGI IMG/M metagenome (GOLD analysis project Ga0256840, IMG submission 185969) | Hydrothermal vent microbial communities from Mid Atlantic Ridge, Atlantic Ocean - 355-202 | ecosystem: Environmental > Aquatic > Marine > Hydrothermal vents | place: Atlantic Ocean: Mid...
CGGAGTTAAATAAATCTTATCGGCAACAGATGCCAGATAGTAGGACTTGTGGGTATAAAAATCGGAATGAGCAATAATAAACTTTCCGGATCGTTTAAAGTCTTTCAGAGAATTTCTGATTTCTTCCGCAGAGGCGATTCCGATATTTATGAAAGAAAAGTCTAAATATATTCCTTTTATTCTGTCATCGTTTTTTGCTTTTTTTAAAGCATCGTTAATGTCTTTCAGCCCGAGAGTTTTTGCAAACCTCATTGTATTAAGATTGGGCTTTACCGACATTCTGTCTTCAACCGGCTCTTTAAAATCAATTTTTAAAATTGTATTTTCTGAGATTTTAGCACTTTCCTCAGAAAAAGCTCCGGAAGAAGATAAAACAGCAATAAAAATAAAAATGTTAATAATGCCGATAAGAATCAGAACCAAGAATGTTCCCAACATACTTGCCAAGACGTGATTAAAAAAACCTTTCATAATTTTAAGTGTTTTATTTTTAATGTTTAAGCAAAGATAACGCCTTATTTTTAAAAAGGAAAAAGTATTTTAAGAAAAATTTTGAAGTTTCGGAAACTTTTAATCTCTGTTTTTATAACTTTACATTTTTATCTTAACTTTAACTATTATAATTAATTATGTCCCAATTCTCTCATTTACACTTACATACACAATACTCAATACTTGACGGAGCTTCTGCTGTTCCGAAGTTGATTGAAAGGGTTAAACAAACAGGAATGACCTCTGTTGCAATTACGGATCACGGAAATATGTTCGGAGCGAAGTTGTTTCATAAATTAGCAAAAAAAAACGGAATTAAACCTATTTTAGGGTGTGAAGTTTATGTTGCCAAAGAATCCAGGTTCAGAAGGGATAAAGAAAAGGATAAAAAGTCTGATCATTTAATATTATTAGCCAAAAACGAAACCGGTTATCACAACCTTATAAGACTTGTTTCTCATGGCTGGACAGAAGGTTTTTACAGAAAGCCGAGAATAGACTTTGAATTGTTGAAAAAGTACGGAGAAGGACTTGTTGTTTCTTCTGCATGCCTTGCAGGAGCTTTACCTCGGGCAATTATTAACGGACAATTGAAAGAAGCAGAAAGTTTTGCAAAAAAATATAAAGACCTTTTCGGTGAAGATTTTTATCTTGAAATGCAGAGACATAAAACCGGAAATACCGAAAAAGATGAAAGAACATTAAAATATCAAGAAATTGTTAATCAAGAGATTGTAAGAATAGCTCAGAAATTTGATATAAAATATATCGCTACGAACGATGTCCACTTTATAAACAAAGAAGATGCCGAAGCTCACGATATTTTGATTGCACTCAGCACGGGGAAAGATTTGGATGATCCTACAAGAATGCAATACTCCGGAGAAGAATATTTAAAAACTCCGGAAGAAATGTCCGAGTTGTTTGCAGACTTTCCGGAAGCTGTTGAGAACACACAGGAAATAGCTGAAAAAATAGAAGAATATGAACTTGACAGAGACCCAGTTATGCCCAAGTTTTCTCTGCCGGAAAAATTTTCTTCGGAAGGAGACTATTTACGCTACATAACTTATCAAGGTGCAGAAAAAAGATGGGGAAAAATAACGAAAGAAATAAAAGAACGTTTAGACTTTGAACTTGATACTATTATAAGAATGGAGTTTCCGGGATACTTCCTTATTGTTTGGGACTTTTTAAAAGCTGCAAGAGAGATGGATGTTTCCGTAGGACCCGGAAGAGGCTCTGCTGCAGGTTCTGCAGTTGCTTATTGCCTGAGAATAACAGATATTGACCCGCTTAAATATAATTTACTTTTTGAAAGATTTCTTAATCCGGACAGAGTTTCAATGCCGGATATTGATATTGATTTTGACGAAGACGGAAGAGAACGGGTCTTAAAATGGGTTATTGATAAATACGGAGAAAAAAGAGTTGCTAATATCATAACTTTCGGGTCTATGGCGGCAAAATCGGCAATAAGAGATGTCGCGAGAGTTCTTAGGCTGCCCCTCAATGAAGCTGATAAATTAGCAAAACTTGTTCCCGAGAAACCCGGAATTACTCTTGACAAAGCGTTTAAGGAAGTTAAAGAATTAAGAGATGCTCAAAACTCTGATAACGAACTTATAAAGAAAACACTGGTTTTTGCTCAAACACTTGAGGGGTCTGTAAGACACACAGGAGTTCATGCCTGCGGTATAATAATAGGAAAAGACGACCTCGAAAATTATATTCCTCTTTCAACAGCAAAAGATTCTGACCTTAAAGTTACACAATATGACGGAAAGCACGTAGAAGATATAGGTTTGTTGAAAATGGATTTTCTCGGGCTTAAAACCCTTTCAATAATAAAAGATGCAGTTGAAAACATAAAAAAATCCAGAGGTATTGAGGTTGACATTGAGAACATTCCCTTTGATGATAAAAAAACGTTTGAATTGTATTCAAAAGGGGAAACAACAGCTCTGTTTCAGTTTGAATCAGACGGAATGAAAAAATATCTCAAAGAACTTAAACCAAACAGGTTCGATGATTTAATCGCAATGAATGCTTTATATCGTCCGGGTCCTATGGATTACATAAAAAACTTTATTGCAAGAAAACACGGAAAAGAAAAAATTGTTTACGACCTTCCGGAAATGGAAGAATATCTTAAGGATACATACGGGATTACGGTTTTTCAGGAGCAGGTGATGTTATTGTCTCAAAAACTTGCCGGTTTCAGCAAGGGGCAGGCAGACTCTTTAAGAAAGGCAATGGGTAAAAAAATCAGGTCAATGATGGATGACCTTAAGGTAAAGTTTACGGAGGGCTGTAAAGCAAACGGACATGATGAAAAAATAACGGAAAAAATATGGCACGATTGGGAGAAATTCGCACAATACGCTTTTAATAAATCTCACTCTACGGGCTATGCCTATGTTTCTTTTCAAACAGCGTACCTGAAAGCACACTATCCTGCCGAATATATGAGTGCGGTATTAAGCCGAAACCTTTCAGAAATTAAAAAAGTTTCGCAATTTATGAGCGAAGCTAAAAGGATGGGGCTTGACGTATTGTTGCCGGACATAAACGAAAGTTTTAAAAATTTTACCGTAAACAAAAAAGGACAAATTCGCTTCGGAATGGGAGGCATTAAAAATGTCGGAGCCGCAGCTGTTGAAGATATAATAAAAGAAAGAGAAAAAAACGGAAAATTTAAAAGCTTTTTTGATTTTATAGAGCGAGTAAATCTTTCCTCCGTCAATAAAAGAACAATAGAAGCCTTAGCATATGCCGGAGCATTTGATGAGCTTGACAACCTGTCTCGCAGCCAGTATTTTGCAGAATCAGGAAACGAAGGGCTTACCTTTATTGAAGAGTGCATAAAATACGGCGGAAAATTAAGAAACGGAAGCGATGAAAATCAGGGAAGCATATTCGGCTCTGAAAGTATTGAAATAAAAAAACCGGAAATACCTCAAGCAGAAGAATGGAATAAACTTGACCGCCTTAAATTTGAAAAGGAGGTAATAGGAATTTACTTGTCGGAGCACCCGCTTGATGAATACGAACTTGAAATAAAAGCTTTTTGTAATGCAGATGTTGCAGACCTTGCGAACCTGAAAGACCTTAAAGGCAAAAAAATTAAAATAGCAGCAATTATAAAAGATGTTTTTCAAGGGCAGACAAAAACCGGAAAACCATACGGCAGTATTCTGATAGAAGGGTATAAAGCAGAACATCGCCTTTATCTTTTCGGGAAGGACTTTTTGAATTTCAGAAAATATTTTATCAAAGACTTATCCGTAATAATAAAAGGTGTTGTAGATAAACGATGGAACGCTAAAGATGAAAGCGATATTGAATTTAAACTTTCGGAAATAGGACTCTTGTCTGAAGAAAAAAATAAAATGATAAAAACACTAACTTTAAATGTTCCCATAGAAAAAATAACCCCGTCTTTTACAGAAAATTTATCAGACTTACTAAGCAAAACAAAAGGAAAACAAACTATAGAGTTTATGGTTTATGACAAAGAAAAAAAACTTAACCTTCTGCTGTTTTCAAGAAGTAAAACGGTAAAGGTCGATAAAAAATTAATAGAAAGTTTAGAGCAAATACCGGGAATTGAATATAAAATAAAGTAGAAAATAAATTCAGATGCTAATTATCATAGGAACCAAAGAAAAAACTGTAAAAACCGGAGACTTCGAAGAGTCTTGCCCTTTTTGCTCCGGAAAATTATACATATATGAAAGGAAATTGTTTTTTTCTCTCTTTTTTATTCCCCTGTTTCCTGTAAAACATATTGAATCTTTTATTTTCTGCCCCGACTGTAATTATAAAAAACAACTGAAATGAGCACCTTTGAAGAAAAACTTAATAAGCATATAGATAAAGTAATCGCTTTACAAAATAGTGAACGAGAGAAAATGCTGTCTCCGGAAGAGTTGAAAGAGCTTGATTTAAGTCTGGGAATGACAGAAGAAGAGTGGACGGCAATGATGAAAAAAGCAGAAAAAAATGTCGACCTTGCACAAAAGCATCTCTATTACAAAAATTACAGAGATGCGTATACAACTGCCGAATCAGCACTGTCGCTAAATCCTCATCTTACTCGAGCTCTCATTGTTTTGGCAGATTCTGCCCTTAAAATATACGAAACAGAAAGAGATGAAAACTTCTTTGATAAGGCAGAAAAACACGCGAAAGATATTTTAAGACAAGAGCCGGCGGAAAACAGAGCTGTTGAAATTTTATCAGAACTGAACAAGTACAGAAAGGCGGAAAAAAAAGAAAAAAAGAAGTTTTTCAAATATGCAGCAATCGGCAGCGGAATTTTAATTGTCATATTTTCCGTAATTTTTTTGCAACCCGAAAAAGAAAAGGATAACACCGTAAAGTTTGAACTTATTGAAGCCGAGGAAAATGCCGATGCTGCCTGGGCTCAGGTTGAAAATGTACTGGCTCGGAGAGACAACCTTATTCCGCAATTGTTTGATGCGGTGAAAATAAAAGATGCCCGTTTTGAACAACTAATAAACGAAACAAAAATAATCCGGGAAAAATTAGCCGAATCTGACTTTGGAGATAAAATTTCACTACAGTCAGACCTGCAAAAAAAATATTCGGAAATAACACAAATAATATCTGAAAATAACACATCCGGAGACATCTCAACCCTTATGATTCAAATTGAAGGTGCCTATAACCGCATTTCCGTTGAGGGAAAAAGATATAATGAAGCCGCAAAGCAATATAACATATTAGTTAAAAAATACGGCTCCGATTATCCGGAGTTTAAGATAAAGCCCTATTTTAAAGGAAAATGATTTAAAGACCCTTTTTTCCAAACTTTAAAATTAGTTTTTCTGACAGAGTTTCCTGCTTTTTTATTTACAAAAAATTAACATTAAATATCACATAATCTGAATTATTAAATATAATTTTGTTTGTTTAAATTAATACTGAGAACAATATGAAATTCGGATTTGTTGAATTCCTGACATTGCTGGGCTCGTTAGGGATTTTTTTATTCGGGATGAAGCTGATGAGTGAATCCCTGCAAAAAGTTGCCGGAGACAAAATGCGAAACATTTTAGCGGCAATGACCTCTAACAGGGTGAAAGGTATTTTTACGGGCTTTCTGATAACTGCCGTAATACAATCATCTTCGGCAACAACAGTTATGGTTGTCAGCTTTGTTAATGCCGGCCTGCTGTCTCTCGTAGAGTCAATAGGCGTTATTATGGGTGCAAATATAGGAACAACGGTAACAGCTTGGCTTATATCTATCCTGGGCTTTAAAGTTCATATGAGTACAATAGCAATTCCTCTGATAGGTATAGGGTTTCCTCTGCTTTTTTCAAAAAATACAAAAAGAAAGTCTTGGGGAGAACTTATAATTGGTTTCTCTTTGTTATTCATTGGTTTAGGATACCTAAAAGACTCTGTTCCGGACATAAAAAGCAACCCGGAAGTTTTACATTTTCTCGGAAACTATACAGATTTAGGATACGGCTCTCTTTTAATTTTTCTTGCTGCAGGAACACTGTTGACGGTAATAATACAATCATCAAGTGCAACTATGGCTTTAACTCTTGTTTTGTGTTTTAACGGCATTATCTCTTTTGAAATGGCGGCAGCAATGGTATTGGGCGAAAATATAGGAACAACAATTACGGCAAATCTTGCGGCAATGGTCGCAAATGTTTCTGCAAAACGTGCAGCCAGAGCTCATTTTATATTTAACTTCTTCGGCGTTGTTTGGATACTCATCTTATTTTATCCGGTTATAAAACTTATAAACTTTTTGTTTACGGATATGGGACGACCCTCTCCTCTTACAGACTCTGCATCTATTCCGATTGCTCTCTCTTTGTTTCATACATTATTTAATATTACAAACACCTTTATAATGGTTTGGTTTGTAAAACTCATAGAGAAAACCGTTATAAAAATGGTTCCGGACAAAGACTCTGACGAAGAATTTCGTCTTAAATATATTAATATCGGAATGGTTTCTACTTCTGAGCTCGGAATTCTTCAGGCTCGAAAAGAAACATTTGTTTACGGAGAACGTGTTACAAAAATGTTTGGATTCGTAAAAGAACTCTATTCTGCCGAAAAAAATAAAAAGTTTGAAAAGTTTGCAAAAAAAATAGAAAAATATGAAGAAATTTCTGACCGAATGGAAATAGAAATTGCAGATTACCTTGCTAAAATATCAGAAGGAGAACTAAGTGAATCCGGAGCTCTAAAAATAAGAGGAATGTTTGAGATAATTGACAATATTGAAAGTATAGGAGACTCCTGTCATAACCTTGAAAAAACTATAGTCAGAAAAAAAGAGGCAAAAATTTCGTTCCCCGAAGATATTGACAGGAATATTTTAAATATGTTTTCCCTTATAGACAAAGCCCTTGAGGAAATGTTGAACAACCTGGGAAAAGACTATTCAAAGGTTGATATTACAAAAGCATACGAAACAGAAACTGAAATAAACGAATACAGAAACAAACTTCGGGAAGAGCACATAAAAAATATTAAGGAAAAAGTATATAAATATAAAACAGGTGTTATTTATAACGAAATATTTTCAACATGCGAAAAACTGGGAGATTATATAATTAATGTTTCTGAGTCAATGCGAGATTCAAAAGCATAAAGATTATTATCGCACCCGGATATATAACAGCTAAATAATCAACATTGCATCTCCGTATGTTCCGAATTTATAACCTTTTTTCTTTGCTGTTTCGTAAGCCTTCATAATTTGCTTATGTCCGCCGAAAGCTGCTGCTGAAATTAACGGGATAGATCTTGGAAGATGAAAGTTTGTTATCATTGCATCAGGAAGAAGAAAATCATAAGGAGGATAGATAAATTTATTTGTCCACCCGTCAAAAGGCTTTAATATTCCGGTAACGGTAACCGAGCTTTCAAGAGTTCTTACAACGGTTGTTCCTACGGCACAAATTTTACTGCCGCTCTGCTTTACTGAGTTTACGGCATTTGCCGTTTTTTCGGAAACAAAAATTTGCTCATTATCCATTTTGTGCTTTGTGAGGTCTTCAACATTAATGGTTCTGAAATTTCCGAGACCTACGTGCAAAGTTATTGCTTCTGTTTTTATTCCTTTTATTTCAAATTTTTTAAGAAGAATTTTACTGAAATGTAAGCCTGCAGTCGGTGCAGCAACAGCACCTTCATACTCGGCAAAAACAGTCTGATAACGTTCTGCATCTTCCGGCTCAACATCTCTGCCGACAAAAGTGGGCAAAGGTGTTTCTCCCAGCTCTTTAAGAGTCTTTCTGAACTCCTCATATTCCCCGTCAAACAAAAACCGCAAGGTTCTGCCGCGTGAAGTTGTATTGTCGATTACTTCTGCCACAAGAGTTTCAGAATCTCCAAAATACAGCTTGTTTCCTATTCTAATTTTTCTTGCAGGGCTAACCAATACATCCCACAAACGCTGCTTTTTATTTAATTCCCTAAGCAGGAAAACTTCTATTTTAGCTCCGGTTTTTTCTTTAATTCCTCTCAGCCGTGCAGGAAATACCCGGGTATTATTGAAGACAAACATGTCATTTTCTTCAAAATAGTTAATAACATCTTTAAATATTTTGTGCTCTATCTTGCCGGTATCTTTGTGCAACACCATCAGCCGAGAGTCATCGCGATTTTCTGCCGGATATTTTGCTATCAATTCTTGCGGTAAATCGTAGTTAAACAGAGATAACTTCATAAAAATTATAATTTTTTATAGAAAAGACCTGCAAAATTACAACAATTTTTGAAATAAATCAACTGTAATTGCATCATTAACAGAAAAATTTCCTATTTTAGTTCTTCTCAGTTCTGTTAAGTGTGCCCCCGAACCTAGTTTTTTTCCTAAATCACGAGCAATGGCTCTTATGTAAGTTCCTTTGCTGCAGTTAATTCTTATTTTTACAAAAGGAAAGTTTATTGCTTCTGTTTTTATATCGTATATTTCAATTAAGGAGGGTTTTAAATCAAGCGATTTTCCTTTTCTTGCACTGTTGTATGCACGTTTTCCGTTAACTCGTTTTGCCGAAAAATCGGGAGGCATTTGTTCTTGTTTTCCTTTAAAGCTCAGGACAGCACCTTCTATGTCTTCTGCTTTAATATGCTCTGTAGGAAACGTTTTGTCAACACCTGTTTCTAAATCAAAAGAAGGTGTAGTTTCTCCTAATTTTACGGTGCAGACATACTCTTTATGGAGATCCTGAAAATTTTGAATCTCTTTTGTTTTTTTTCCGGTACATATTATCAGAAGACCTGTAGCCAAGGGGTCCAGTGTTCCTGCATGACCCACTTTTATTTTTGGTATATTATATTGATATTTAAGTGAACTTCTGACTTTATTAACAACGTCAAAAGATGTCCATTTTATTTGCTTATCAATAAAAATGATTTCTCCGTTTAAAAAACTCTCTTTACTGAACTTTCTTTCCGACATTAAAATTAATTTATTTTTAAATCAACGCCTGAGGCGAGTAAAATAAGGATAGCTGCTCCTATTAAAATCCTGTAATATCCGAAAAGTTTAAAACCGTATTTCGTAAGAAAATTTATGAAGAACTTAATTGCAAGCATTGCAACAATAAAAGCAACAATGTTTCCGAAAATTAAGATGTCAATATTATCTGCATTAAGAGCTTCGTGGTTTTTGTAGAGCTTATAGAGTGTTGCTGCAAACATTGTGGGAACTGCTAAAAAAAACGAAAACTCGGCAGCTGTTTTTCTTGTTAATTTTTGAGACATACCTCCGATAATTGTTGCTGCAGAACGAGAAACTCCCGGAATCATTGCCAGTACCTGGAAAAATCCGATAAAAAGAGCTTTTTTGTACCCGATATTCTGATTTTCGGATGTTTTTGCAAAGAGCTTGTCTGCAAACAAAAGGAAAACCCCTCCTATAATCAGAGAAACAGCAACAACCGTAACGCTTTCGAGCAGTATGTCAATATAATCTCCCAGTAACAGCCCGAAAACTGCTGCAGGTAAAAATGCAACAAACAGGATATAATAGAACTTCAAATTTTTAAAAAAGCGCTTCCAATATAAAACAACAACAGACAAAATAGCCCCAAGTTGGATGTTAATAATAAACAGGTTTGTAAATTCACTGCTTTGCAAACCGAGTATTTTTTCGGTAATAATCATATGTCCGGTTGAAGACACCGGCAAAAACTCGGTAATCCCTTCAACAACGGCAATTATAAACGCTTCTGTCCAACTCATTTATTCTAATCTTCTTTTGCGTCTTTAGGCTTTTTCATTATGGCGTAAATTTCAAAAACAAAACCTGCCAAAATAATAATCGGAGCCAGCACTATTCTTCTGAAACTGAAAAGCTCATCTGCATTAAAAACATTCGGGTCTTCAGAACCGCCTCCCGACATAAGAATAAATCCCAGTATAATTACTATAAAGCCGCCGGCAAGCATATAATAATTTTTTTTGCCCAAAGCAAAGCCGGTATTTTCAATTTCTTTTTTCATCGTTCTAAATTAAATTTCTGGTGTGCAAAGTTAAAACAATATTTGTTTTTTTAATATTCAAAGTGTAAATCATCGGTTTTCAGGTTCAGATACTTGTCAACAGCAAATTTTCCCGAAACAGCAGTAATAATAATTCCGAAAATAAAAATAAAAATATCTATTTCTAAAATTCCCTCAAGGGTAATAATATCTCCGAAATTTTCTTTTAAAACTAAAACAGTAAGAGTAATAATTAAAGAAGATATTGCAGCACTGATAATACCGGAAAAAATACTTTTTATGATAAAAGGTCTTCGTATAAACCCTCTTGTTGCACCGACAAGTTGGGCTGTTCTTATTAACAGCCGTTTCGAAAAAATGGACAAACGGACGGTATTGTTTATCAAGTTTATGGTTATCATTAAAAAAAACACGGAAATAACCAATCCTACCACACTTAATTTTTTAATATTTGTATTGATGAAAGAAACCAGAGATTTTTGATAGTAAATATCTTTTATAAACCGGAAATGTTTCAGTTGTTGTTTTATAACGTTTATACTGTCTTCCGACGTATATTCAGGCTTTAATTTAACTTCAATTGAGTTTGGTAAAGAGTTATAACCGAGAACCTTGGTAAAGTCCCGCCCTAATTCTTCTTTCATTTCTAAAGCTGCCTGTTCTTTAGATACAAATTCTGCCGAAACACTGTATTCTGCTATATTTAAAGCATTTTCCAGTCTGCTTATTTCCGAAGGTTTTGTATTGTTTTGAATAAAAACAGTAAAACCGATATTCTTTTTTGCATAATCCGACAACTTTTTCGCATTAAAAAGCATAAGTGCTATAAATCCAAGCATAATAAGTATCATTGTTATACTTACGACAGATAAAAAATATGCTCCCCTGACTCGCCAAACTGTATTTTTTTGCTGAACAGAACCCATAAGAAAAAGATTGTGATTTTTTTGTAAAAATATGAAAATTTATTTAACAAAAAGTTCTTTATGTCCGGATTCCCGAAAAATTACTAATATTGCAAAAATATAATTTTATAATATATGTATCAACGACAAGGGTTTTTAGCTAATATACCGCCGGCGGTAAGAGTAATTTTAGTAATAAACGCTGCAATGTTTTTGTTCTCACAACTTGTTGCAGTGATGTTTAATATCGATTTGAATAAAATATTAGGGCTTTATTTTTTTAAATCAGACCTTTTTAAGCCGTTTCAGGTTGTTACGCATATGTTTATGCATGGCGGGCTGATGCATATATTTTTCAATATGTATGCGTTATGGATGTTCGGACAGGTTCTTGAGCGGGTATGGGGAACAAAGCGATTTTTTATTTATTACTTTGTAACGGGCTTCGGAGCCGTTGTCCTGCACAGCTTTGTTGAATATTTAAGATTTTTGAGTATAAGCTCGGCACTGTCTCCCGAAGCAGTAGAAATGGTGAAGCACCAAGGTGCAGAGATAATAGCGTCTTATAAAAATTACACTAATCCGAATTTAGCTCAACTAAACCTCCTGTATCACATTCCGACGGTAGGAGCATCGGGTGCTGTGTTTGGGTTGTTGCTTGCTTTCGGCATGTTGTTTCCGAATACGGAACTTTATATTATGTTTATCCCTGTTCCCGTAAAAGCCAAGTATTTTGTTATAGGATACGGTATTTTGGAATTATTTTCAGGACTGAATAACTCTCCGAATGACAATGTGGCACATTTTGCACATTTGGGCGGAATGTTGTTCGGGTTTATTTTAATTAAGCTTTGGCAAAAAAAGAAAAACTCGGGTGGCGGTTTTTTAAGTCAATATTAAAATAAAACAAAATGAGGAACATACAAAACGAACTGAAAGAAACATTCAGAAAGGGCAATATGCTGACCAAACTTATTTTTATTAATGTCGGAGTTTTTATTGTTGTTTTTTTTATATCTCTTTTTATTCCCGAAACCGTTCAGTATATAAGCGTTCCCGGTAATTTCGGAGCATTGTTGAAAAGACCGTGGACCTTACTTACATATATGTTCGTTCATGAAGGTTTTTGGCACTTGCTGATGAATATGCTTTGGCTTTTCTGGTTCGGAAAAATGTTTTTACTGTATTTTACGGACAAGCAGATGTCTGCCGTATACCTTATCGGAGGGTTTGCAGGAGCATTTTTGCACCTCGGAATAAACTATTTGTTGCCCTCAGGGCAGCAAGTAATGATTTTAGGGGCATCGGCAGCTGTTATGTCTGTTGTTTTTGCAGTTGTTGTCTATAAGCCTGACTTTATCATAAACCTTATTTTTATAGGGCCCGTAAAAATAAAATATATCGGTATAATCGCTTTTTTATTAGATTTTATGGGCTTGTTGGGAAATCTTAAAGGAGGGATTGCAGCATCTGACGGAATTGCTCATACGGCACATATCGGAGGTGCCGCTTTCGGGTTGTGGTTTGGCTATTCGATGAAGAAAGGAGCAGATATAACACGTGCATTTAATAACTTTTTAAATAATATTTTTTCTGTTTTTTCTTCGAAGAACAGTATTTCTCACAGAATGAAGATATCCCGAGCGGATAAGTTTTCCAGACCTAAGCCTGCGTCTGACTGGGATTACAACTCGCAAAAAGCCGACAGACAAAAAGAAATTGACAGAATCTTAGATAAAATATCAAAAAAAGGCTACGGAAGCCTGAGCAAAAAAGAAAAAGACTTTCTGTTTAAACAAAAAAAAGACTAAAAAAGAAGTCCCTAAAATCACCTCTCCGAAAAATATTTTAATTTTCTTGTTTAGAATGAATCTAAATGTTATGTTTGTGCTTTCCTTTTATTAAGATTAAATTAAACATAGATTATGAAATACAGTATAGACAGAATTTTAAATATATTGTCAGCGGTGAAAGACCCGGAAACAGGAAAAAACTTAGTAAGTTTAAATGCAATAGGCTCTCTTAGTTCCGAAGAAAACAAAATAACATTTTCTTTATCCTTACCCAAAACAAATCCCTTTGTAAAATCAATAGAAAAGGCATGTGTTAAGCTTTTGAAATCAGAACTGTCCGAAAACGTAGAAGTTGAAATAAAATCCTCTCCGAAAATAGACGTTATGAAAGTTTCTTTCGGAAGAACAGATGACCGGCAGATTTTACCCGGAGTCAAAAATATATTAGCCGTAGCTTCTGGAAAAGGCGGTGTCGGAAAATCAACGGTCTCGGTAAATTTAGCGATTTCATTGGCAAAACAAGGAGCAAAAGTGGGCTTGCTTGATGCAGATGTTTACGGTCCTTCGATACCGAAAATGTTGGGAGTTGAAGGAGAAACTCCCGGAATAAAGAAGATGAACGGAAAGGATGTTATAATTCCTATAGAAAAACACGGAATAAAAATGTTATCAATAGGTTTTTTTGTTAAACCTGAAGATGCTTTAATTTGGAGAGGAGCGATGGCTACAAGTGCCATAAATCAATTCGTAAAAGACACAGATTGGGGAGAGTTGGATTATTTTATAATGGATTTACCTCCGGGAACCGGAGACATACACCTTACAATTGTTCAAGCTATGCCTGTAACGGCAGCTGTTATTGTCAGCACCCCGCAGCAAGTTGCTCTTGCTGATGCTCTTAGAGGAGTGGGAATGTTCAGAGCTGAAAAAATAGAGGTTCCGATTATAGGATTTATTGAAAATATGTCTTGGTTTACACCGAAAGAATTACCGGATAAAAAATACTATATTTTCGGAAAAGACGGGCTTAAAGAACTTGCAGAAAGAATGGAAATTCCTTTACTCGGACAAATTCCTCTTGTTCAGGGGATAAGAGAATCTGGAGATTCTGGGACACCGCTTGCATTAGATGATAACTCTCCGGAAGGAAAAGCTTTCAGAAGCTTGGCGAAAAATATTGCGGAGAAGATAGAAGAAAGAAATGCTAATCTTGAGCCCACAAAGAAAGTGGAAATAGATCCTAATGCAAGTTGCGGAGCATAATGTTTTTTATTAAAAGAGAAACAAAATAATGACGGAAAAAGAAAAGAAAAACTATGTTATAAGAATAAACGAAGTCTTAGAACTGGTAAGACCGTATTTGCAGGCAGACGGCGGAGATATTGATTTTGTTGATTTTTCAGATGAATATACCGTTTTCGTAAGGCTTACCGGAGCTTGCGGAACTTGTGCCATGAGTGTTCAGACCCTGAAATTCGGTGTTGAGCACGCATTAAAAAATGCTATTCCGGAAATTAAGGAAGTTGTTGCGGTTTAAATTTTATTCGATATAAACGTTCGTATAAAATCTTTCGTGAAAATAATTTTTCCTTTTCTGTTAAGGTGTGATGCGTCTCCGAAATATCTGTCGGGGTAGGAGTAAAGAGAATCCGAAATATCAAATTCGGGAAAAAGTTTCTCATACCTTTTAACAAACTGTCCGTAATCAGAGATAAACGAAGGTTTTAATTTTCTGAAAGAGCTTTCGTTCATCGGCATTGAAAAAAAGATTAACCTAATTTTATTTTTTTTACACAATAATAATATTTTTTCAAAGTAATGTTTAAGAAGCGGAGACGGAACAAAATGTGTGTATTTCGTTTCATAGTTTAATTCGCTGCAGGAATCTTTTAATCCG
>Ga0256840_1002885_pt1 | contig 14594 bp, 10 predicted proteins | sample 355202metaG_FD_185969 | JGI IMG/M metagenome (GOLD analysis project Ga0256840, IMG submission 185969) | Hydrothermal vent microbial communities from Mid Atlantic Ridge, Atlantic Ocean - 355-202 | ecosystem: Environmental > Aquatic > Marine > Hydrothermal vents | place: Atlantic Ocean: Mid...
TTCTCGCACACTGTAGTTCAGGACGTTCAGATATATCTTTCACTGGTGTTTTATTGTAAAAACCAATGAAGGATGATTTTGTCTCCATCACTTTTCCTGTTATATCAACAAATATAAATGATTTATCATGTGAAATTTCTATAATAATTTTTTCATTTATATCTATAAAAGTACTAAAATCCATTAGAAGATAATAGATGACACTTTGCAGTTTAGGCATATCAATCTTTAAGGTATCAGGAAGTAATTTTTCCTGCTTTATGATGATATGTATAGCTTTATCAAAAAGTTTTTTTTCATAAAATTTAATTTTTTCTATCAAAGAAGAAAATGTGTATGTCTCCTGGTTGGCATTGATATTTACAGGTAATGTATAGTGTTCTAAGAGATTAAATAGCATTTTTGAATTTTCAAATTTTTCATTCAGATAAATAAGATTTTTTTCATATTCAACTGCATAGAAGATTAATTCAAAAAACATATAGGCATATTTATTTTTATTAAACTTTGTATTGAGTGACAATAAAATATTTGCTATATTATCTATTTCATTCTTATCCTTACCACTTACTACCATTCTAGATATATTTTCATTATATTTTTTTTCAATTTTTGTTTTTTCTTCTTCTAGTTCTTTGACTTTATTTTCAAAATATTCCAATTTATTTTCTAGCAATGTTATTTCGGTTACATCATGAGATGAATGTATATAAGCTTCTTCTTTACTATTTTCTTGAGTTAAAAATACAATTTTTTGATTGAATGCTTCTATCTCTTTGTCATACTCATCTATTTTTTCTTTATGTTGTATGGTTAATGCATCATACTCTTTTCGTAGTTTTTCAATATCGTTTTGATATTGATGCATTATTTCTTGATTTTCTTCTTCTTTTGCAAGATATTTTTCTACAAAAGCATCATATTTTATAGCAAGTGACTTGTATTCTTCTTCTATAACAACTTTAGGTTTCTTTTCTTTTAAAGAAGTGTTCTCTTTTTTCAGTGTATCTTTTAATTCATGTAGCTTCACAATCTCTTGCTTATTACGCATCAATACTTCATCTGTCTCTTCTACATAAGAAGTATGTATATTTTTCAATGTCGTGTATTGATTTTCCCATTCATTTACTCTTTTTTGTAGTTCAATGACATCATTGATTTTTTCTTTTTCTACACTAATCAATTTTTCACTAAGTGTTTTATTTTCTTTTTGAACATTATGTAGCAATGCTTTTAAAGCTTTTACTTCAAGTTCTAGTTCAAGATTTTGTTCTTTTTTTGTATGAGGGTGTTCTTTGGGTTTTAATACGTGTCTTTTTTTATGAGGAGTAGGAAGATGACGACTATGATTTTTACCATTACGACCCATTACTGTTCTCAATTTTTGCAAAGAAGGCAAAAATAGCATTACATTTTTTACATCATCTTGTGTAAATAATGCTCTTCTTTTTACATCTCTATACAAAACCAATACAGCTGAAGTAACATCGTTTACCTGTATAGGTACAATCATCATAGATTTTATTTTGACGCTATAGATATTATCTACTTCAGGAGAGTAAAGTTTATGGCTACTTACTCTATCGATACACAATGGTGCTGATTGCTTTATTGATTCTCTAATCAAACCTTTCGTTAAACCAATATCTACACGTTTTTTATCGAAAATATTTTGGAGTGTTAAAGAGGATTTATGATAGGTAAAATAGCAAAATTCATCAGATTTAAAATAGTTTTTCAACGGCTCTTTTATCTCCAAAAGAGATGTGCTATCTTGTGTGCGAAGATAATCTGTCACTTTTTTGGATATATTGGCAACGTATGACTTTATCTCCATGCAACACTCCTTTATAATTATAAACTTTTACGAAGCTTTTTGGGCATATAGTATTTAAACTGCTTAGGCTGAATAAAAAAGTCTATCTCTCCACATTTTTCACCTATATCTGCCCAAGTAGTTATGTTAAGATTAATAGCCACAACTCCTAAGGATGGCATTTTCCCAAAATTATCTTCCACTAAAAAGTTCACAAACTCTGTCAACTCTGGGTTATGCCCTACAAGAAAGATAGTTTCATAACTATCATCTTGCAAGGTAAGTACATTCATCAGTGTTTCAGGACGTGAATTGTAAAGCTCTTCCATATAATGAATACGTCCTTCATAATCTATCTTCTTCCCCAGTTGGTCTGCTGTAGTTTGTGCACGTAGCGCCAAACTTGATATGATTAAATCTGGTTTAAGCTGTTGGAGTGACATATAAGAGCTAATGGTATCTAGGTCTTTATGACCTCTTTTTTTGAGTCCTCTCTCAAAGTCACTTAGGCTTCCATCACTCCAGTCAGACTTAGCATGGCGTATAAGGTATAATGTTTTGATAATAGACTCCTTGAAAGATAGATAAACGCTCAAACAAACCCACTATGGTTAGTGGGCTTTATTGAATGTTTAGATATCAGCCATAGCTTTTGACATACTTTGTACGGTTTTTTCCATAATCATCTTACCCAAGGCAACATTTCCATCATCTCTAAAGATGGCAAAGGTTGTGAGTTTAGAAAAGTTATCTCCACTGCTTGAACCTGATGAATTTACAAGGAATACATGTCCATCTTCTGTTCTTGCTTCTACTAAAGATGCATCCGCGAAGCCCACATCCAGTGAAGACTCAGATATCATTCTAAAAGCATCATTGAAGATACTTGCTGAGTAGGCAACATCTACAGAGGTATTCTCTTCATCCATATAAAGTGTCTCCCCTGAGAAGTTCAGGACAGCAGAACCCAGGTAACCATTTACCGAGCGTAGTTTTTTCATTGATTGTTCAAATTCGATCATATTTTATCCTTTTTAAGAGTTTTGTATTTTTTGCATAGTATCATTAAAGGTATCAAGGCTTCCACCTTGTTCTTTTAAAAATGCCTCTAGTAGAGGTAATGAGGCATCCATACCACCTTCATCTTCTGCTGTGCGTAATTGTTTATAAAGTGGTTCTATGATTGTTCTTGCATGTGCAGACATTCCTTTTCTGGTAGAAACATAGTTTCTAAAAGAACCATCTGGGTTGGTAGCTACTCTTACATGGGCAAATACCCAATAGAAACCACCATCTTTACAGAGATTTTTTACAAAGGCTTTCACATCTTTACCTGCCTTAAGATTATCCCAAAGATATTTAAAAATAATTTTTGGCATATCTGGGTGGCGGATAATAGAGTGTGGTTGCTCTAATAATTCTGCCTGTGTATAACCTGCTAATTTAAAAAATATTGGGTTCGCATAGGTAATATCACCCTTTTCGTCTCCTTTTGAGACGATAATATCTACGCTTGTTACCTCATGTTCTTGATCGGTTGGTGTTATACTCATAATCTACTCCTTTGTGTTGATATAACGTTTCTTACTTCTTCTTTTTTAAATGGTTTACTCACAAATGTATCGAAAAGTTCTTTCTCCTCTTCAATTATCTGAGGATCCCCCGATATGGAAACAGCATAAATTGGTTTTAAATCATGCTTTTTTTCATACGCTCTAAATTCCGTTAACATTTCTGTTCCTGAGATCACAGGCATGTGTTTATCCAGATAAATTATATCATAACTGCTATTGTTTTTACTTGCTTTTTTCAAGATTTTTAGCGCCTCTTTTGCATCTTCACAAGTAGTAACATCTACATAGGATGTTTCAAGCATTGCTTCAAGAAGACTAATATTAATTTTATTGTCATCAACAATCAATACTTTCGTTTTCTTGCCAGAATATACAGTACTATAAATAGCATCGGCATTGTAAACATTTTTTGAAGTTATCGGGAGAGAACTTATCTCTTTTTGCTTAAGTAAAGAAAATAACACTTGTTCGACCAATAATAGTTTGATTTTATTTGAGTTTCCTAATGCAATAATTTCTTCTGTTATTTTTTCTTCAAAACATATCACATGCGTTGCATTCTCATCATGGGTGTTTGCTATCACTATTTTTTCCTCAGGCATACCAAAATCAATAAGATATTTACGTATAAATGCAGGATATTTTGCCTTAGTATATTCGGTCAAAATGACAATCTTTTTTTCCAAATTATAAAATGGCGCATATTTAGGCTCAGCATCTACTACTTCAACAGGTATCTCAAAATAAAACTCACTACCTACATCTAGTTTACTTTTTAATTTAAGTTCACCACCCAAATCTGCAACATACCCAGCTGAAATAGTAAGACCTAGTCCTGTACCACCGTATTGTTCATGGGTATCATCGGTAGCTTGAGCAAATGCTTTAAAAAGTTTTTTCTGATTTTCTTCATCGATACCAATGCCTGTATCTCTCACAGAAATATGCATGGAATTCTTTTCTTCATTCCAAGTTATTGTAAGATGTATCTCTTTCTTATTTGGTGTAAATTTATAGGCATTCCCAATCAAGTTTATTAATACCCTTTGCAACTTCATACTGTCTAACTTAAATTCTTTAGGAATATTTGGGCTAATATATATAAAATAATGTATCTGTTTTTCCAACATTTTAGCACTAAAAGTATTGGCTATATCAGATATAAAATTCGTAGGGCAAACTATTTCGCTTGCAGATTGTACGGATTGATATTTATTTTTAGCTGTATCCAAAATAGAAGTTGTCAAAGTGTTGATAAAGGCTGCACTCTCTTTGGCATTGGTAACAAACTCTTTAAGTCTTTTGTCCTCTAATTTATCTTCTAACAGTTCTAAAAAACCATAAAGACTGTTTGCAGGGGTTCTTATGTCGTGTACTGTATTTGAAAAGAAAAGGAGCATACTATCATCAGTAACAGTTTCGCCATGTTTACTTGTTTCAAATGAAACGTCATGAGGTAACAATGCATCACTACTGGGTGCATCTCCTGAAACTTCTGAATTTTTCAATAATCCAATCAAACGGATATAGTAAGGTAGAGATGCTTTAAGTTGTGCCAACTCTTTTTGTGTATAACGTTGCAAGCTTCCTTTTATGACCGTTGACATAGTCACAATACCCAAAAGTGTATCATTCTCAACAATAGGCATGAGCATTTGAGCTTTTAGCTTATTTTCATGCACATTATCATACGCTTCTACATACTCTTTATCACTCAAAATATAATTATAAATAGCCGCACTCTTAGTCAAAAAGACTGTACCTATACACCCTTTTGGTTCTATCATTGAAAGTGTTGTGCTGTCATCTCTTATATACTTTAAACTTTGTTGTTCTCTATTATAATACATCTTTTCGTTAAGTACTTTCTTCTCATCGTCATAAACAAAAAGCGATATAATATCTGATTGCACAAAATTATTGAGTATCTCTGTTAATTTGTCATTTAGTAAATTATCGCATTTTTCTGATTGTACGTTATCAATCACTTTTTTTAATTCTTCAACTACTTTCATACACCCAATACCTAATTTATTTTCTATATTATTTTACCATAAAATTGTCACTGCATTGTCACACAATACTTAATCAAGCATTACTTTTATACTGGCTTATTACTTCTCGTACTCCCTTAGAAGAGAATGGTTTTGTGACAAACGCATTATAAAGTGCCTTTTCTTCCTCAAAAACATCCGGATCACCAGAAATAGAGACAGCATAAATTGGTTTTAAACGCTTTTTTTGCTCATAGTCTCTAAATTGTTTCAACAACTCAAGCCCAGAAAGTTCAGGCATATGTTTGTCAAGATAAACAATATCAAAAGGTTCATCTTTTCGAGCAGCATCTTCAAGCATTTGTAATGCTTTTTGACTATCAGTTGAAGAGCTAATAGAGGTACACTCTGTTGTTAACATAAGTGTTAAGAGTTCTACATTTATTTTATTGTCATCTACTATAAGCACTTTCACTCTGCTACTATCTCGTATAAGCTGGTAAATAGCAGAACCATAATGGGTATTTTTCGAAACTATATCATAGCCATTTGCCATATCATGATACATCAAAGAGAACATTTTTTCTTCTATTTGCAATAATTTCACATCGTTCTTTTCTATAAAATCATAGACATCATCACTAAGCTTATGTTCAAAACAAATCATGTGTATTGTCTCTTTTTCTATTTTTGATGATATCTTTATATTCTCTTCCGCTATGCCAAATTTTGAAAGATAGCTAGCTATATAGCGTGCATGTTTACACGCAGTATCTTCCGTCAAGATAAGTATATATTTGTCCAAATCATGCAAAGCTGAACACTTCATCGTACAATTAGTCACATTTAAAGGAATCGAAAAATAAAATTCACTTCCCTCACCTAAACGACTTTTCACTTTTAATTCTCCACCCAATTCAGAGACATACTTTGAAGAGATAGAAAGTCCTAAACCTGAACCACCATACTCCATATGTGTCGTATCTGATGCTTGAGTAAATACTTCAAAGAGTTTCTTTTGTGTCTCTTTTTCTATCCCTATACCTGTATCTTTTACTTGGATTTTTACTGTGGCGTGTTCCTCATCATAGGTAGCTAAACACTCTATTTGATGGTATTTTGGTGTAAATTTATAGGCATTGCCCAAAAGATTTATCAAAACCCTTTTAAGTTTTAAAGGGTCAATCTCTATCTCACTAGGAAGTTTAGGGTCTATAAATATAAAATAATCTATCTTCTTTTCTGTCATTTTAGCTGAAAAAATATTGGCTGTTTTTTCCAGAAAATCAGCACAATTTAGCGTCACTGTTTTTGATAAATTTTCTTCATATTTATTTTTTGTTTTTTCCAAGATTGAATTGGTTAAAGTATTGATTAAATCTGCACTCTCTTTGGCATTCTCAACAAATTGCTTCAATCGCTTATCTTTAATCTGCTCTTCCATTAACTCCAAAAAACCATAAAGACTGTTGGCTGGGGTACGTATGTCATGCACTGTACTAGAAAGAAAAAGCAATATTTCATTGGGGTCTGAAACTTGGCTCTCTTTTTGTATCTTGGTTATTTTTTCTTCTGTTTTTTTCAATGATGTTTTATCAATTGTCAATGCAGACTTTTTAATGAGCGTATGAATGATTTTAATCAAATACGAATGAATAGAATGTAACATTTCCAAATCATTTTTAGTATATTTTTTACTATTTGGTTGTATCTTTCGAGAGACACGTACTACGCCTATTAAGGCATCATCATCTAACACGGGCATCAACATTTGTGATTTGAGTTTACGTGCATTTGGATTGTCATACGCTTCTATATACTCTTTGTCGGAGATAAGATGATTATATATTTTGGCTCTTTTGGTCAAAAAGACTTTACCCAAACACCCCTCTATAGATAACATAGAGATACCTTTACTTTTACCATAACGATGTAAGCATTGTTTCTCTTTATCAAACAGTAGCAAAGAAGCATACTCTGAATCTGTTAAATCTTTTAAAAGTATCTCTATTTTTCTATATACTTCCGTTTTATCTTGTGTCTTTGTGATATCTTTGATAGATTTTTGTAATTTTTCAATAATGTCAGTCAATCTTTTTTTCATAAACTATCTCCATAAATAATAAAATATATAATGAAAAAACAGAAAGAATTTTGGTAACCCGGCTATCTCTAAAGACCCGTGGCTTTCTGTCCTTACCTCACGATAAGTTTAGCTTTATCATTAATATTTAATTTTTAACATTGTAACATAAAAATGTCACGGAAATATCACAGTTATTACAAAACATTCTTTTTTACATCTTTATAATTTGAACAGGCAAAGATACAACAAATTTATAATAATTATTTTCATAAAGGTAAGTTATATCACCTTTAAGTCGAGACATGAGCTTTTTACTCAACTGTAAACCTCTACGATCTTTTTCATCTCCACCTAATTTTGCTTTTTTAAACATCGTTTGAAAGAGACTGTTTTTTTTATGGATAGACCCACCAATGTCTATACATAAGTACTTGTTTTTAAAGTAAAAGTGAACATTAACAGGTTCTATATGGTCTACAAATTCGAATAAATCAACCAAAAGATGTAAAATAATACTTTGAATTTTAGCAGCATCAAACACCAAAGAAGTAGGCATTTTTTCGTCTACCGTAATATTGATGTTTATCATTTTTGCAAAGATGTCTTTTTCATACGATTTGGTATGCTCTTTCAAGTCAGAAATACGACATTTCTCATTGTATATTTCGATATCACCCTTAAAATAATATGCATCCATTATCTGCGGTATGAGTTTTGTTTTTTTGATACTCTCTTCAATAGAAGCTATACCTTTACCTTTTTTTGAGTTTAAAGCATAAAGCATCATTTCAAATAACATATAGGCATACTCATTTTCAGCAAAACGGTTATCTACATGGGCTAAGCATGTTTCTATGTTATCAAAGGTATTCTTTTCTTTCTCCAGTGATAAAAGAGATTTTTCTGATTTTAACGCTTTGATACTTTTAGCACTTTTCTCTTTTTCTTTCACTTTTGAACGTAAACCTTTATGCTCTTTTTTCAATAATGTGAGTTCATCCTTCAAGGTTTTTATCATCATTTGATTTGACTGAGACTCGTTATATAGTTCTATTGAAGAACGCTCTAACTTCTTATATTTAACTTTTGTAGTTTCTAGTTCCTGTTCATAGGTTTCAAGCTTATTTTTCTGTTCTTTTTCATTCTCTTTGTAACGCTGATTTTCTTCTACTAATGCATCACGCTCTTTTTTTAAAGCTTCAAGTTCTCTCTGCACTTCATTTGTATTTTTAAGAGCTTTAGTCACTTTTTTTTGTGGAGACACTTCTTTGTTTAGCTTAGGTTTGCTTGTATTTTTTTCTACAGTATCACCCAACATTGCAAGCGAAATCTCTTTCTCAACTTCTTTACCTTCTAAAAGATGAAGCCAAAGAGGAGACAAGGAAAACAACAGCGCTTCATCTTTTTTAGAAAAAACCTTACGATGCTGAAGCCCTCGCCATATTTTCAACACACCTAAAACACATTTACCCTTAACAATAGGATAGATAATCAAAGCTTTTATCTTTAGCGCAAAGGGATTGTCGATTTCACTATGATAATATTTGTTACTTGTTACATGGTTTTCAAGTAAAATACTCTTACTATCTATGGCTTGTTTGGTTAAACTAGACCTAAGGGAAATAGAAGCATCTATCTCTCCTAGCATAGATGTAAGCGTATCATTTTTACTATCTATTTTCCAAAATTTGACAGTTTGTGCATCAAACAGTGTTCCTATGGCATCTTCAATCTCTTCCATATAGTTAGACTCTTTTGTCTCAACAAAGCTGTTGATACTTTTCACCATTTTCTTGACGGCAATATCTACATTTTTTTGCATAAACACCCCCTTTTTTTACTACATACACATTAAGTGATAAAATCATAACGAAATTGTATAACCTAAGTATATCATAGAATACAAAAGATAAAATCAAAAAAATATGCTTTTTATTTCATTATTGCTTCATTAAATATGGATATGATTTCTTTCTTTTTGTATGGTTTAAGTGCTAAAAAATCAAATACATCCTCTTGTCGATCATCATTCGTATCACCAGATACAAAAACAACTTTGAGTCTATTTTTTATATTTTTTTTCATCTCTTCAGCTTTATATTGCCTAATCATTTCACTCCCTGAAAGTAAAGGCATATTTTCATCTGTATATACGACATCATAGGGTACATTTGAAGAGAGTGCTTTTAAAAGTTTTCTCTTGCCCTCTTCTCCATCAGATGCAACATCTACACTACAATACTCATCTTGTAACATAGTACGTAGCAACATAGAACTAATGCTATCGTCTTCTACTATCAACACTTTTGGCATCTTTTCTTCATTGACAAATGTATAAAGTAAATCACAGTAATGACTGTACTGTGAGATAAGCACTGCATCAAGATAGTCTTGTGCATCTAAAGATAAAAAGTTCTCTTCAACAATAAGCTGTTTGGTATCATTATCTGAAAGATACGACCTGACCTCTGCATCTATTTTATTTTCAAAAACGATAATGTGAGATGTATTTTGAGGTATATTTTTCAATGACGTTATGGCTTTTATCTGCTCTTTTTCAATCCCAAATTTGATAAGATACTGAAATATAGTATTTACAACAGCCATATTGTTTTTATCGCACAAGACACTTATAACAAGTGTATCACTATCTTTCACAACCATAGAAGGTGCGACTTCATCATTGATTTCAACGGGAATATCAAAATAAAACTTACTACCTTTGTCGAGTTCACTTTTTAAAAGTAGCTTTCCACCCATCTCTTTTACATATGCCGCAGAAATAGCAAGTCCAAGACCAGTGCCGCCAAACTTCTCTTTGGTATCGACTTCTGCTTGTTTAAACGCCTCAAAAATCTCTTTTTGCCTCTCTTTAGCTATACCTATACCTGTATCTTCCACTGATATGCGTAGTTTATTTTTTTTCTTATTGTATATCACAAAAAAAGAGATAGAAGCGTGTTCTGGTGTAAATTTACTTGCATTACTTATGAGATTTAAAATAACTCTCTTTAATTTCATCTCATCTATAGGCAAATTATTGGGTAATTCAGGGTCTATATATATCGTATAGGTAATACTCTTTTTATACATATTGGCTGAAAAAACTTCTGCTACTTCAGCAAAAAAACGTTTACTTCCTTCAATCTCTTTATTTTCCTGCATCACAGGTTCACGCTTATCAGAGATACCATCGAGTATAGAAGTTGTCAAAGTTTCTATCAGTAAGGCACTTTTTCTGGCATTGGTGATGTACTCTTTTAATCTACTATCTTCTATCTTTTCACTTAAAATTTCAAGAAAACCTAAAAGTCCATTCGCAGGTGTACGTATGTCATGTACTATATTTGATGTACTTTCTAAAATTTTTTGTGCATCTATAGGTTGTCTATTTTCTATAGACTCTAACTTATTACTAATATCACCTTTTCTTCTCTTAAATGATGAATGTGCACTATCTCCCTGTCTTCTATCTACCAAAAGACCTTTATTGTTATTAAAGTTTATTTTGAAGATGGCATCTATCACAAGTGGAAGTAATGCAGAAAACACATCTAAATCTTTTTTAGTAAAATTCTTTTTAGTAGCGATAGAAGAGTACACTGTTACTATGCCTATAAAAGTATCTCTCACATTGATAGGTATCATCATTTTAGATTTAATTTTTATGTTATCAGGGTTATCTATATGTACTGCATAGCCCTTGGTACTTGTAAGATGGTTGTTTACAATAGTCTCATTCATAGCAAAACACTGATAAAGTAACCCCTCTTTACTTTTCATAGATATTTTTTTTGTACCATCTTCTCTCTCACGAACCAAATACTCACCATCATAGACCCATATAGACGCATATTCAGCACCTGTAGCACTTGTTAATAATTCACTTATAAGTTGATGAATTTCTGTATTATTTGCAAGTGTTGAAAGTTGTTCACTTACATTGTCAAGTTTTTTTATTAGCGCACCCATACAATGCTCCTTAATATATTTTTTTGACTAATAAGAGTATAGCTAAAATATATAACATTAAAAGTGCTGTCTTATGATTTTTAGAAGTCACATGATCCTTAAGCCATATACCCAGTGTAACACCCACAAGTGATGCACCTGCAACGATGAGACCATTGTGAAAGTCTATTGTGCCTGTGGTTAATCTGCTTATCATCCCTGCGACAGAAGAGAAGGCTACAAAAAACAAGCCTGCGGAGACTGCTTTTTTGATGGGGTAATGTAAAAGCCCTACAAGTAATGGTGTCAAGATAATAGACCCACCAATCCCCAAAGTAATCGCGAAGATACCTATAACAAGACCTATCACAAGGAGTAATGCTTTGGAGAGTGATTTTGTTTGAGAGTCATCTTCATGATTTTTAGAAAAGAAAAGTCTAAAAAGTGCAAAAAGAAGTAAGCCAAAAAAGAGTGCTTGAAGTACTACATCAGAGACATACTGTGTAACATAGCCTCCGATGTATCCACCTACGAAACCACCAAAACCTACAAAAATCCCCTCACCTACGATGAGTGAGCCTTTTTTATGGTTTAGGTAGGAACCAAAAACCGAAGAGAAAACCATCTGTATAATAGAGATACCAATAGCATCTTTAATATCAAACCCTATCACCAAAAGGATTGGCACGAGTATCATACCCCCACCGATACCAAAGAAACCTGACATCGTACCAATAAAAATACCTACTAGTATAAGTTCTATTATCATCTATTATCTCCGTAATTTAGCGGGGAATTATAGCATTTTTATTGATAATTTTGATATACTCTTAGTAAATTATGTATTATGGAGTCGGCACACAATGGGGAAATTTAAAAAAATTTTATTACTACTACCTGCAATCTTACTGATTATTCTTGTCTACCTTTCTGTCACTCTAGTCGAAAAAGGCAAAACTGCTAGAACCTATAAATCTGAATATGCCACCCTGCACTCTTCAGAATTTGGTATGTTTAACTCCGATGTATGGACAGCCAAAATTATCGCTATTATGGATACCAAGATTGAAAACTTCAGTATCCAAAATGCTGATAATAGAGAAGAAATAAAAGGCTACATCAGTGCTATTATAGAGACACTCATCTCTGAGGCGCAGCGTGCTGTAAAAGAGCGAAACACCCATAAGCGTGGCTTTTTAGACAGTATCTTAGGCTCTACCAAACAGATGATAACAGACTCTATCATCGATTTTAAAGATTTGCGTAACCGTGTACCTGAGTTTACAGACAGGGTACTTAAAGAGATAGAAAAACCAGAAAATCAAGCACGCGCTAAAACTGTACTACGCCAAAAAGTAAAAGAGTTTATGCATTCAAATGTCACAAAACATACTGATATGACACTCTTTAACACCGTTCTCAAACGCTACAATGTTACAACACTCGATGCATGTAACGACATACTTGACAAAAAGATGCATGCACTTGAAGAAGAGATGCACCATATGATGGAAACCATGCTTGTGCTTGCCTTTGTTATCATTGCGTTTATCTTACTCTATGGTACACTCAACTCCATAACCCTCTTTCTGCTTTCAGGTACTACCATTGCACTGCTTGTCTCTGGTATCTACCTACCTATGCTTGATATTGAAGCCAAGATTGCACAACTCAACTTTACTATACTCGACAATACCGTAGTCTTTCATAACCAGATACTCTTTTTCCAAAGTAAAAGTATTTCAGACTTGGTCACCCTACTCTTAGATTCAGACAAACTCAAAATGAAATTTGTAGGGGTGTTGCTAGTCATGTTCTCTGTCATTTTCCCGACACTCAAGCTCATATCAACCACGATGTACTACTACAGTAACAGCATCATAGGAAACAACCCTGTTACACGTTTCTTTGCGCTTAAGTCCACCAAGTGGTCTATGGCAGATGTCTTTGTTGTTTCTATCTTTATGGCTTATTTAGGTCTTGACGGGGTGGTAAGCAATGAGCTTAAACGTCTTGAAGGTAAAAGTGATCCCGTCAATATCATCACTACCAACGGTACGCACTTAGAAGTAGGCTTTTTCCTCTTTTTAGGTTTTGTACTGACAAGCTTTGTACTTGCCTATTTGGTACATAAAAAGAAATCTAAAACTATAAATACATAAACTGAGATAAAAAGATAATAGTCACAACAAAAGCAAAAGGCAAAATGTGACTTTTAAAGACAAAGGGTTGTATTTTAAAGTAGACTTGCAGACCACCTCTTAACCCAAGCCATATTCCTAAAAATGCTTTAAGCCCCAACATGATTTGAAAATAGCTTAACCCTTTATCTAAATCTATAGGTCCATACACTTGGCTTATAAGGTAAAGTCCTGTCGCTACTGCCACCAAAAGACTAGGTGGCACTACTTTACGTACATACTTCATAAATGACTCACGAATATTCTTATGTTCTTCTTCTGTATAGGATTCTTTAATGTGCACCAAAAAAAGATTATCGACGATGAGAAATCCTCCATAGATAAAAGCAGCAAAAAGGTGTATGGTTTTGATAAGTATGAAGGTCATGAAAAATCCTGAATTTTTGAAGAATTATAGTGAGTTATCTAGGAAAGTGCTTTGACATATATCAAGTAGGGTGTAGTCCAAGACTACACCTATATGAAAATCTTACCCTAAAAACTCTTGAGAAAAAAATGCTTCAACAACATCTCGCATCTCTTTAGGGTCTTCTATGCGGTTGACTTCATTTCTAAAAACAGAAGCACCTTGGTAGCCTGCTTTTGAGTATGAATGTAGGTTTTTTCTGAAGACTATGGCACCGTATTTGTCATAGTGTTTTATCATCTGGTCAAAATGTTCTAAGACTACTTCCTTGATAAGTTCAGGAGTAGGCTCAGCCATCCCCTCTTTGATTTGTCTAAATATCCATGGTTTTCCTACCGCTGCACGTCCTATCATCACACCTTCTGCGCCTGTGTACTCACGTACCCACTTGGCTTTTTCTGGTGTGTCTATGTCTCCATTTGCAAACATAGGGATGTTGATGTTACGCTTAATTTCAGCAAGTGCATCATAGTCTACAGGAGCCTTGTATCGCCCTGCTCTGGTACGTCCATGTACTGCTATGTAGTCTGCCCCTGCATCTTCACAGAGTTTGGCTATGGCGACAT
>Ga0256840_1002887_pt1 | contig 14581 bp, 16 predicted proteins | sample 355202metaG_FD_185969 | JGI IMG/M metagenome (GOLD analysis project Ga0256840, IMG submission 185969) | Hydrothermal vent microbial communities from Mid Atlantic Ridge, Atlantic Ocean - 355-202 | ecosystem: Environmental > Aquatic > Marine > Hydrothermal vents | place: Atlantic Ocean: Mid...
CGTACGCCCTGCAAAATTTGTTCTCAATGTCACAACTTCACCTCTTATAGCCGGAGCAGATTTCAACACAACTTTTCAAGCCTTAGATGCAAACGAAAATGCAACCCCGGACTATAATGAAACAAGAAACAGCTCCTTTAGAGTAGATGCAAATATCACAAAAAGCACATGTACTCTTGGAAGCTTTTCAATGGTAAATTTTTCATTTGCAAACGGACTCAAGAGCGATGTTAATGCAAGCTACAGTGAAGTAGGAGAGCTTAATATCACTATACAAGAGATAAACGGCAGTGAATTTGCCAAAGTAGATGCAGATGATACAGATGACAATCAAAGACTGATAGAACAAAATTCGACTATCATCTCTTTTGTGCCACATCACTTTGCAATTATAGATTATACTTTCACGCGAAACAACCCGAGTGCTGATTGGCGATATATGGCAGATGTCAATGACTCTAACATTAGCATCTCTTTTGCTGTTCAGGCAGAAAATGAAAAGAATCAGAGAACACAAAATTTTGATGCCCTGTGTGCGGCAACGAATGTTGGTGTAAAAATAGATTTTAATGTAACAGGTGATGATGCAAATGCAAGCTATTTTGAACGCATAAATAATAGTACCACAACAGGACACGATAAAAATTTAAGTAATATAGACTTTATTGGCACCATAAATGATGCTAATTTTTCTGATGGCAACTCTACACCTATTGTTTATGCTTTAAATATTTACAGAGTTTATAACAAGCCAGTGAGTCCAAAAACTATTCAAGTTATTGAAGTAAATACTACAAGTAACAATGCAGGAAACATTGGTTTATCCCCTGAAAATAATAGCAGTAAGTTTTACTATGCAAGACTTTATACGCAAGATTTAAGTACTTCTAAAACAGAGGATAATATAACGGCTAAAGTTTTGGTATATGATAATAATACTTCAAACGGTTATGTCAATGGTTTACAAGAAGAGTTAAGTAATTGGTACTATTACACTCCTCAAAGTGAAGCATCTAATGGAAATATTATTGCTCTGAATGTATCAAGATCAACTACTAAAGCGTTCAATGAAAATGACGATATAAATGCAACAAGTAGTTTTGATAATAACGGTAGTTTTACTATAACTGTCAAAAATCCAGATGAAAACACGACAACACACTATATTCACCTAGATGTCAGTCCGTGGATATGGTATGTCCATGAAAATTTTGGCAGTGACTATAACGAGAGTCTCAACAGCAGTTGCAGTGAACACCCATGTATAAAATACAATTTCAATACACAAAACAGTGGAACCGATGAAACTGGTGTAAACAGCGGTAATGTCAATGGCGTTTCCTTTGATGTCAATGTATCTAAAAATTCTCGAGGTATCAGGCTGTTACGATGAGAAAAGCATTTACCCTTATAGAACTGATTTTCTCAATGGTTATAATTGCCATTGCTTTTTCTGTCTTGCCTAAAATTTTGCAACTCTCCATCAAATCTTCAACAACAAGTCTAAAAGAAGAAGCGATGTTTAATGCCGTAGCCTATGTAGGGCTTATAAAATCAACTGCCTGGGATGAAAACAATACAAAAGTGGATGATATATTGCTCGTCAATAATGGAAATAACGAATATAATTGTGATGAAACGACAGGCTATAGAATAGGAGGAATGAGAGGCTCTCGGAACTGTTTTAATGAAAAAAATGCTTCCTCTCTTATTGAGGATACCGATGATGATAACTACAGAGACGATATGGATGATTTTGTAACAATTCAAGCAAAAAATTATAATGCTTCTCGTAATTATGATTTGAATGTTTCTGTTATTTATATCAAAGATATTGGCTTAAATGAAACAAAATATTATGATGAGCGGAATGCATCATCCACTGCAACAAACACAAAATTTATAACAGTAATAGTACAAACCAATAAAAAAGGAAATGTTTTAGGCAATAACTTTGTCAAAATTCCTTTTATCGCCCAAAATATCGGGCAAATTCAAGTAAATAGGAGAGTATGGGAATGAGAAAAGGTGCTACTCTGATTGAGATGATATTTGTCATCGTCATCATCTCATTTTTGGCAACAGGTTCATTCAAAGCTATGCAGGCAATTTTAGTTCGCGAATATAAAGCCAAACAGCTAACAAATCTCTCCTTGGAATCTCAAATAGTTGTCAATCAAATCAGCAACTATCTCTCACAGCGTATAGTCTACAGTACAATAGGCTACAATCCTGATGACGGTAGTTTTGAATACATAGGTGATTTAGTAAACAATAACAATAAAACAGTATTGGAGTGGATGGGAAGAGCTAATGACCTTTTTATTGATGAAGAATACAGTGATTTTTTTGATATGGCAACAAAATCTGGTAACAGTGTTACTTCATACGGTATAAATGCAAGTGCACTTGATACAAATAAAATAGCTCTAATTTTTGCAGGAAGTTTTGATCGTTCACAGGAGGGAGATATTAATGAAAGTTTTGGCTGGCACAGTAATAGTGACAATAATAGCAGAAAAGATATATTTGACATAAGCATAAATAGTGAAGAGATTTCAATAAACAACCCTACCCCGAAATTTCTCTACGAAAAATATTTTTTAGTTGAGAGCGCCTATGCCATTGCAAGAGGAGCAGATATAGACAAAGATGCCCAGTGCATAAGAGATTTAAATCTAAAATCAAAAGATATAGACAATACTCTTTTTCTTTTTTCAAATTACAGACCATGGAAAGGAGAAACTTTTTGTGCCGATAAACAAAGAACAGCGGATGATGGTAATGTTTCTGTCTTTATGCAAAATATTGCCGGATTTAATTTTAGTGAAGTTGATTACACTATACGGATCCTTTTAGATATCAACAAACCCATCCGTGGCGCACATCCGGTGCATTTTTCTAAAATGAAGGTGGTTTTTTAATGCGTAGCGGATTTAACCTTTTAATGGCAATTTTTATCATTCTGATTCTTTCAGGGGCAAGCGTGCTGACCCTCAAATACACCTCAATTTCCGCAAAACATTTTGCTGATAGTTATATCAAAGAACAGGCAGAAATTTTTTCGCAAAGTGTACTTGAAACTACAATTTTGAAAATTGAGGGGACAGACAGAAGTAGTGGTGGTCAATGTTTAAAAGAGTTGCATTTTAGTTCAGCAGATGATAAATTTATAGCAAATGTGACTATAGAAGCATATTATTTATACGGAGATGATTATGCCGATGCAACAGGAACAGATTGTAGTAGTCTGAAAAAAGAGATACAAACAGAAGAATCAAACGGCTATGTACTCATGACTATAGTTGTAGAAACAAACAGCAACAATAACAAAGTAGGAAATTATATCTCTCCTGTAAGAATTGTAACAAGGAGCCTGCAAAGACCATGAAAAAAAGAGCTTATACACTTATAGAGTTAATTTTTGTGATAGTCATCATAGGTATTTTAACAAGTGTTGGTTTTTACTACTTTAAACCACATTACCTACAAAATGACAAAGATTTTTTAGAATTACAACTCAATACAACTCGATACCAGGCAATTAATTTTGACAAGAGAAATTCATCCGACTTAAACTACTCTATAGGATGTATTGCTACAGATAATTTTCTAAAGGCAGACTCAACCATTGATCAATATTATAAAAGTCATGCCAATATCACCATCGCAGAGCCATATCAAGATATAGAGACTCTTTGTTTTGATATATACGGACGACTGCATGATGGAACAGATGGAAATAAAACTACACAGAACTCATTACTAAAACAAAACATTGTGATAACATTGTCATATAATGATGAAAATACAACCTTGACAATTGACTATAATACAGGAAGTTTAAGATAATATCAACTCAATTTTGTTATAATATAAAGAAAAAAAGTAGGATTCGTTTTTGATTGAAAATACCATCATACTTCTTGATAACGAGCATACAATTGTTTATGATGGACAAAAACCTATTTTTGACACTAAAATAACAAATTCTGATATTTTCAGTGCTGTTGTTACTCCTTTAAAATATCTACACTCTTTTTCTTTTAAAATTGCCAATACTCTCAGCGATGACGAACTCGCTATGAAAGCAGAGCTTAGAATGTACAAAGAGGGTGGTCTTGACACACAAAAAGAGTACATAATAGATTTCGTTAAATATGACATTGGAGATGAATATCTTATTGAAGTATTTGCTCTTGCAAAAGATGACTTTGAAGAATATATTGCAGGTTTTTCTTATAAAATTAATGTTATTGATCTTGTATTTCCTCGATTTTTAGCATATGAGGCATATTATAAAACAGAAGAATCGAAAAAATCAAATGATTTATATATTTACCTTAGCGAAGATGAAGCATTTGGCGTCATCTACCAAAACGGAAAATATATCGGTCACAGACTAATTAACTCTTTAAATGCCATTTCGAAACGAACAGGCTTAGAGCTTGTTAAACTCAAGGAGTACCTCAAAGAAAAAGGATTTAACCGTGACAATTATGAGCTTGAAGAGGTACTGATTTTAGACGCGATTATCGAAGTTTTTTCAAAGGACATAGAAAAAATTGTCTACTCCATCAACCACAAACGAAGTCTTTTTGGATTATCAGGTATAGACTCTGTTTTTATTGATTTTGATGGCTCTACGATAGAGGGGATAGAAGGCTTTTTTTTACAATATGGTTTTGAACCTGCTATCAAAACCTTAGAGCAGCATATACAAAACCTGAACCCTTCTCTTTATGTTTTACTTGAATATGTCTATGCCATAAATAATAATGCTACAGATTTTCAATATATAAACCTAACACATCTGGCAAGAAAAAAACCTCTCACACAATATACTGGTTTTTTATTTCTTATAGAAGTTGTTTTGCTCATTATTTTACTTACAGTTGCAGGAGTCTACACCAGCCACTATCTCGAGAAACAACAAAATGAAATTTCGCACTTAAATAAGCAGCTAAAGGAAAAAAGAAAAAAAATAGAACTACTGTCAGTAAAAATGAAAAAAATAAAAAAACAAAACGACAAACTACTCAAAGAAAAGAAAGAATTTGAAGACAAGATATTTGTTTATGAAACAACTTTCAGAGTTATTCCTATGATAAGCAAAATTAGTCTCAAACGACAAAAGATGATGAATGATATACTCAAAACTCTTAAAAAATACAAATTAAATGCCTCATCCATACTACAAAAAGATGAAAAAAATTTTGAAATTTCACTAATATCATTATCTAGCAAAAGAGACAGTATCTCTAAATTTATGCATGAACTTATAAATATGGGATACAACAATGTTACAACTCAAAACATCCAATATGATGAAAACGGTGTCTATAAAAGCAAAATAACTATCAATCTCAAAGAAGCAAAATAATATGATAGATACAATAAGAAATAAACTTGAAGATATAGAGGAGTTAGAACCTAAAGAAAAAGTCGGTATTTATCTTGCCATAGCGACTGTATTAGTCAGCATCTTTTATTTTTTATTTTTATCCTCAGCGTTAGATGAGTTTAATGAAAATCAAGAACAAATCAACTCCTTAAAAGAAAAACTAAAAAAACCAACTTATACATTAGCTTTACAAAAAATAGCTCGATTAAAAAAAGAAGTGATGAAAAACAAGACAGAGATTGACGAAGCAAAAAGTCAACTGATTTTTTTTCAACACAAATTGAACTCAGAACGCTTTTTATTTATCTCACAAAATTCAACAAGTATCTTTTTAGATAAACTGCTAGACAACTCTTTAAAAAAAGGTGTTCTTATTCAAGCAATTACTTTACGCAATGAGAACGAACCTTATGTGGGAAATTTAAAACTTAAAAAAGTTATTGATATCAATGCCAGTGGTCGATTTTTAAACAATCTCTCTTTTTTGCGCACTATCGAGGAGAGCCCTATGTTGCTAAAAGTTGAAAATTTACATATTTTTTTACAAGAAGCAGATACTCTACACTTCTCTTTTGAAGTAAAATTTTATGGAGTAAAAAAATGAGAAAAGTATTTTTAACACTCTTGTCTCTGACTTTTCTCTGGGCGAATCCTTTACCACTTGTTAATTATGATCCATTTTATAAAAGCAAAAAAATATTACATACGAAAGCTCGACATAAAAGACAAAGAACATCTCTTGTCTTGAATGCAATTTTTAATAACCGCGCTTATATTGGTAATAAATTTTACACTGTTGGCGAAAAAATTCAAGGATATAAAATAAAAAAAGTATACAAACAATCAGTTGTTTTACAAAATCACAGCAGTGTGAAAATATTGTATTTACAAAAAAAGCATCTTATTCAGATGAAAGAAATCAAAAAGGAGAAAAATTGAAAACAATACTTTTATTGTTCCTTGTCCATACACTATATGGAGCAACCGATTGTGAAAATCAACTCTTTTCACTGAGCGCATACAAACAAAAACAAAAAAATTCTATAGAAGTTGCTTCAATTATAAAAGAATTAAGTGCTACATGCAAACTCTCTATTGTATTTAATGATGAAATTTCAAAAAAAATGTTGCACAAAAAACTTGATTATGTCAATATAAACAACTATACTTTTGAACAGTTTTTGGACTTTTTATTCAACCAAGCAGACCTTTTTTACACATATAAACGAGAAAAAAATCTTCTTCTTGTAGAGTATCTTCAAACAAAAACATTTAGTATTGACTATATTTATTTAAGTGAATTAAGCAGTGAAAGCAGCAAGTCTATCACTACTGGTGCAACAGGAAACACGAACACAACTGGAAACCAAACAGGAACTGGAGGAAATACGGGAGGGAGCACAGGAGGGAGCACAGGAAACAACCAGCAAAATAACGGTGGTAGCTCATCCTCAAATGATTATACTATTATTCGTTCAAAATCAAAATTTACTTTTTGGGACAATTTGCACGATAATATATTAAGACTTTTTCATAGAGATGAAAATATTAGAATTTTCATCAACAAAGACGCTTCTCTTTTAACTATAACAACAACAAAGAAAAATTTAAAAAAAGTCGAAAACTATCTACATATATTATTAACAAAAATGCATAAGCAAGTTGCCATTGAGGCAAAAATTGTAGAACTAACTTACGATGACAGTTCTTCTACAGGAATAGACTGGAGCCAACTCAACATATCATTAAATGGAAATATGAGTAACGACCCAACACTCTCGAACTCACTTTCTTATAATTTAGCTTATAGCTTTTCAACATCAAAATTTTTAAAATATTTAAGGACATATGGAGATATCAAAGTTCTTTCAAACCCCAAAGTCGTCACAATGAACAATCAACCTGCTGTAATCAATGTGGGTGAACAACTCTCTTATAAATTTCAAACGGGTTCTGTTACAACAACAGGTGGCACAGCAGCTGGAACAAACACTTTTTCAGTTGGCTCTACTTTTATAGGCGTTACTCTTTATGTTATTCCTGAAGTCAGTGAAAACAACGAAATTATTATGAAAATAAATCCGGTTGTTTCAAAACTTTCTGATGACACCATAGCATCCGGAACAACAACAAGTGCAACAAGAGAATTGCCACCAGATACAAAAATCAAGCAAATGACTTCCATTGTGCGTGTAAAAAATAATGAAAAAATTGTTATTGGTGGGCTTGTAAGTGTCACAAAAGGCAACACTTCTGTAAAAGTGCCACTTATTGGAGATATTCCTGTTATTGGTACACTGTTCAGTTATAAAGAAAAAATAAAGAAGAAAACAGAAATGTTCATTATTATACAACCACATGTAGTGATGAAAAAAGCCATGCCAACATTAAGAGATATTGACCTTAAAGATCCTTTTTTTCAATCCACCTTTGACAAAAATGTCACAAAGAAACAGGCTTACTAAATGAACTATCTCAAGCTGGCTCAATGCTTTGAAGAACAAAACAGTTCTGAGCACTACCATCAAAATTCTAAAGTGCTTCACATAAAAAACACAATAGAAAGCATCTTAAACAACAATACAAAACAGCTGCTTTTTTTAACAGGCGAGCCAGGTGTAGGCAAAAGTGCTTTTTTGAATTACATCGAAGAGCAGTTTTCTTATGACATTATCAAATTTGACATTCCTTTTTTAGAACCTATAGATTTTGTAAAAATTTTAATTCAAAAAACACAGACAGAAGTTGCCAACTACTCCCTCGAAGAGCTCATCAAGCAGGTTATCTCTTTGTACCAAAACTCAAATTACATAGTAGTGCTTGATGAAGCACAGTTGCTTTCTAAAGATATGATTGAGATTATTCGGATATTGGCAGATTCCAAAGCTTTTTGGTTTATCCTTGCCATGCATGAACATGAATCTAAAAAAATACTCAAAGAGCCCCAGTTTACTTCAAGACCGCATAAAGTCCTTAAATTGCAAAATATTTCCATACAGGAATCCAAAGAGTATATTTTTACAGAACTGCAAAACCAAAATGCCACTATGCTTGCCGATGAAATTATAAAAAAACATATAAAGACTATATACAAGCTGAGTAAAGGCAATATGCGCGTACTCAAAAAACTTCTCTTTACCTCTTTTTTACTCATTGATTATGCACAGAAAAATGATAAAGAACGCTACAAAAACTTTAACAAATGTATTTTGACAATGGCGGCAATTGATAATGGAGTAATCAATGCATAATTTTGACAACCTACAGAAGCGTTGCAAAGCATACAGAATGAAAAAAATATTTTTTTCTCTCTTTGCCTTAATCATTATTGTACTACCAATTATTGCTCTTTTTTTCTACAGCACACAATCAGAAGATAGTAAAAGCACCATAAAGCCTAAAACTTCAAAAATACAAGAGACAAATCAAACAATAGATATCAATACAATTAAAAAACACAAAACCCCCATAAAGATAAAAAAAACAGCTATTAAACCTAAAAAAACTGAACACACAACACAAACGTATGCTTTGCAATTTTTAGTCGCTTCTAAAAAGAATATCAAACATATTAAGCAAAAAAAAAGATACCTTGAATCAATTGGGTTTAAAGAGTGTCAATTATCACAGTCCGTAATTTACATACATCTTGTTTGTAACGAATCAAACAACTTAAATGATTTACAAAAATATATGCAACTCGCAAAAAAACATCAGCTTGAATATGTAATCAGAAAACAATACAAACATAAAGTACCTCAAAAAGAAATCAAAAAGCCTACTCCTTCTGCTCCAGAAAAACAAAAGTCAAATACAGTTTTAAAAGTTAAAAACACCAATATTCAAGACCTCAAAAAACAATTTTCACAAACACCCAGTTACAATATAGCTATTGTTATTGCACGAAACTATTTCAAGAAGAACTCCTTTGAAGATGCAATCACTTGGGCAAAAAAGGCAAACCAACTCAACAAAAGCAATGCAGAGTCCTGGCTTGTTTACGCAAAATCTCTCTATGCATTAAAAAAATACGATAAAGCAAAACAACTATTACAAATATATCAACAATATGAAAATTCAAATGAAGTACAAAACTTGCTAAAACAATGGGAGCATGCACAATGATAAATAAAAAAATCAGACTCGGTGACTTACTGATAGAGCAAGGCTACATAACACAAGAACAGCTTACATCCGCTTTGGAAAAACAAAAAGAGCTTAACTTTACAAAAAAACTCGGTGAAATTTTTATTGACGAAGGATATATTTCACAAAAAGAGTTGCTCAAAATGCTTGCAACACAACTTAAAATCGATTTTGTAGATTTATTTGGTGAAAAAATTGATTTTGAAGATATTGTTGTCAAATATCCTCTTAATTTATTAAAGGCAGCACATGCTATTCCTTTTAAAGAAGATGAAGATTTTATATATATTGCAACTAGCGATCCACTCAACTATGATGCCTTAGAAAACCTTGAAAGAACAGTATCAATCAAACCCATGAAAATTGCTCTATCTTATGAAGAAGATATTCAAGTTATTTTTAAAAGAATTGAAACACTCAAAAAAACTAAAGTTCTCATAAGCGAAGTAAAAAAAGAATTAAAAACAGAAGGTTTGAAAAAAGAAGGCGAAGACAGTGCAGTTATGCGTCTTATTCGTCTGCTTATCAGTGATGCTATTGCAAAAAGGGCAAGTGATATTCACATAGAGCCTGAAGATAACGGAAAAATGATTGTACGCTCTCGTATAGATGGTGTTTTATTTGAAAACTTCATTTTTGATATGGAAATCTACCATGCCATCTCTTCTCGCATTAAACTTTTGGGGAATATTGACATATCAGAAAAACGAGTACCCCAGGATGGAAGGTTTTCCTTAAACCTTTTTGATAAGCCTTATGACTTTAGACTTTCCACCACTCCGACAATTTTTGGAGAGTCTATCGTTATGAGGATACTTGACAGAGAAAAAGTACTTTTAAAACTCGAAGATTTGGGATTTGCAGATGAAAACCTTGAAGCATTTAATGACCTGATAACCTCTCCACACGGTATCTTACTTATTACTGGACCTACCGGTTCGGGTAAAACAACTACTCTGTATGCAGCACTCAATGAGATAAAAAGTATCTCAAACAAAGTAATGACTGCGGAAGATCCGGTAGAATACAGACTGCCCCTCGTGCAACAAATCCAGGTCAATGAAAAAACAGGACTCACTTTTGCACGAGCTGTTAAATCTTTTTTGCGACAAGATCCTGATATCATCCTCATCGGAGAGATTCGCGACAGTGAAACACTCGATGCTGCTTCTCAGGCTGCACTTACCGGACATTTGGTTCTCTCAACTCTGCATACCAATGATGCACCCGGAGCGATACCGAGAATGGTACAGATGGGTTTAAAACCCTATCTCATTTCAGATTCTCTCATCGGTGTTATCGGACAGAGGCTTGTACGAAAAATTTGTCCCTATTGTAAACATGAGGTAAAAATACAAAAATCCCAACTTCCTAAAGTAGAAAAATACATCAAACCCGATGCTGTGGTCTATGAGGGCAAAGGCTGTCCTAAATGTGATTTCACAGGCTACTTCAACAGAACGATGATTTCGGAAATTTTTGTTCTTGATGAAAAAATTGCAAAACTTATATCTGAAAATGAAAATAAAATTATTTTAGCCGAATACGCACAAAAACAGGGAAAATACAAGCCGATGATTTATGACGGGATGAACAAGGTGCTCAAAGGAATAACCACTATTACAGAAGTACTGCGTGTAACCAAGGAACATTAGTGTGAAATATTTCAAAATTGAGTACAAATTAGGCAAAAAGCGCTCCTCTATTGTTATCGAAGCAACAAATAAAATAGAGGCAATAGAAAAGTTTTTCGAAATGGAACTTGGTGTTTTGCTTAAAATAAAAGAAACATCCAGACCACTTGAGCACTCGTTTCAGTCTCTTTTAAAAAAATATCAAAATCCCATTGGCAGAGGAAGAGTAAATCAAGAAAAACTCATAGCACTTCTTGATCAAATGGCAATTATGCTTGATGCGGGGCTTCCTCTAAACTATACACTCTCTGAAGTAACAAAACATCAAGATGACAAAGCACTCAAAGCAATTTTTGAGAAAGTTTTAAATGACATAGAAAGCGGAAAAGGTTTTTATGATTCGCTTTTACCTTACGAAAAACAACTCGGGAAACTCACTGTTGCTATGATCCAACTTGGAGAAGAAACAGGACAACTTGCCGAATCAATAACACACCTCACAGATATTTTACAAGATATTTTAGACAACAGAAAAAAATTTAAAAAAGCGACACGCTACCCACTCATAATTGTCACCGCAATGGGTATTGCTTTTAGTATAGTAACTATATTTGTAATCCCGCAGTTTAAATCCATTTTTGAGAGTACAAAAATGGAATTGCCAATGCCTACTCGATTTTTGCTCTGGCTTGAATACTCTTTGCGTGTCTATGGTCCCTATATTCTTGCAGGAGCTGTTATTATTGCAGTTATTATAGCTTATTTTTATAAGAAAAATGATAATATTCATATGCTTTTAGATAAATTAATTCTAAAAATTTACATCATTGGTAAAGCAACTTTTTTTGCAATGATTAGTCGATTTGTCTATGTTTTTAGTGTTCTTGTCAAAGCAGGTATACCCATGCTTGAAGCCTTGCGTATAGCATCAGGAATTATTGACAATGTTTACATCAAACAAAAAGTTGACAGAATTGCAAGTGCCATTGAAGAGGGAAAAAGTCTCAATCAGGGCTTTGAAGAGACAGAGCTTTTTGAAAATATGGTTGTAGAGATGATAAAAGCAGGCGAAACAGGTGGCGGTTTAGAAAAAATGTTGCAAAAAGTTGTCAAGATTTACAAAGACAGATTTAGCTATATTGTTGATAATATTGCTACATTGATAGAGCCTATACTGCTTGGAGCTATTGCAGGCTTTGTTATGATGCTTGCACTCGGAATTTTCCTGCCAATGTGGAATATGGTCGATATGGCAAATTAAAAAGGAGATATTTACTTATGGATGCAGAAACAGGAAGTATAGGAATTGCAATTGTGAGTGCATTAGTGCTTGGTTTTGCATTATGGATTATGAACAGAATGTCTAATTTATAACTAAGCACAAAACAGTATAATGAATTCAAATAAATTTATAATCGGAAATATCTATTGAAAAAAGCTTTTACCCTTATTGAACTCATTTTTGTTATTGTCATCATTGGTGTATTGTCAGCTGTAGCGATTCCAAAATTTTTAAATGTAAAGAACCACTCCATCATAGAGAGTATGTCCTACACACTCACTAGCGGTGTAAAAAATGCTACAGAACTTGCCCTTAACTACATGTACCTAGAGGATAACAATACTTTTAAATTGGAAGACATCTTATTTATAAATGAGTTAGAACTTACTTCAGGTTTACGCTGGAATTACACAGAAGCCGGCTCGTACAACTCTGACGGTACTTACTCTTTGCGTGATGAAGACTACTCGACCCCACAAGTTGTAATGAGAATTACATTAGATAAAGATGAGAGAGTCATTAAGTATAGGATTGATTGTGGGAATATAAAGCTTTCTACACATGGAGATTTGCGTGAATTATGTGCTGAAAAATGGGGAACTGAAGATATTCAAGAAACAGTAGGTTTTTAGCAAAAAGCTCTATCCCTCTTGAAGTATAAAAGTACCACTGTTTTCATCATACTCCCAATGATCATTACTGTCTGGTTTATCGTTGCCATTTTCATCGATACCACTGTTAGTGCTTGATGCAGGACCATGGTAGTCGTCATTTGCACTGCAACTCCATTTGGCATCTACACTTTGAGGATTTTTCAAAAGATAAGAAAACGCTTCATTGTTTGTGCAGTCACCAAGTTCTTTAGGGTAGCCAATTTCACAGTCAAAAGCCCCATCATTTGTATTGTCTCCATCAGAACAATCTACACTTTGCGAATTTCCCCATACAAATTGACCCTCAGCGATAATCCACTCAGCGTGAATGTCATCTAAAGCAGACTGCACAGTAGCAGCTGTTGCCATTTCAGAAGATATTTTTGCATGAGAAGAGAGGTGACTAAACTTTGGTATGGCAACTGCGGATAAAACACCGATAATTACTATAACAAAAATCAGTTCAAGAAGTGTGAATGCTTTTTTCAAAAAAGGAACCTTTTATTAAAGAGTGTGTGGCAAAAAGAAGAATTCCTCTCCTTTTTACCTAAACTGCATAGACTTAGAATGTAAGTGTATGTGCAGCCGTACCATTTGTATCATTTACCTTAGCACATTTATCTTGTGTTTTAGGATCTTCAAGTTTAGTACAGTCAACACCATAAACAATAGTATTTCTGGTAGTCATCTCAATCTGCGCAACAGTATTGCCACTGTTTGGATCTGTGTATAATGTTTTATTTTCATCAGGCCATGTCCAGTTTCTTCCGTTTAAGTCAACAAGACCTTTTAGATTATATGTAATGTTGTCTTCCATATCTCTTTGATTTACAGCTACTGCTGCACCTGCATTTGCCATATCGCTCGTAACCTTAACGATGTTGTTCGCCTCAGCACTCTGCTTTAAGTTTGTAAATTTTGGAACAGCTACTGCCGCCAAAACACCTATAATTACGATAACGAAGATTAACTCTATAAGAGTAAAACCACTTCTTCTCATAGTACTTTCCTTGTGTTAAATTTGAACAAAAATATTATACCAGAAAAAACAGAAATTACTAAATTAATCCCAAAAGTGCTATAAACAGAACAGGAGGTGTTACCATAAGTCCCACTTTCATATATTCACTCCAGCCTATTTTCACCCCTTTTTGTGCAAGCACATGTAACCAAAGCAGTGTTGCGAGTGAACCGATAGGCGTCATTTTCGGTCCCAGATTTGCACCGAGTATATTTGCATAAACCAATGCCTCATTCCCGATATAACCGACTTTGTCTATGGCAATGTCCATAATCATAATAGTCGGCATATTGTTCATAACAGAACTTATAACTGCGGATAAAAATCCTGTACCGATAACAGCAACAACATCTCCCTGTGCTTTTAAATACACAATCCACTCTGCCACACTGTCTGTCAGTCCTGCATTTTTAAGACCATATACAACAACATACAACCCTA
>Ga0256840_1002888_pt1 | contig 14579 bp, 17 predicted proteins | sample 355202metaG_FD_185969 | JGI IMG/M metagenome (GOLD analysis project Ga0256840, IMG submission 185969) | Hydrothermal vent microbial communities from Mid Atlantic Ridge, Atlantic Ocean - 355-202 | ecosystem: Environmental > Aquatic > Marine > Hydrothermal vents | place: Atlantic Ocean: Mid...
AAGCCCATCATGAAAATGGGCGCAACGTACCTTCAAATACAAGTCCACAGTATAAATCCCCAAACCCTCCCATAAATGAAAGGGCCAAAGTGGCCGATTTTTACGCCGCCCGCGACCGCATTATGCCGCCGCTACTGTGGCCTAGTATTGCTCCGCCGTTTGCAACTCGGCCCTCACCATCGCCTTTCTGGCGGCGGTAGAATCCCTGCTCTCGGCGATGGTCGCCGATAAAATGATAGACGGCCACCACCGCCCCAATGCCGAGGTAACCGCCCAAGGCTTTGCCAATATCGCCTCGTCCCTTTTTGGTGGTATGCCCGTAACGGGGGCCATTGCCCGCACCGCGACCAATATCAAAGCCGGAGGGAAAACCCCTGTTGCAGGGCTTGTCCACGCCCTTGCCATCCTGCTTATCATGCTGCTTGCGGCTGACCTCGCGGGCTATCTTGCCATGCCGGCCTTGGCCGCGCTGTTGATCATCACCGCATGGAACATGTCTGAGCCTCATAAATGGGCCGCCTGCCTGCGCGCGCCCAAATCCGACGTGGCGCTGCTGCTGATCACGCTATCGCTTACGGTGGTGGTGGACCTCACCGTGGCTATTGGCACCGGCATTGCCCTTGGCCTTGCCCTGCGCCTGCGCCGCCGCAAAGCCCCGCCGGAAGACTGGGACACGCCGCGCAGGTAGCCCCGTTAACCCCGCCAAAACCCGGGTGTAAACAGGATCAACACGGCCACCAGCTCCAGCCGCCCGAGCAGCATGGCAAGGCTGAGCACCCATTTTGCGGCGTCGGATAGCCCGCCAAAATTTCCTGCCGGGCCGATCTCTGGCCCGAGACCGGGGCCGATATTGGCCAGTGCTGTGGCGGCGCCGGAAACGGCGGTCACAAAATCAAGCCCCAGCAGGGAGAGCGCCACCGAGATCAAACCGAGCGTTAAGAAAAACATCACAAAAAACGCCATGACCGAGGAAATTACATCCTCGCCCACGGGCCGCCCCGCATAGCGCGCGCCAAATACGCCGTGGGGGGAGTGGATGCGCTTAATTTGTTGTTTTATCGAGATAAATAGCAGTTGAAACCGGAAGATTTTGATCGAGCAGCAGGTAGACCCCGCGCAGCCCCCCACCAGCCCGAGCATGAAAAACAGCACCACAGGGAACGGCCCCCAGAGCTGGTAATCCACGCTCGCATAGCCGGTGCCAGACAAGATTGAGGTGATGTTAAACAGCGCCTCGCGGAAGGACTCCTCGCCATGCTCGCCGTTGGCCCACATCCGGTAAACGGTGATCACCAATATCAGCGCCGCCGCCGTCGCCAAAAAGGCCCGCACCTGGCTATCTCGCAGCAAGGGCTGCGACGCCCCGCGCATAAGCTGCACATAGCGAATAAACGGCAGGCTGGCGAGCAGCATAAACAGCGCCGACACATATTCCGGCGCACCGGAAAACGCGCCAAAGGAGGCATCGGTATTGGCAAATCCGCCGGTGGAAATGGTGGTCATCGCCAGCACCAGCGCATTGAAAAAGTCAATGCCAACAATTACATAGGCCAGCAGGCAGGCCACCGTGAGCGCCAGATAAACCACCGAGATAGACGCCGCGATCTCCCCCGCACGGGGCAGCACTTTGCCCAAAGTGTCAAACCCTTCCGAGCGGAAAAGCTGCATGCCGCCCACCTTGAGTGTGGGCAAAAACGCCATCGCCACCACAATAATGCCAACCCCGCCGAACCACTGCATCATGCCGCGCCAAAGCTGCGTGCCCATGGGCAGGTCGCCAAGGTGTGAAAACACGGTAGAACCGGTGGTGGTCATGCCCGAAACCGCCTCGAAAAACGCGTCGGTATAGCTGGCTTGGGGCGCGCCCAGCCAAAACGGCAAGCCCGCAAAAACCGGCAGCGCTACCCAGCTCATTACTGTGAGAAAAAACGCTTGTTGCAGGTTTAACCCCGGCGTGCGCGAATTGGCACTGGCCAGCGCCATAGAGCCGCCAAACAGGATGGTGACCGCCCCCGAAACCGCAAAGGTGCCGCCGCCGCCCGTGGCCCAAATTACATCAACCCCCCACGGAATAAACATAGTGGCCCCGAGCGCGACCAGCAAAAGCCCAATGACATAGCCCACCGGCCGCAAATCAAACATGCGCGCTCCTACGGGTCCGGAAAGGTGAAACAGCCACCCTCGGTGATCGGCCCAACCACCACTGACATGTTCGGCGCTGGCTCCATAATAACCGGCTGAATGCCGGTGAGCGCGTTCATGCAGGCTTCGGAAAGCTCAGGGGGGCCAGACACCCCGTCAACGTAAATATCAAGCCATATCAGGCCGTTATATCCAGAATGGCACGGGCCATCTTGCGGGCGCGGGCCATCGCCGCAAGTGTCTTCCACCACCGCATATTTACGCAGGCGCGGCAGGTAAAAAAGCGTGCCGGCGGGAATATCAAGGATATCTTCTCCGGCAAGCATTTGGTGCCCCACCGCCAGTGTGATCGGGTTGGAAAACGTGCCCATGCCACCGGCAAAACGGTGGCTGACGGGGTGAGAGATTTCAACGGTGCCGGGGGGGGGATTGTCCCAATAGCTATAGCCGGTCACATAGGCCTGCATGGCCTGCGGCTGGCCGTTCGGCACCGGAAGGCCGGGCGGCGCAGCCATAGCGGCGGCGCCCAAGAAAAGCCCGGACAAAAGCACAATAATTCGATACAAGGCCTACCCCCAAATTCGGTTGAACCCGCAGGTTAAGCTCAAAGCGGCGCAGGTTCAAGCCATCCGTGGGGTGTAGGCGCTGCACGCACCACTGGCGGAGCGAGGAAAGCCACGCGCTACGCTTTGGAGTGGTTCACGATATCGAGAAATTCCCGCGCCATGGCACGGTCATCCTTAAACACGCCCAGCATCTTTTTGGTGACCATATTCACCCCGGGTTTATGCACACCGCGCGTTGACATGCAGTGGTGCTCACCCTCGATCATTACGGCCACGCCTTGCGGCTTGAGCACGTCAAAAAGCGTATTGGCGATTTGCGCATTCATCTTTTCCTGCACTTGCAGGCGCTTTGCATAGGTATCCACCACCCGCGCCAGTTTGGAAATGCCGACCACGCGATTGGTGGGAATATAGGCCACATGCGCTACGCCGATAATCGGGGCCATGTGGTGCTCGCAATAGCTTTCAAAGCGGATATTGCACAGGGCGACGATCTCGTCATAGCCCTCGACCTCGTCAAACGTGCGTTGCAGCATTTCGGCAGGGTCTTCGCCGTAGCCCTTGAACCATTGGCCATAGGCTTTGGTCACGCGCTTTGGCGTGTCGAGCAGGCCCTCGCGGGCAGGGTCTTCCCCCGCCCAGCGTAGCAGGGTGCGTACGGCGTCTTCGGCCTCTTCGCGCGTGGGTTTGGCCATAGCTTCACTCACCCCTTTTGGATTGATCACATTCATCTTTCACTCCCGGCCTTGTTTCCCTGATTGCGCAGCTTTTGCTTAACCTAGGCTAACAGGGTCTTATTAATTAGTTACTAAAGTATGAACAAAGCCGGATTATTGCAAGCCTAGGCGAGATTCAGCGCCTGCGATATATCCGCCAGCAGGTCGCCCACATCCTCCAACCCAACCGAGATCCGCACCAGCCCCTCGCCGATGCCAAGCTCGGCGAGCTGCTCGGGTGAGAGCCGAGAGTGAGTGGTGGTGGCGGGGTGGGTGACAATGCTTTTTGTATCGCCCAAGTTATTGGAAATCAGCACGATTTTCAGCGCATCCAGCATGCGGAACGCCGACGCTTTGCCGCCGTTCACCACCAGCGAAATCACCGTGCCACCCGCTTCCATTTGTGCAGATACCAGCGCGTGCTGCGGGTGGCTGTCCAGCCCCGGATATATAACTTTCGCCAATTTATTGTGTCCTTGCAAAGCCTTGGCAATAGTTAATGCGCTTGCCGCCTGTGCGCGCACCCGCAGGTCCATGGTTTCCAAGCCTTTCAGCATAACCCACGCATTAAACGGGCTAAGCGCGCCGCCGGTATGCTTGAGATACATTTCCAGCGGCCCACGGATGAAGTCGGCATCGCCCAGCACCACCCCACCAAGGCAGCGGCCTTGGCCATCAATATGCTTGGTGGCGGAGTAGATCACCACATCGGCCCCGAGCTTCAGCGCGCGCTGGAATATTGGCGTGGCGAACACATTATCGACCACCACTTTCGCACCGTATTTGTGCGCAATTGCCGCAACCCCGGAAATATCGACAGCTTCGAGCGTTGGGTTGGAAAGGGTTTCGAAAAAGCAAACCTTGGTGTTGGGCTGCATCGCCGCTTCCCACGCGCTCAGGTCGGTGCCGTCTACCAACGTCACCTCCACGCCGTATTTGGGCAGCAGGGTGTCCACGATAAACAGGCAGGAGCCAAACAGCGCCTTGGCGGCGACAATATGGTCGCCCGCTTGCAGCAGCGCAAACAGCGCACCGTTCACCGCTGCCATGCCCGAGGCCGTGGCAAACGCCGCCTCAGCCTCTTCCAGCGCTGCGATCCGGTCTTCAAACATTGCCACCGTGGGGTTGCCATAGCGGGCATAGATGAACTCGTCATCGCCCAAGCTATCAAACCGCGTCTGCGCCGCCTCGGCGCTCGGGTAAACAAAGCCCTGCGTGAGATAAATCGCCTCGCTCAGCTCGCCATATTGGCTGCGCCGCGTGCCCGCATGCACCAACTTGGTGCGGGTGTTCCAATTGTCCATAAAGTCTCCGGAAAACTCCGGCCCCCTGAAATAAAACCTGATCGGGCTTCACGGGCCACGACCTCTTTAGCGGAATTTTTTAGAGTGGCCCGCAATCCGGTTCAACAAAGCACCACTTGCGGGATGATTAACGCCTTCTATGATACAGGTCAATTCCCTCTTGTTAGAAATTGTTTATGCCCTATCCAAATACTCAGGTATGCAAAGGAATACAGATATGATTGACCTATACTATTGGCCCACACCAAACGGCTGGAAAATCCCCATCGCGCTGGAGGAAATGGGGCTGGAATATAACGTGATACCGGTAGACATTAACGGTGGCGATCAGTTCACCGACTGGTTCAAGGCGGTGTCCCCCAACAGCAAAATGCCCGCGATTGTGGACCACGACGGGCCGGACGGCAAGCCGATTTCGATTTTTGAGTCAGGGGCTATTTTGCAATATCTGGCCCGCAAAACCGGCAAGTTTTACGGCGAAACCGAGCGCGACCGCATAGAGATAGACCAATGGCTGTTTTGGCAGGTTGGCGGCCTTGGCCCGATGGCAGGCCAAGCGCACCATTTTCTGGTTTACGCGCCGAAATTCGCCCCCCCGCAAGACCTCCCCTACGCCAAGGACCGCTACCGGACAGAGGTGGCACGGCTTTACGGGGTGCTGGATAAGCAGCTTGAGGGCAAAGACTATATGTGCGGGGAGTTTTCCATCGCCGATATCGCCACATGGGGCTGGGCCTCGCTTTGGAGGCGCCAGGAGCAAAGCCTGGATGACAAGCCCAACATGAAGGCATGGCTGGTGCGCATGAAAGCCCGCCCCGCCGTGCAGGCCGGCCGTGGGTTGGCGGGCGAAAAGCGAGGGGAGCCGAGCCCTCTGGATGTTCAGGCCTCTGCGATGTTCGGTAAAGGCAAGTGATGCGTTTTTCCTGTCTTATGGCCTTGTGCTCGGTCTTGCTTGGCGGCGTGGCCCGTGCCGAGCCGCGTGTGCTCTTGGGGGTGAGCGTGACCCACGCCAACGATATCATCGGCGACGGGCAGGACCGCTGGCGCTCGGCAACTGTGGATACAAGCTATTTTTTTGGCCGGAAAAACATGTTGGAGCTGCCCACCCGCTTCGGCCAGTTGATCGAGCTGCGTGCGCGCATGGAAATGATCACCCCAGCGAATCTTGCTCTGCCCTTCCCAGTCAATGACCGGCCATATGCTGGCGTTCTTTCACTGGGCGTGGCCAGCCATATGCGCCGCGGCACCAGTGCACAGTCCATCGGGTTTGATCTGGTGATGATCGGGCCGTTAACCGGCGTCAGTGATATCCAGACTTGGGTGCATACCTTTATGAACAAGATCAACCCGCAGATCTTAGCCGACCAGCTTCCCGATGCCGTTTACCCGACCCTCAGCTATGAATATGCCAAGATCTTTACCGCTGGCCCTGCCAGCCTGCGCCCGTTTGCCGATGCGCAAATCGGGGTGGAAACCTTTATCCGCGCGGGGGTGGACCTGACGTTGGCGCGCAGACCGGCGCAAGGCATTCGGCTGCGTAACAGCCTGACAGGCCAACGGGTGCCGGCGCTGAACCCGATGGGAAACCGCCAGCTCTCCTTCGGGCTGGGTGCCGATGTAGCCTATGTGGCCAGCAGCGCCTATCTGCCCGCATCCCGAAGCGTAACCCCAAGCCCCCTGCGCACCCGCTTGCGCGCGGGGGTGTCTTACCAAAGCGGCAAGTTTGATCTGCTTTATGGCCTCTCGTGGCACAGCCCAGAGTTCACCACCCAGCGAGAGGGGCAGGTTATTGGCACCGTCTCGCTGGGGGTCCGGTTTTAAACGTTAAGCTTAAGCACCATCTGCGCCGCCTGCGCCGCCTCTGCGCCCTTTTTCAGAAAATGCTCCCTGAAATAGGCGTGGTGCTCCTCATGGGAGTGAAAATGGTGCGGGGTGAGCGACACGCTCAGCATCGGTGTATCGGTTTCCAACTGCGCCTGCATCAGGCCGTTCACCACCGCCGCCGCCACAAAGTCGTGCCGGTAAATTCCGCCATCCACCACCAGTGCTGCCACCACTATCGCATCATGCGTGGCCGCCAGCCGCTTGGCCTGAAGCGGGGCCTCGAAGGCTCCGGGAACGTCATAGGCCTGCACCTCGCAGGCAAAGCCGTCTGCCTCCATCTGCTGATGGAAGCCAACCAGCGCCTGATCGACAATATCCGCATGCCAGCGCGCCTTGATAAAGGCTATTTTAAAGGGTTGTGTCATTGCAAGCTCCTTTTATTCCAGACACCAACCCAGAGCAAAAAGGAACGCCAAAGCGCCCATTCTCTTCCATCCGGACTATTACCGTCGGCCTTGGAATTTCACCAAATCTGCTTGTCATCCGTTGCCGAACCGCTCGCGGGCTATCACCGCCGGTGGGGAATTACACCCCGCCCTGAGAATGCCGGATGATTCCGGCTCGGATATTATGGCCAAATCCCCCCCACCCCGCAAGCGGCGTTTCGCCCTAGGCAGCGTGGCCCCGCCACACAACCCAAAGATGAAGCTTCTTATTTCAGGCAAAAAGTGCTATACGTTTTCGGCATAAAGTAAAAAGGCATTAACCATGAAAACCCCCACTGCGATTCTCGCCCTCGCCCTGCTTGGCTCCCCCGCCACAGCGCAAATGATCATGACCCTTGATTGGCCAAGCCAAACCCGCGAAGGCGACCAATATCAGGTTGAGGTTATCGACTATGAGTCCGAGATTTCCGGCAATATGTGGATCATCGCTTCCCCGAACGAGGCGCTTGACCTGCCGCTAGAAGATGCCGCCAAAATGTGTATTTTCCCCTATGGCAATTCACAGCCCATCGCCGTGTTGCGCGGGCCATTCCATGATGAGATCATCCCCGTGGTGCCCAGCCCCGAAACCGGCAAAATCTGCATCAGCCTGTTTGCCACCAAAAGCGACACGTGGAGCGTGGAGTTTTAAGCCCCCGCTTTCGTAGGGCGCGTGGTCCCCACGCACCGTTCCCCCACAATAAGGTCACCCCCCATGCCCGAAAATATCCTCACCACCCTCCTCGCCATTTCCACCATAAACATGCTGGCATGGCTCACCCCCGGCCCCAATATGCTGGTGATTATCAGCGCCGCCACCCAAAGCCGCAAAGCCGGATACATCACCGCGCTTGGCGTGGGCTTTGGCGGTGTTATCTGGAGCCTGCTCGCCCTGTCCGGCATTGCCATCGTGTTTGAGCTGCTCCCCAAAGCCGCATTGGCGCTGCGGCTGTTTGGCACCGGATACCTGATATGGCTGGGCTATAAAGCATGGCAAAGCACCACCCCCGCAACGGCCCTCGCCCGCACCACGCCCGCCACCTTCAAAACCGGCCTAATGGTGATGATGACCAACCCCAAAGCCGTGCTCTACTTTGGCTCCCTCCTCACCGCTTTTGTGCCGCCACACGCGCCCCTGTGGCTGCTGCTCCTGATCGTGGCCATGGGCAGCACCCAAGCCACCCTCCAAAACCTCATCACTGCCAGCGTGTTTTCCGCCCCGCCGGTGCAGCGCTGGTTCAAAGCCAGCCACCGCGGGCTGCAACGCCTGTTTGGCACGCTTTACATCGCCCTTGGCCTCGGCGTAGCGGTAGATGCCACCAGAAAGCTCTAGCCCCCGAGGGGTCTTTTGCGCTAACACCGCCCCAAAAGGAGCCAGCCCATGCAAATCACCCTCACCCGCCCTGATGATTGGCACCTGCACCTGCGCGATGGCGACATGCTCAAAGGCGTCCTGCCCGAAACCACCCGGGATTTCGGCCGCGCCCTCATCATGCCCAACCTTGTGCCCCCCGTGGTAACCGGCGCGCAGGCCGTGGCCTATAGGCAGTGTATCGAGGCCGCCCTGCCCGCAGACAGCCATTTCACCCCTTTGATGACGCTTTACCTGACAGAGACCACCGACGCGGATGACGTGGCCGCCGCTCATGCTGCGGGCACCATAACCGCCGTAAAGCTCTACCCCGCGGGAGCGACCACCAATTCTGATTCCGGCGTGAAAGACATTGAAAACGTCATGCCTGTTCTGGAGCATATGTCCGAAATCGGCCTGCCGCTCTGTGTGCATGGCGAAGTCACCGACCCCTCCGTTGACATCTTCGATCGCGAAGCCGCCTTCATAGACCGCGTGCTGGCCCCCCTGCGCACCCGCCTGCCCGCGCTGAAAATCATCATGGAACACGTCACCACCAAAGACGGGGTGGACTATGTGAACAGCAGCGATAATACCGCCGCCACCCTCACAACCCACCACCTGATTATCAACCGCAACCACCTCTTGGTCGGCGGCATCAAGCCCCACTACTATTGCCTGCCCATCGCCAAGCGCGAGTCCCATCGGCGCGCCTTGGTCGAGGCCGCCACTTCCGGCAACCCCAAATTCTTCCTTGGCACCGACTCAGCCCCCCATACCGACCCCAACAAGGAAAGCGCCTGCGGCTGCGCGGGGGTGTTTTCCGCCACCAACACCGTGGCCTGCCTCGCCCATGTGTTCGAGGAGGCTGGCGCGCTGAACCAGCTCGAAGCCTTCACCAGCCTCAACGGCCCCGCCTTTTATGGCCTCCCCCCCAACGCAGGCAAAATCACCCTCACCAAGCAAACCACCCCCGTCAGCTTCCCCGCCAAAATCGAGACCGGCGCTGGCCCTGTCACCGTATTTGACCCCGGATTCCCAATATATTGGAGCACCCCATGACCGCCCTCACCGACCGCGCCGAAATGGCCCGCCTCACCGCCCGTATGCTGCTTGAAATCAAGGCGGTAAACTTCGAGGTGGAAAACCCTTATACCCTCGCCTCCGGCCTCGTTTCCCCCAGCTATATTGATTGCCGCGAGCTTATTTCCTATCCCGCCATCCGCTCCACGCTGGTTGATTTCATGGTCGCCACCGTGCAGCGCGACGCGGGCTTTCAGGCCTTTGATAGCGTGGCGGGCGGCGAAACCGGCGGCATTCCCTACGGCGCATGGATGGCGGACCGCATGGGCCTGCCGATGCAATATGTGCGCAAGCAGCCCAAGGGCTATGGCAAAGGCTCGCAGGTTGAGGGTGTGCTGCACAAGGGCCAGCGGGTGCTGCTGGCCGAGGATATGACCACCGATGGCGGCTCAAAAATAAAGTTCGTCGAGGCCATTCGGGCGGCGGGCGGGGTGTGCAACCATACCTCGCTGGTGTTCTTCTACGATATCTTCCCTAATACCATCGAAAACCTCGCCAAACACAACATCACCCTGCACTACCTCGCCACATGGCATGACGTGCTGGCCGAGGCCAAAGCCGGCAACTACTTCGACACCGCCACGCTGGATGAGGTCGAAAAATTCTTCGCCGATCCGCTCGGTTGGTCAGAGGCGCATGGTGGCGTGGGCGAGGTCTCCAAATGAGCGGGCCAATCCCCGAAGGACGTAACCTCTTTGTGGTCGACCTCGAATACCTCGTGCCTTTTGTGCAGATCGACCCGCTGATTGACGCCCATATGGCTTTTCTGGAAGCCCATTACGCCGAAGGTCACTTTCTCGCCTCCGGCCGCAAAGTGCCCCGCACTGGCGGGGTTATTCTGGCCGTGGCGGCCAGCAAGGCCGATGTGCAGGCGTGGATCAAAGATGACCCGTTCCACCAAGCCGCCGCTGCCCGCTATACGATCACCGAATTTGTGCCGGGCATGTTGGCAGATTGTTTTGCCTGACGCGTTCTAAGCGCCCATCGCCGCCTTGCACCACGCATAAATCGCATCCGGCTCTGGCGGCAAAGCCTCCCCCAAACCATCCACAAACCCCTCAAGGGCCGCGCGGCTGCCTTTGCCAACACCGACCAGCACCGGAATGTTGTGCTCCAGCGCTGTGCCGATCGCCTCGCAAAAGCCATGGCCTTCAGCCTCCTGCGGGCCGAATTTGTTCAGCACAAACAGCGCGGCATTTTCAATGCCGCCTTGCTCCACCTTGGCCACCGCCTCGGCTATGCCCGCCGGGTTCAAGCGACACCCTGTCGAGCCTTCGCCCAAGCTTTGGGTGATGCGAATTTCGGGGCCATCCGGCAGCACCCGGATATCCATATCGCAGTGGTGGTCTCCGCCGGCCGCATCGGCCAATACCTTAACGATGCCCACAAGCACGGCCCCATCGGCTTGCAGCTTTGCCGCAACCTCAGAGATCATCTTATCGGTTTGCCCCGTAATATCAGAGGTCACAATGCCAATTTTCATATCGCTTCATTTCATTTCCGGCGTTGCATCACGGGCAAAGCTACTGTGCACCAGCAACGCCCTAGCCGCGCTTTATGCCATCCGCTCTTCAAGCTTAGACACCGCTTCATGGTTACGCAAAACCGATGTGATCTGCGTGCGGGCATCTTTGCCGGAATAAGCCCTCGGAATTTCCAGATACCACACCCCAGCCTTGCGGAACACCTCGATCATCACGGTGCGACATATGCTTTTATGCCGATTCATCGGCGTGCCGACCAAGTGTTCAACAGCCATAACCAGCTGGCCAAAATGGTCGACCACGCCGAATTTCAGCACCACTCCGGCCATAGACAGGCGGGTGGCGGTGGCGCGATTGCCCTCAAAATCTACCATCGTATCAAGGCTGGTATTCACCAACACCCGATAGCCGCCATCAAACCCAGAAACCACCTCTTCGATCAGCGCCAAAACACCGAGGTCGCTTTGGTCCAACACCGGCGCGGTGTGGAATGTGCACTTTTTAATTGCCTCCAATTCCCGCGCATCCAGCAGCAATTTATTCATGTCATAGGTGTCTTCCGCCTCGACCATATCTTCAAGTCGGCGATCAAAAGCGGTTTCTTTGGGCTGTATGGGCGCGGGGCTACGGTCTATGTTTTTGGCGGGTGCCACCACGACTTGCTGAAAGCTGGTAAAAGCCGAGTTGCCACGCAGGCGCAAAAAGCCCTTCACGCCGAAAAATCCGCCAAGCACCAGCAACACACCCGTTAGGCTGAGCGCGAAAATCTGTTGCACGCTGTCAAACATGCCGGTTAAGGAATTGGCTACGATGTTTTCCATGAACCGCCCCCAACGAATTTAGGGCCAATAGCAGGCGTGCCGATTGTTGATAAATCATTTAAACCGCAGAAGGGTATTTCCATGCGGGAACGTATTGCTGTGCAATCCATATCTACACCTCATACTCGTAAAACGACCCGAGATAGGTCAGGAAAATACTAAAACACGAATATCTTAAAACAAAATGTCGTTAATTCAAAGTAAATTTTTCCAGTATTCTTAGCAAAGCCGCGCTTAATACAACGTTCGCACGGCATAAAGCGTGATTGACGGGAAGATGACCAGCACGACAACTCGCAATAAATCCGTTATAACAAAGGGAAAAACTCCCTTAAAGGTTTCGGAAATCGGGATATCGCGGCTGAGAGTGTTGATTACGAACAGGTTCATGCCTACTGGCGGGGTGATCAGCCCAACTTCCACCACGATCAACACCAGAATGCCAAACCACAGGCCAAATTCCTCTACGCTCATGCCAAAATCCAGCCCGATCATGATCGGGAATACAATCGGCACAGTCAGCAGTATCATTGACAGGCTATCCATGATGCAGCCAAATACCAGATAGGCGACCAACACGATGACCAGTACCCACCACGGATCAAACCCCTGCGCGCCGATATAGCTTGCCACATCTTGCGGCACCCGCGTGAGCGCGAGAAAATTGTTGTATATTTTTGCCCCCAGAACGATCAGGTAAATCATCCCCGTGGTCATGGCGGTGCCCTTAAAGGCCCCCATCAGGCTGCGCCATGTCAGGCCGCCATTCATCCACGCAATCAGCCCTGTGCCAAAGGCACCAACCGCCGCCCCTTGGGTAGGGGTAAACAACCCTTGGTATATGCCGCCAATCACCACAATAAACACCGCCAGCACCGGCCACACCGCCCGCAGTGCGGCGAAGCGCTCGCGGTAAGGCACCCGCGGGCGCACCCCGCCAGAGTTGGGAAACACCCGCACGTAAATCGCAATGGCAGCGATATAGCCCAGCATTGCCAGCACCCCGGGAATGACCGCCGCCACAAAAAGTTTCGCCACGTTTTGCTCAGCCAAAATCGCGTAAATCACCAATATAACCGAAGGCGGAATAAGTATGCCCAGCGTGCCGCCCGCCGCCAAAGTGCCGGTGGAAAGCGCCCCCGAATAGCCATAGCGCCGCAGCTCGGGCAGGGCCACCTGCCCCATGGTGGCCGCCGTGGCCAAGCTGGAGCCACAGATCGCGCCAAACCCCGCACACGCCCCGACAGAGGCCATGGCCACGCCGCCCTTACGGTGGCCCAAAAACGCCTCGGCGGCTTTGAATAGCGCGGTGGACATGCCACCTAAGGTTGCGAACTGGCCCATCAGTAAAAACAGCGGCAGGATTGATAGCGAGTAGTTGGAAAACTCGCCATAGGTCAGGTTTTTGAGCTGGCCAGAGATCATGCGGGTATGGCCCATCACGAGCACATTGCCGCCAATGCCGACCACCAGCATCGAAAGCCCGATCGGGATGCGAATGAAAATCAGCGCCAGCACCACCACAAAAGACCATAGCCCGATATCAAAATTACTCAATGCACCGCTCCCGATGTGGCCACGCTTTGCCCCGTTACCAAGGCCCGCCCCGAGCGCAGCACGCAATAGGCCGATATGATCACCCAGATCGCCGCGCCAAGCAGCGCCGCGCCGTAGCCCCACCAGATCGGGTAGAGCAATATCCAGCTGGTTTCGCCGTTGTTGAACTTGTCAATCGTGCCTAAATAATGCCGATAGCCGATAAAAACCGCCACTGAAAGCATCAGCCCGTCTGCCAGTAAATCGATCAGCCGGTTAATGGATTTTCCGAAAAAATTGGCCAGAATCGCCACTTCTGCATGGCCGCGATTCAGGGTCACAATCGGCAGAAAGGCGAATATAATAAAGGCCATACCCGCTTCCACCATTTCGGTTTCTCCCGGAATCGGCCCGAGCGAGAGCAGCGGCTCCACCACGGTATCATAGCTCTTTTTCAGCAGCTTGCCGAGCTTGCTGGCGCTCATCCCTGCTACGCTCACCGTGGTCATCACCATGGCGGCCAGCAGCACCACGCCACCGATCAGCGCCGAAAGCCACGCCAGCGCCGCCATCGGCTTTTCCAGCATCTTAATCAATGCGCATCCCCTTGGTTATTATGCTTGGCGCGGCATTCAATATATCCACATCAAACCCCGCGATTCGCTTATACGCTTTGGCCATTTCTAACCGCTCGGTCGGAGAAAGAACATCATCAATATCGGCAAAATCGCCGCCGCAACGGTCTTCCACCACCTGCATCACCTGATCTGGCCCGTTGCCCCGATTGGCCAGCACCACCGCATTGCACTTGGGTCGACGGTTGGCATCATAGGCGGTGAGCGCCGCCGCGTTTACCCCGTGCTCGACAAAACAGCGGCCGAGCATACGGGCATCCAGAATCGCCTGCGTCGCGCCGTTGCTGCCAATCGGATACATCGCATGGGCGGCATCACCGAGCAATGTGGCCCGCCCGAAGCTCCAGCGCGGCAGCGGGTCTCGGTCGATCATCGGGAACTCGTATATGGTGTCGGCGGTTTGGATCAGGGCCGGAATATCGAGCCAGTCAAAACCCCACGCGGCAAAGGCGGGCAGGAAATCAGCCAGTGCGCCTTGCCGATTATAATCCTCGCGGTTCCACTTTGCTTGCGGATCAAACCACAGCTCGGCGATCCAGTTGATGGTGGCCTTGCCCGCCGCATCGGGCGCGCTAATCGGATATGTCACGAATTTCTGCCGCGCGTGGCCAGCCATCGCCATGCTTGCGCCG
>Ga0256840_1002889_pt1 | contig 14564 bp, 14 predicted proteins | sample 355202metaG_FD_185969 | JGI IMG/M metagenome (GOLD analysis project Ga0256840, IMG submission 185969) | Hydrothermal vent microbial communities from Mid Atlantic Ridge, Atlantic Ocean - 355-202 | ecosystem: Environmental > Aquatic > Marine > Hydrothermal vents | place: Atlantic Ocean: Mid...
TCATACAAAATTACTCCGCAGTAACTGGAGCATGTTTACTTGTAAGAAAAAAACTTTATGAAGAGGTGCATGGTTTAGATGAGAAAAATCTACAAGTTGCCTTTAATGATGTAGACTTTTGCTTAAAACTTTTACAGAATGGGTATAGAAATGTTTGGACTCCATATGTTGAGCTTTATCATCATGAATCCATCAGTCGTGGTGCTGAGGATAATCCTGAAAAAATAGCACGATTTAACAATGAAGTGAAATATATGAAAAAACGGTGGTTTATTTACTTAAAAGCTGATAGAGCTTATAATTGCAATCTCACAAGAATACATGAAAATTTTGGAGTTAAGCTTGAGGGATAATCATATACTTTTTGTTCATATACCAAAAACGGCAGGGACTAGTTTTCGTAAAGCTGCGGAAAAATATTTTTTAAAAGAGAATGTATATTACGATTATGGCCAAAATTCAGTTGAAACATCTGAAATTATTTTAAACAAAATATATAAACAAGAGGATATGTATGCTCTTGATAATTATTTTGAAACAAAAAAACAGATATTTTTATCTGGACATTTTCATGCAGCAAAATATGGAACACTGTTTAAAACTGTAAATACAATAGCTTTTGTACGAAATCCAGTTGAACAGGTTATTTCTCATTATAATCATCATTGTCGTTATTTAGATTATAAAGAAAGTTTGGAAACATTTGTAAAAGATAAAAGATTTAAAAATATTCAATCAAGAATACTTTCAGGAAGGCCAATAGAATTGTATGGTTTTATTGGTCTAACAGAAGCGTATGCTAAATCTATTGAGTTAATTAATGATTATTATGATTTAAATATAGAAGTGTTATCTGAAAATATCAATGAAAAAAAAGAGTTAACATCCAAAACAATAAATGAAGAGATACGAGCATTGATAAGAGAAGAAAATCAAGAAGATATCTTATTGTATTCCAAAGTGGAAAATATTTTTCAAGAACGAGTTAAATGTTATGAAGAAAACAAACAATACATACATGTATTAATACAAGAAAAAACAGATAAGAAAATTAGAGGTTGTGCATTTTACAAGACTACAGATAAAGCGATTAATGTAAAAATATTTTCTAATAGTAATTTACTAGATGTAGTTCAAACAAAGTCCTTTAGACCAGGACTGTTACATTATAAATTACCAAGAAAAGGTTTTGTCGGATTTGATTATATGTTAAAAAATTCTAATGAAAAGATAACACACCTTAGTGCAACATTGTTGTAAAATTTAAAAGGAGTAATAGGTGAAAAAAAAATGTATCGTTGTTTTAGGTATGCACAGAAGTGGAACATCTGCATTGACGGGTATGTTGCAAATGTTAGGTATTGAACTTGGAAATGAAATTTTGGCACCATCAGATGAAAATATTAAAGGTTTTTTTGAAAATATTGACATTTTAAATTTAAATGAAAAAATACTCTCGGAAAATAATTCTTCATGGGATGACACTAATTATAATTTAATTATAGATAGTGAAAAAAAAGAAAAATATGTATCAGAAGCAAAGAAGATTATTGAAGATAATTTTTCATATAATAAAATATTTGTAATAAAAGACCCTAGATTGTGTATAACTTTTCCTATCTGGGAACAGGCTTTAGCCGAATTAAATATTATGATTAAAATAATTTTACCTTATAGAAACCCTTTTGAAACTGCTAAATCATTAAAAAAACGCGATGGATTTAGTACAGAAAAGTCTTTGCTACTTTGGACTAAATATTTTTACCTTTCAGAACTTTATACTAGAAAATATAAAAGAATTTTCATTGGCTTTGATGAACTTGTTCAGGATACTTTAGCTCAAATTGAAACAATTAAAAAATTTGTAGGTATAAGAAAAAAAAATAATGATATACTAAAATTCATAGAAAAAGACTTGAAACATCAAAATATCTCTTTTGATAATATCAAAGAGTATCTACCATCTTTTGTGAGAACAACCATAGAACTTATGAACAACAACCAACTTAATGAGACTTCATTTGAGGTGTTCGATGCTTTGCGAGAAGAATTTTTAACAAATAGAGAAATATTTTATGCTCCTGATACCATAGTTGATGTATCTTCGTATAGTAATGTAGTTTCATCGTATGAAAAATCAAAAACTATAATTGATGTATATAATACAGCAGGTAATATTTTGATGTTTGAGGAAGAATATTATCTTGAAAACAACCAAGATGTTAGAGATGCAGGTATGGATCCATTAGAACATTTCGTTTCAGCAGGCATAAGAGAAGGAAGGTTTCCAAATTTATTTTGTAAAGAAAATCATATATTTATTAAGGATTATGATCTTTTTGTCCGTATTTTTGAAAACCAGTGGAGACTTACATGTTGTGCCAGAGATACACAGGAACTTACTTCACAAAAAGAAACAGAGATAGCAAAACTCAACGAAGAGATAAATAATATAGTAGAAGACTTAGCAAGTATTAAGGAAGAAAAGACAACACTAAACACAAGCTTGCAAATACAAGAAGAGAAGAATCAAAAACTTCAAGAAACACTACAAGCAGAACAAAACCAAAGAGAAACACTCCAAGAGAGCTACCAAGCAAAAGAGACAGAGATAGCAAAACTCAATGAAGAGATAAATAATATAGTAGATGATTTGGTAAATATTAAAGAATCAAAATGCTGGATATACACTAAACCTTTAAGAGATTTGCAAAAAGTAATAAAGGAATAAGATGTTTAAGACAAAGGAACAAAGAGAGTTTGAAAAATATAAAAATATTATAGAAAAAAGTGGACTTTTTGATAGTAAGTTTTACCTTAGAATTTATGGTGACGCTAGAAAAGCGAGCGAGACACCTATTGACCATTTTATAAAAACCGGACTTAAAGAAGATAGAAAGCCAAACTTTTCATTTGATCCTGTTTGGTATAGACAACACTATAAAGATATAAAAGAAAACGGGGCTTATCCTTTTGTACATTATATATTATTTGGCAGAAAAGAAAATAGATTTAGAAATAAAGATGAATATTTGCAAAAAAGTATAAAAATAAAAGACAACGATAATACAATAGTAGACTATGCTTTACTGCAGGATAGTGTTCTATTTGATTCTGATTATTATTTGGATAATTATTCAGATGTTCGAGAAGCTAAAATTGACCCTGTTGAACACTATTTATTTTATGGTTTTAAAGAGTATAGAAATCCTAGTGTTCATTTTGACACAAAATTTTATCTTGATACTTATGTAGATATAAAAGAAGCTGGCATAAATCCTCTTGTGCATTACCTTACAAATGGTATAAAAGAAAAGAGAGAGCCTTTACCTTTAACAAAAGAAGATAGTGATGTATCTTTATTATTATCCTATTTTAAGCAAGATTTCATACCTCCTACCTTTCACTCAGAAAAACCAATTGATATTGTTATCCCTGTATTCAATGGATTTAAATATTTAGAAGCATTGTTTGCAAGCTTATTGAAAAATACTACAATGCCATATAGACTTTTGGTATGTGATGATAAAAGTTCAGATGAAAAAGTGTTGCCATTGTTGCATAAAATCAAAAATCAAAATAAAAGTATCAATTTTATATTATTAGAAAATAAAAAAAATTTAGGGTTTATAGGAACAGTTAACAGATTGGTAGAATTAACAGAAAATCACTTTGTACTTTTAAATACAGATACAGAAGTTCCACGACATTGGATAGAGAGACTCATGTATCCAATATTTGAGATGAAAAATATAGCAAGTACGACACCATTTACAAATGCTGGAACAATTTGTAGCTTTCCAAACTATCTGGAAGATAACCCTATTTTTTGCAATATGAGTGTTGATGAACTAGATAGTTACTTTCAGTATATAAATTTTGAAAGAACATATATAGAAATACCAACTGGAATAGGTTTTTGTATGGGAATGAATAAAGATCTTGTTGAAAAAATAGGGATGTTTGATACGATATTTGGAAAAGGATATGGTGAAGAAAACGATTGGTGTCAAAGAGCTATAAAAAATGATTATAAAAACATTCATGTAACAAACCTTTTTGTCTATCACAAACATGGTGGTTCTTTTCCAAGTGAAGAAAAAAAGAGTCTTATAGCTAAAAATACAATTATAATAAATGAAAGATATAAAGATTATAACGAGCAAATTCAAAATACTGTAAATAATAATAAATTACGATATTTAAGAGAATTTTTAATATTTCAAATACACTCTATTAAAAGTTATTCGATATTGATATTTGACCACAATTTAGGTGGAGGTGCAAATCATTATATTGATGCGGAGATAGATAAAAGAGTTCAAGAATCTCAGCTTATTTGTCTTGTGCGTTATCAATTTAAAGATAAAAAAAATTATCAAATTAAAATTTTAGTAAAAGATAAAGAGTTCGCATTTGAAACAAAAAGTATATTTGCTTTATTAGATATTTTAAAGAAATTAAATTTTGATGAAATATTTATAAATTCTTTTGTATCCTTCGTAAATATTCCAGATATAATTGCGGTTACATTAGATATTCAAAAGAAAAACAAAAGCAAGCTGATTGTTCCCATCCATGATTATTTTCCATTATGTCCAAGTTATACACTGCTGAATGAAAAATCAATTTATTGTGGTATACCGACAGATCACAATATATGTAAAACTTGTTTAACTAGAAACAAAGGTGAATTTAAGCAATTTGAAAAAGAACTAAATATTGATAATTGGCGAGATAGTTGGAAAAAATTTTTTAGTACAGCAGAGAACATACTTTGCTTTTCTAAGGCTTCAAAAGATATCTTTTTAAAAGCATATCCAATGTTTCGAGAAAAAGTCATAGTGAAGCCACATGATATATCTGGAAGATATAAAAAAATATATACGCCTATAGTTGATAATAGTGAATTACGAATAGGTATTCTTGGTGGAATCAATGAGGCAAAAGGTGCAAATGTTATAAAAAAACTTGTACAATATATTGATAAAAATAAATTAAATGCAAAAATTGTTTTGATAGGGATAATATCTATTCCTATAAGCTCCCCATCATTTGAAATGACAGGTAGATATCATCATGATGAATTACCAGAACTTGTTAAAAAATTAAATATTACGCAATTTCTTATACCTTCAGTCTGCCCAGAAACATATTCATTTGTTGCAGATGAAATTATGCAGTTGGGGTATCCTTTGACAGTTTTTAACCTTGGTGCTCCGGCAGAAAGAGTGGCAAACTATCCACTTGGAAATGTAATTGAAATGGATGAAATTTATAGTTTAATATTTGGAGAAACAGTTTGAAAAAAATATTTATACATGTTGGTATGCCAAAGTGTGCATCAAGTGCTATTCAGTCCGCGCTTAGTAGTTCAGAATTTTATGTATCGAATGGAGATATACTATATGTAGAAATAAATGCAAATGGAAGTTTGGTATATGGTGAAAATTTATTGATAAAAGCAAAACAATCACCATTCCAGTATTCTGCAAGTGTACCAATTGAAACATTATTGTTATTAGATGATAATCAAATACAAAAAATAAAAAAAGAACTTGAATTACTGTTGAATGATTATAAAGCCATTATACTTTCTAATGAAGGATGGGGTGTAAAACCTGAGCAGGTAAATACTTTCTTTGAATCCTTGTTCGATGAAAAAAAAGCATATGAAGTGATTGTAATTGGATATATAAGACCACAAGTAGATTGGTTTAACAGTGCATGGTGGCAATGGGGTGCTTGGACAGAGAACTCTTTAGACAGATGGCTTGGTCATTCTTTAGAGCATGTTAACTGGTATAGAGTTATAAAGGAGTGGAATAACTTATTATGGGTTGATAAAATAATCATTAGGATATTAAATAGTGATGTGATTAGTGATTTCATGGGTATTATTAATGCAAAATTTACAAATAATACAATTTCAAATAAGAGCCTTTCTGGAATACTATTGAGGTTCTTCCAATTTAATAGAGAATTAAGAATAGATTCACATGATTCTGAAATTGAATTTATCTTAACAAGATGGTTAGATTTTGAGAAACAAGAAACACCATGGGTATTAGGTCAAAAGCAAGTAGAAAATATTTTAAATCATCATAAAGAGGGAAATACTAAATTATTATCTTTGTTAGATGATGAATCAAGGCAATTGTTTTTAAAAGATACAAGATGGCATTCAAATGAGAAGTATATGAGTAAAATCAATGAGTTTATAAAACTTGATGAATTACCTGAGGATTTAGTAGAGGAACTGATTTACTCATGTGAAAATGCTATCTGTAAGATAAAGCATAAATATGGTAATATAATAAGTACGGACATTCTTAAGCTGGAAGGATTAAGTAGAGAGACAGTGGCACTAACATATATTAAACAAATAATATTATTAGATGAAGAAATAAGAAGGTTGCCATAGTGATAGCAATAAGAAAAAGGAAAAAAATGCGAAAAAAACAAAAAATGAGATCAGCTTTTACATTGGTAGAACTGTTAGTTGTAATCGTTATTATTGCATTGTTATCATCTTTAGTAGCGCCGAAAATTTTTGGTAAACTTGATGATGCAAAAGTGAAAACTGCATATGCTCAAATGCAGATGCTTTCAAGTGCATTAGACACTTTTAAACTTGATGTGGGAAGATACCCGACGACCCAAGAGGGGCTTAAGGTTTTATGGGTAAAAGATTCAGATATCAAAGGGTGGAATGGTCCTTATTTGCCTAAAAAAGTGGACAAAGATTCATGGGGAGACCCTTATATTTACAAATTTCCAGGCAGTGATAAAAATGACTACGACCTCTTAACCTATGGAGCAGATGGCAAAGAGGGTGGTTCCGGAAACAATGCAGATATGTCAGTATGGCAATAAATGAATAAGTTAGAAAATATTTTACTCAAAGAAGGATATTGTTCAAAAGATGACGTAGAGCAGGCATACGCCATTCAAAAAGAGTATGGCGGTTCTTTAGGAAATATTTTGCTTAATCTGGGAAGTATATCTGATGAAATTTATGTTAAATCTTTATCAAAACAGTATGCTCTTGGACTGTTGTCTTCTCTTTCAATAGAAAAATTAGAAAAAATAGCAGTACCGGAGGTTTCTACAGAATATTTTAATGAAAATAGCATATATCCTGTTCAAATGGAAGGTAACACTCTTGTTTTAGTTTCACACACACCTTATAATACTTCGGTTATTACCACTATTAAAAATCTTACTTCAAAAAACATTGAACTTTATTTAGCTACAGAAGAGGAGTTGCGAGAGATAAAGAACATCTATGAGACGACGGAAGAAGATAATGACTATGATAATATTTTTGAAGATGAAGTTGATAAGCTTAAAGAATTAGCATCAGAAGCTCCAGTTATAAAACTTGTAAACAATATATTTACAAAAGCTGTCCAAAAATACGCATCAGATATTCATTTTGAGTCATATAAAAATGGTATGAAAGTAAGATTACGCATAGATGGTGCTTTACAAACAATAGATACGATACCATTAAAACTGAGACAGGCAGTAACTGCAAGATTGAAACTCATCTCTAAGATGAATATTTCTGAAAATAGACTCCCCCAAGATGGACGTATAGGCATAAAGATAGCAGGGCAAGAGATAGACATTCGTTCTTCTTCTGTTCCTACTGCGTTTGGAGAGAGTTTTGTTCTAAGACTTTTAGGGAATGATTCTGTTGATTTGACATTAGATAAAATGGGATTTCATCAGGCAAATCTTGCTATACTTAAAAAGATGCTCAAAAGTCCCAATGGTATTATCTTAACCACGGGACCAACAGGAAGCGGTAAAACATCGTCACTTTATGCGGCATTGAATTATATTAACAATGAAGAGATAAAAATTATAACCGTAGAGGACCCGGTAGAGTACCAGTTAGATGGCATTAGCCAGATTCAGGTAAAATCGGCTATTGATTACACTTTTGCAAATGCATTGCGTTCTATTTTAAGACAGGATCCTGATGTTATTATGATAGGTGAGATTAGAGACTCTGAAACTGCACAGATAGCTATACAGTCAGCACTTACCGGACACCTGGTACTTTCAACTCTACATACAAACTCTGCCATAGGAGCAATTGCAAGACTTTTAGATATGGGCATGGAGTATTTTTTACTCAAATCTTCTATCGTTGGTTTGATGGCGCAGCGACTTGCACGTAAACTTTGTAGTGAATGCAAACAACCTGTAGAATTAACACAAGCAGAGATAAAGCTTTACAATATCGAAACCTTGAAAAATGATATAGAGTTACCCCTGAATCCATGCAAAGCTGTAGGCTGTAAGTCATGTAACTATACTGGATATAAAGGAAGGATGCCTATTTTAGAAATTATACCTTTTGATGAAAAATTGACACAAAAATTAGACAGTGATAAAAGTTTTAGTGATATTCGTTCTTTAGGTTATAAAACACTTTTGGATGACGGTGTTTTGAAGTTTTTAGAGGGTAATATCTCTCTAGAAGAGGTTATAAGATTAGCATAATGCAAAAAATATTTGAATACGAAGCAATTGTGCAGAGTGGGGAGAGTGTTAAAAGTACTTTTAAAGGGACAAAAGATGAATTTGAAAAGATGTTGTCTCAAAAAAAGCTTACACTTGTACACCTTAAAGAGATAAAAGAAAAAACAGACAAAAGTAAATTTACCAGTGATGATTTTTTAGCTTTTATAGAAGAGTTGTATTATCTTACAAACTCAGGTATGCCTATAGATAAAGCCATAGGGATGTTGTCTCAAACCACAACAAAAGAGGCACAAAGAAATATTCTTAAAAACATTCTTTTAGAACTAAAAAATGGTGCACAACTCTCTATTGCACTGAGTAAAGCTCTCAAAAAAGAGAATGTAAGTATAGACTCTTTATCTATAAGTTTTATCTCTACAGCTGAAGAAGTGGGTTCACTCTCTAGTGGGCTTTTGCAACTTTTTGAGTATCTTTCTTTCCAAAAGAAGATCCGTTCAGATATAAAACAGGCATTGGCATATCCTCTTTTTTTAATGGGTATGAGTGTTGTTGTTGCTATGTTGATTTTTTTCTTGATTATTCCAAGGTTTTCATCTATATTTTCTCCAGAAGAGTTTGAAAAACTTCCAGCCATATCACATGCTGTGCTTTCTTTGGGAAAATACCTGAGTGCCCATATGAGTGAGTTTATGATAGGAATTATTTTGTTTATTGTGACGGCTGTCATTACACTCAAAACTATACAAATTCCCTGGATGAGTATCATGTATAAAATTCCAAAACTCACATCCATCATAGTCGATTTGCAACTTACAATCATCTATAGTGCCATGAGTACAATGCTTACCGGTGGTTTGGAATTAGACAAAACGCTAAAACAGATGCAAAAGATACAACTGCTTCCGGAGCTCCAAGACCTTCTCAACACAACGCTTTATGAAATTAAAAGAGGGCAAAAACTCTCCGGAGTATTTTCATCTAGTAAAATTATCCCCATGAGTGATATTGCGCTTTTGAATGTTGGAGAGAACAGTGCTTCACTTGATAAAATTTTTAAATCACTTTCAGTTAGACACAGTGATGCTTTTAGTGCAAATGTAAAAAAACTCTTATCACTTTTAGAGCCTGCGGTAATTGTTGGTTTGGGTGTTTTTATCGCCATTATCGTTGTAGCGATTATGATGGCGGTTATGAGTATGACAGATATAGCGGCTTAGATTATGAGAAGGGCTTTCACTCTTATTGAGCTTTTGGTCGTTGTTGTTATATTGATACTTGTCATGGCGATGATAGCACCAAAAGGTGCAAAAATGCTAGGTGCTTTTGAGCGAAGTATGAAGAACACAAAAGATAAACAAAAACTCTCTTACGAGCGTTCAGATGCTTTTTTGCAGGCAAGAGAGAAAAATATAGATATATTAGGAGCTTCTTATCGTATATCTTCAAAAGGTGTAATAACTCAGTATGAAAAAAGCAATGATAACAATTGAGGTTTTAATATCTCTGATGATTCTTATGATAGTCATAGCCTCTTCTACAAGTGCTGTAAAGTTTTTTCATATGGCAGGAGCAAAAAAGCAAACGTATGAGGATATATACATTACAGTACTAAGCATAAAAGATAAGATAGAACCTCTCATCTGTAATACGACTATGTATGCAAATGGCAAGTTAAATGCTTATAACTATACGGCTACATGTAAACAAGAAAAATCACTTCGAGAGTATAAACCTCCCTTTAATATAGGTGACCCATCTGGAAATATAGGGCAAAACATCATAAATCTTTATGAAGTAACCCTCACACTTACAAAAGAGAAACTTAGTAAACACTATGTTTATTATGTGCATACCATCAAAAAGACTCCTCAGTGAAAACCCTGAAAAATGCTTTTTCTTTAGTAGAGATGCTTGTCGCCATTGTACTTATTTCTTTGCTTATAGGTGTTGCAATGTTCTCTTTCAGACTTCAACTCATCACTGTCAAAAAAACCAAAGAGGTTGGTATAAACGCAGTGCTACATTTTAATCAACTACGCGCTTCAATCTCTTCTATGAAATACTATGTCGTAGATGATTATGACACATTGGGATTTGCTATGAAGAGTCTTCATTTTTATTTTGAGGGTACAGCAAAAGAGATGAACTACATTACAACAAATCCGCTTTTTAGCAACGATGTCGCTGTAGTAAAGCTTACATGTAAAGAAGATAAACTTGTCTATAAAGAAGAGCCACTTTATGCTAAGGTGGATTTTTTACAACCACAGGTATTACAAGAGAGCAGAGAAGAAGTTTTATTTAAAGATTTATCTCTGTGTAACTTTAACTATATTTACAATAAACAAAAAAAAAGAGAACTCTATAATGATCTTCCTTCTGTTGTCATAATAAATGTAAGTACAAAAGAGAAAAAAAAGAACTTTTACATTAATATAAAAAGTGACTATAACATAAGTAAAGGAATTATTCAAGATGCCATATTTCCAGTCGAGTAGTAAAAAAGGTTTCGCTCTTTCTATTGTATTATGGATAGTAGCAGCTCTTCTCTTTGGGATAGCGACACTTGCTACATTTTCAAAAGATACTATAATGCTTTCAAAAGGACTACAGCAGAAACTCCAAACGCAGCTCCAAGTTGAAGATATATTTGAGAGTCTTAAATTCTATGTCATGACGGCTCATTATGATAACAACTCACTCTTAAATAGTGCATTAAATGATTTTAAATATAAATTTCCAAAAAAAATCATAGTAGATGGCCGATGGTATGCAATCAACAAAGATATAAACATAAGCGTTACAGATACATCAGGACTTATCAATGTAAACTATTCAGGAGCAAAAAACATCGCTTTTGTGCTCACAGACAAAGACCAAAGACAACTAAGATATACCATAGTAGACTCTATAAAAGACTGGAAGGATAAAGACAATGTTGTTTCTCTTAACGGTGCAGAAAATTCAAAATACGAACTTCAAAAAGAGCTAAATTACAAGATACGAAACAACCCTGATATTCAAAGTGTATCAGAATTACGGCTTATAAACGGTATAGATGCTATTCCCGAGACAAAATGGAAAAATCTTAAAAGTAAGTTTTACTATGGGAATGGTGCCATAGTGAATTTGGCACTTATAGATTCTAAATATTTAGCATATATCCTTAACATTAATAACATAGAAGCAAATGCATTAGTAGATTTAAGAAAAAAAAATCTTAAAAAGTTTATAAACAGTGTCTATAAATTAAAAACATTTGATGACGAGATGATGGGATTTTATCAGGAAAGAGAGTATAAAATTAAAATAGTAGTTAAATTGGAAAATGCTACAAGTTGGTTGACGAGTATTATAGACTTTGACAAGACAGAAGATCATCCTTATACTGTGATAAGCTACAAGTTACTTTAATCCACTATTTATCAACTATAAGCTATAATTTCAAACTTAAATTAAAGAGGGAAGATGAAAAATATTTTACTCAAATACAATCTCGTAACTATCCTTCCTTTTGAAGATACATTTTTTTACACAACAACGCTACCTAAAAACATAAAACTTTCCAAAGAGCTTTTAAAGATAAACTATCTCAAATACTCGCCTTACACATATGCGAATATCATAGGCTACACACAAGACAAACACCTTTTTTTATGGTTTTACCAAAAAGAGATACAAACACCCATCATCATTCCAGAAAGTTTTTTACTTTACAATGAACTAAAAAAAAAGAATCAAGATGGTGTCTACATTATAAAAGAAAACACATATAAAGTCATCATCATAAAAAATGGCTATCTAGTCAGTGCATTTGTAATGCAGACTTTGGATGAAGCAGTATTAGAACTCAGCTTAGATGAATTTGGGCTTAAAGAGAAAATTATCATAGATGAACAAGCATATCAAGGGCTTTATAAAAATGCGTATAATTCCTTACCCATTCAAGAACTTTATCATTTTAATCAACTTGATTTAGAACCGAAAAAAGTTGTACAGTCAATTTTTGATTATGTTGCGTATCCCCTTTCTTTTATTATTATCTTTTATATAGCAGTAAGCTATTTGCATACAAGGCAACTCCAAAATGAGATAGAGCGTTTAAAAGAAACCTATGTAACACAAAGAGATAAAAATAAAGAAATATCACAAGGTATTCGAAGACATAACAAAGAAGTGAAAAAATGGAAAAATTTCATAGACAAAGAGCTATTTTATCCTGATGCTGTCGCAGTTTTAGATAGTATTTATAAAATCATAAAACCAACAGAAAAAGTAAGCATAAAAGACATCTCTATAAATCAAGGTAATGTTACACTCAAATTCCAAACAGATTTAAACCCTATACTCTTTTTAAACCGTCTCAGTCAAAATAAATATGTCAAAGATGTTATCATTCAAAATAGCTATAAGCCAAGAAACGCAGCAAAAATTATCACTTATGATATAGCTTTAAAACCTCTCAAGGAGCACTAGAGTGGATACAAAAAAGGTCATAATATTCTTGTTTATACTTGTTGTTTATGTAAATTATACAAATTATATCCAACAAAACAGTGCAAAACTCTACGCGATAATAGAAAATCTAAAAGTTAAAATAGCACAAGAAAAAGAGATACAAAAAGAACACCCAAAAAAGGAAGATCTGAGTATTGCCACAGAACATCTTATGTTCGATGGCAATAAATTCAACTATTCTCAAGCTATGGGAAAACTCCAAGAAATCATAACAAAAAGTGCAAAAAAAACATGCAGCCTAAAAAAAATACAATGGGCACAAACAGCGTCGAGTACTCTCTGGTATGATAGACTAAGAATGAACCTGACTTTAGAGTGCACTCCCAAAGCATTTTATACTTTTACAAACAAGCTAAAAGAGGATAAAAAACTTTTCATAATAAATAACTTCAGAGTCCTAAAAACGCGTAACAAAGAAAAACTGTATATAAGTATGCAGCTGATGGCATATAGGAAAAACAAGTGAATATAAATAAAAAATATCTTCTGCTCTATGCTGTTATAGTAACGTTGATAATCATAAAAGAGTATGGGTTCTTTAGTGCTAAAAGTCGAGTTACGCTCTCTAAACCCGTTTTGACACTGCAAATGAGCTTACTGCAAAGCTATCTACAAACTTATGATGATAATCGCTCACTAAATTATTTTTGGGGTTTTACTAAAGAGAAAAAAGTCATCATCACAGATGTAAACAAAACAAAAGAAGAACTCAAAACAGGAGTAAGAATAAAACAAGAGAAAAATAAACTCTGCATAGATGCTATTTGCTACAGCCTTATAGGCATACATTATTCCAAAAACAGCTCCTTTGTAACACTCTACAATAAAGAAGCAACAAAAAAAATCAAGGACTACACAACGAGTGATACCCTAGAAGCCAACATAACTATAGCTGAAATCAAAAACAACAGTGTAATCTTCCAGAGTCAAAACAAGACAAAAAGCTGGAAATTTAAACTTTTTGACGTAAATACAACAAAATATAAACCAAAGGACACCAATGAAACTTATCTTTAGTACTGTAGTAATACTGCTGAGTCTTACAGGGTGTGTAACACAGACACCCAAACCTATCAGCAGTGACATAGCGAACCTGAAAAATGCAAGTTATCTACTAGATGAAAACAATACTCTAGTACTGAAAAAAGAGTATGAAAAACAAGATGAAAATAAGAGTAGAATTATTGAAAAACTAACAACCATAGAAAGAGTTCCCTCTTTTGACAAACCTTATAAAAAGTCACTCTCACTTACAGCAAAGAAAAAAAGAGGCATAAGTATAAAAGGCGACAAAGTAAAAGTCTCCGTTGAAGCTATACCACTCAATGAATTTGTTGACCTTGTTTTTGGTTCTGTTCTTAAGCTCAACTATACACTCAGTGAAGATGTAAAAAAACTAAAAACTCCTATAACACTGAACATGCAACAGGCACAAAATGCAAAACAGTTTTATGAAGTTGTGAAAAAAATTCTCTCACTCCATGCAATACAAATCAAAAATCAAAACGGAGTTCTTTTTATAAGTAAGTCAGGAAAATCTGTTGATA
>Ga0256840_1002890_pt1 | contig 14563 bp, 15 predicted proteins | sample 355202metaG_FD_185969 | JGI IMG/M metagenome (GOLD analysis project Ga0256840, IMG submission 185969) | Hydrothermal vent microbial communities from Mid Atlantic Ridge, Atlantic Ocean - 355-202 | ecosystem: Environmental > Aquatic > Marine > Hydrothermal vents | place: Atlantic Ocean: Mid...
TTTAGGAGTAGTCTCTTCTTGAAGAATTTTTGCAACATTTGACTCTACATGTAGAGTTTTGATTGCATCTTTATGAAATGTATCTGTTTCTGCTTTGGTTTGTTTAGCCTCTACTTTTTCTTTTGTGTCTATTGTTTTTAGATAACTTTTAAGAGGATTTTTTTGAAAATTCTTCTTTTCTGTCTCTTTGTTTGGTATTTTTTTAAAAGGTATGGTAAGGTTTTTTATCTTTAGTTCAGTTTTATCTTTTTGGTTTACTGCTGGTTTTATTGCGTTGTTCTCGGTATCAAAAAATTTTTCCATATCAAGCTTTGGAAACTCTTTCTTTAAGGTTTTGATTTCAACTTTGCTCAACTCTATATCTTTTAATCCTAAGTCATATTTTTTGGAGAGTTTTAAAAGATCATCTATATTTTTAATATTTTTAAAATCATTTTTTACAGATACACTGTTTAGAATCTTTTCTAATTTATCTGAAAATTTTGGAAAGTTTTTTTTATCTGTTCCACTTTTGAGTAGATTTATGATGCTTAAAATATCTCCCAATAAAAGTTTGTCCACTGAAAAAGTTTTATCATCATCATCTTTTTTCGATATTTTGCCAATAGTATTATCTTTTAATGGTACAGTAGGTTTTAGATCTATGATAGATTTTTCATCATCCTTTATCTTACTAAAAAGTATAGTCAGAAAATCATTGATATTTTCACTTTTCTCTAAATTTTTAGCATCTTTATGTAGTAAATTTGCACTATTTTGATCCATGTTTATAAGTGTTGCTAGTGCATTCATATCTCTTTCCTTAAAATATAGATACAAATGATAAGCAATAACCATTCCAAAAAAAATTATAATGGTTTTAGCCAGAAAAAGAAAAATTAGGGTATAATGCAATCCTTATATAAAATCAGGAGAAATTTTGCAAGAGTTTAGAAATATTGCTGTTATAGCACATGTTGACCATGGAAAAACAACATTAGTTGATGAATTATTAAAACAATCAGGTACATTTACGGAGCATCAAAAAGTTGCTGAACGAGTTATGGATAGTAATGATCTAGAAAAAGAGAGAGGTATAACGATACTTTCGAAAAATACAGCTATCCACTATAAAAATTCTAAGATAAATATCATAGACACCCCAGGTCACGCCGACTTTGGTGGAGAAGTTGAACGGGTTTTGAAGATGGTAGATGGTGTTTTGCTTTTGGTGGATGCTCAAGAGGGCGTGATGCCTCAAACAAAGTTTGTTTTGAAAAAAGCACTATCTTTGGGACTTAGACCTATAGTTGTTGTAAATAAGATCGATAAGCCAGCAGCTGATCCGGAGAGAGTAGTAGATGAGGTTTTTGACCTATTGGTTGCACTTGATGCATCAGATGAACAACTCGAATTTCCAGTTCTTTATGCGGCTGCCAAAGAGGGTTATGCAAAGTATGATATGAGTGATGAAAACAGCAACCTTCAGCCACTATTTGAGACGATACTAAAAGAAGTTCCTCTTCCGACTGGATCTTTAGACAATGCACTGCAACTACAGGTTTTTACACTTGATTATGACAATTATGTAGGGAAGATCGGAATTGCTAGGATATTTAACGGAACTATCAAAAAAAATCAAAGTGTTATGCTTGCAAAAGCAAATGGCGAAACATTAAAAGGAAGAATATCAAAACTTATAGGTTTCAATGGACTTGATAGAATAGATATAGATGAAGCAGTTAGTGGAGATATAGTAGCGATTGCAGGTTTTGAAGCACTTGATGTTGGGGATAGTGTTGTTGATCCAAATAACCCTATGCCTCTTGATCCACTCCATATTGAAGAGCCTACACTCTCAGTTGTCTTTGCAGTAAATGACTCACCATTTGCAGGTTTGGAGGGCAAATATGTCACTTCAAATAAACTAGATGAGAGACTCGAAGCTGAGATGAAGACAAATATCGCTATGAAGTATGAAAATGCCGGCGAGGGAAAATTTAAAGTTTCAGGTCGTGGAGAACTCCAAATCACCATATTGGCAGAAAATATGAGAAGAGAGGGTTTTGAGTTTTCTCTAGGTCGTCCAGAAGTTATCACTAGAGAGGAAAATGGCGTAAAAATGGAGCCATATGAGCATCTTGTTGTTGATGTTCCTGATGAGCATACCGGCACAGTTATAGAAAAACTTGGAAGAAAAAAAGCTGAGATGATAGCCATGAACCCAACAGGTGATGGGCAAACAAGGATAGAGTTTGAGATCCCAGCCCGTGGACTTATCGGCTTTCGTGGACAGTTTTTAACTGATACAAAGGGTGAGGGCGTTATGAACCACTCATTTTTGGAGTTTAGAGCCCTTAGTGGAGCTGTCGAACACCGTAAAAATGGTGCTCTAATCTCAATGGAAGATGGAGTTGCCCTAGGGTATTCACTATTTAATCTTCAAGATAGAGGCGCTCTATTTATAGGACCACAAACAAAAGTTTACAAAGGTATGATAATAGGCGAACATGCCAGACCAAATGATTTGGATGTAAATCCAATCAAAGGTAAAAATCTAACAAATGTAAGAAGTAGCGGAGCAGATGAAGCTATAAAACTTGTTCCGCCAAGAGATATGGGTTTAGAGTTGGCATTAGAGTGGATAGAGAATGACGAACTAGTAGAAGTAACGCCAAATACGATAAGAATCAGAAAAAGAATATTAGATGCAACCAAAAGAAAGAGAGCATCAAGATAGAGTTCTTTTTGACAGGAAAATTTATTTTCCTGTCAAAACATTAATATATTATTTTATAGCGTTAAGTGCTGACTCATAGTCAGGTTCAGCTGTGATCTCAGGAACGATCTCTTTATAAGTAACTACGCCATCTTCACCAACAACAAAAATAGCTCTACATGTAACACCAGCCAAAGGACCATCTGCAATCAAAACTCCATAAGCATTTGCGAAGTCTTTATTTCTAAAATCACTTCCAACGCTTAGATTTTCTATACCTTCAGTAGTACAAAATCTTCCCATTGCAAATGGAAGATCCATAGAGACTACAGTTACACTAGCATTGTCAATTTTTGCTGCCTCTTCATTAAATTTTCTTGTTTCTGCTGCGCATACAGGAGTATCAAGAGAAGGAACCACGACAATAACTTGTTTTTTACCAGTTGCTCCACCTACTTCAATCTCACTCAAATCTTTTCCAACTACTACAGTTTTAGGAGCAATATCCCCAACGCTTACTTCATTTCCACTAAGAGCAACAGGGTTGCCTTTAAGAGCTGTTTGTGCCATTTTTTACCTTTAATATAATTTTTTATGATGCAAGTATATCTAAATAAGATAAAATGACTCTTAATTAAATTTTGGTATAATACTAAAAAAACTTTTGGAGAGTGATTTTGAATGGCATAAAAGCACTAAAGATTTCCATTGTTGTTATTATTATTGTTGCGTTAATCTATCTTGTGGTAGGTATGTTTTTAGGCGGAGGCGGAGATAGAAAAGATAAGTTTCAAAATTTTTCACATCGTGTCGCGGGAACTCCAAAAACTTCGACTGAAGGAACAGACAAAACAATGGCTGCATTAGATGGAATTGTTATCACCTTAGGAGGAGGGAAATACCACTACCTAAAGGCGGATTTTTCTTTAAAAATGAAAAATAGAGAGGACAAAAAGTCACTCGAAAAAAATATAGATGATGTCAGAGATTTGATTTTAAGATATACATCTGTGCAAAATAGTGATAAATTAGATACCCAAAAGGGAAAGGAAGAGTATAAGCAAAATTTGATAAAGGCGATTTATCATACTTTTGGATATGAAGTTGAAGATATATATTTTAGGAACTTTGTACTTGCGCCTTAGGTTTTTGGAAAAAGAGAAAAATCAAAGAGATTATTGCGATGAGTGCTGCGTAAAGAAAGATATATTTTCCAAAGAGATACCCAGCTACAATCGAGCCTAAAAAGCCGCCCAATCCAAATGAGATGCCATAGTAAAATTGATTTGATAGCCTTTTATTGTCATATATGCCATATATATATGTGATAACAGCAGTATGATGAAGAGCAAAACTAAAAGCATGGAGTGATTGGGATATGTAAGATACTGTTATTGAGCCAGGAAATAGATAAAGCAGAAGCCATCTTATGATAGTTACAAAAATGGCAAATTTGATAAGAGTTAAAAGTTCAAATTTTTTGAAGAGTTTGGCCTGAAAGTAAAATAACACAATTTCGCAAAGAACAGAAAAAGTCCATAGATAACTGACTGTTTTGAGAGATATACCGTGATTTGTCTCATAAATAGTAAAAAAATTATAAAATATACCCATACTCATCTGCATAAAAAATATACTTATCCAAAGATATGGGGCTTTGTTAAATTTAAACTTTTCAAACTTTTTTTTGACTTGATTTACTGTTTCATTTTTATCCCTTGTTATCGCGATACCAAAGATAACTATAAAGATAGCACTAACTAAAAAATATGCAAGTCCTACACTGTAATCGCTCAAATTTCTAGCCAACAGTATGCCACTGAGCATGAAACCAAGTGATCCAAAAAGTCTAGCTCTACCGTAATTTTCTTTTTTCAACAGCCCTATAGCGTAAGTATCTATATAGGGGAGTATGACACCAAAAGAGATGCCCAAAAGGATATTTGGAAAGATAAAGAGGTAAAAGTTTTTTATGGTGATATAAAAAAGTCCGACACAAATCAAAACAAGGGCAAGTGAAGCATAAAAGAGTTTTTTGTTTAAATTAAACCTTCTTAAAAAGAAAAATGGAATCAAAAATCTCATAAGCGGTCCAAGTGAAAAGATGATACCTATGTAGAAAGGGCTATATCCAAGGTTACTTAGAATTTTGGGTAAAAAAACTATATAAGTGGCTACAAAAGCAAAATAGAAAAAATAGAAAGATGATATTTTAGAGAATGTGTTCAAGATTTTAAAGGCAGGGTTCTTGAGATGTAGTCTTGTAGTCCAAGCCTGTTTTTTGTGAAAAAATGTACAAATAATAGTGGAAATATAAAAAGTGTGATTGTAAACACGATATATCTCAATACAACTTGAAAAAGCATCGGTTTTTCATCTTTGAAACTCATAAGTTTTATGTTGTAAGCCCTGTATCCAGGCGTTTGACCCTTAAGGTATAAAAAAAGAGTTGTTATTATGAGATGAGGAGTCAGTATATAGAGCCAACCCATGAGCATATGAGCCCTGAACTCTTCGCGAGAGCCCATGATCATATAAAAAACAACATAGATAATAGGCATAAATATCATAAAAGAGTCAGTCAAAAATGCCTTCACTCTGTCGGTTAATGGAGAGATTTTTATAGAGTCTTTTTTTGTTTCGGCTTTATGCTTAAACTTACCTCTTTTTGCATCTCTCCATCTCATTAGTTTCCTCTGCTTCCTGGTTTGTATGCTTCGCTGCCATCTTTACAAAGTGGGCAATTTTTCGGTTCATATATATCAAATTCAAAATCTGCCAATGCAAAAAATGGCAAATCTTTTGGAAGTTTACATGTAGGCTTTGCCTCTGTATCTCCTCCGACTCTTTTGCAAAATCCTCTGTTAGCAAGAGCAGCATATCCGACAATGTTTGCCCCCATTTCTGTTGCTACTTTGGCAGCCTCAAGAGCAGATCCACCAGTAGTGATGATATCCTCACACATGAGGATATTTTCACCTTTTTGTATCTCAAATCCTCTTCTTATCGTCATTTTCTTATTTACTCGCTCAGCAAAGATAAATCTTACACCAAGTGCGCGAGCTAGTTCATATCCTGCAAGAACACCGCCAAGAGCAGGAGAACAAACAGTGTCTATTTTTAAGTTGCTTTTTTTGATTTGAGATGCCAACTCTTTCGCTAAAGTTTCAGCTACTTTTGGATCTTCCAAAACTTTTGCACTTTGAAGATAAAATTGTGAGTGATTTCCGCTACTAAGTAAAAAATGTCCCTCAAGTAGAGCATTTGCATCTTTGTAAATTTTCTCTACATTCATATCTTTAATATCTCAGTCTCTTTATCTTTTACTGCAGTGTCTATTTGCTTGACTCCAGCGTCTGTTATCTTTTGGACTTCGTCATAAGCTTTTTTTGCTTCATCTTCAGTGATGGATTTATCTTTTTCTAATTTTTTTACTTTGTCATTTGCATCTTTTCTGATATTTCTTATGGCAACTTTGGCTTTATCGCCCATCACTTTAGCCTGTTTTGCTCCCTCTTTTCTCTGTTCAGTCGTCATAGGAGGAAAAAAGAGTTTTACGCTTTCGCCGTCATTGTTTGGGTTTACTCCTATGTTTGCTGAGCCGATAGCATGTTCTATCGCTTTTAACATTGGCTTTTCCCAAGGAGTTATGCTTATGGTTGTAGCATCATTTAGAAGTACGGTTGCTACTTGATTTAGAGCAGTAGGGGTTCCATAGTAGTCCACTTTTATGTTATCTAGCACTGAAACCGAAACTTTTCCACTTCTTATGGTTGTAAAATCTCGCTTTAGTGAAGCAAGTGTTTTATCTATATGCTCTTTTTGAGTTTCATATATTTTACCTAATTCCATCTGTTGTCCTTTATGAGTAGTTTTGTTGATATTGCATTTTTTATTGAGATGATTACTCTGTTTCTTCCATTTTTTAGTTTGATATTTAGTGGTAAATTTGCTTTTCCACCTTCCATGTCTATCTTTCTCCAACCATTGTTGGTTATATACAGACCGCCACTTTTTGCATCTGTATTTGTCTCTACATGTAGAGCTTTTAAGATGCCATCTTCTGGGTATCTTTTTGGTTCTATCCAAGTTGCATGTAAATACTTAAATTTTAGCAGATATTTTAGATTGGACTTCCCGACAAGTGCACTTCTATCTAAGTCAAAGAGATCACTTTTTTTACCGACTGCACCCATGTTTTGGTTTATGATTGCATCAAATCCAAATGATTTTGCTATTTTTTTTACGCGACTATCATACTCTCCATAAGGGTATGTGAAGTATTTTGGCTCTACGTGTAGCATCTTTTTGAAGATTTTCAACCCCTTTTTGAAGTCTGCCTTAAGCTGTTTGTCTGAAAGCCTTGTCATGTGTGGATGTGAGTATGAATGAAACTCCAAAGATCCATACTTTGATATCTCTTTAAGTTGCTCCCAACTCAAATAATCTGGATATCTTTTTTGCGTAGCTTCTACATAAACAAAGAGTGAAAAAGGATATTTATACTTTTTAAAGATCGGGAGCGCATTGTCATAAAAACTTCTAAAATTGTCATCTATCGTTAAAACTACCCAATTGTCCGGTATATTTGAGCCATCTTTCAGCGCATTTACGAGCTTTTTAAGTGGTATGACTCTGTAGCCACCATTTTTTAAATAGTCAAACTCTTTAGTAATTTGGGTTATTGTTGTGTCAGTGGTTGGATGTCTGCTGTCCCCAAATCTGTGATAAACAAAGATGTGAGCGTCTGCCCACATCGTCATCACAAAGAAAAAAGTAAGCAGTACAATTTTCATCTGTTACTTAGTTTTAGGAGCACTCGGAGCTTTTGGAGCTTGAGGAGTCTGTTTAGTTTGTGCTGTTACAGGAACTGTTGGAACAATCGGTTTTGTCACCTTGATATCTTCTGCGATTGAAACTTTTTTCTCTTGATTGTAAAAGTAACCCAAAGCCAGAGTATTTACTAAAAATACAAATCCAATTACAAAAGTAAACTTTGCCATAAAGCCAGCCGGTCCTTTTGCACCAAATAATGATTCGTTACTTCCGCTATAAGCACCCAATCCGATAGATGAGCTTTTTTGTAATAATATAGCTATTGTTAAAACTGCTGCCAATATAAATTGTAAGACCAATAGTGTTGAGGCCATAAATTTTCCTTATTTTGATATAATACGAGTTGCGATTGTATCTAAAAATTGTTAAAAAGAAGGTAAATGTTAAAAAAAAACCACTCATTAGAGTTTGAAAAGCATGCAAAGCTCTATGATAAGTTCTCAAAAGTGCAAAAAGAAGTAGCAGTAGAATTAATTAAAAATATAAAAAGTAAACCAAAAAAAATCTTGGACATCGGCTGTGGCTCAGGCGCAATCTATAAAAATATATCGTGGGATATAGATAAATTTGTTGGAGTCGATAACTCAAGTTCAATGTGTTCTCTGCATCCTAAAAATTCAAAAACAGAGATAATCTGCGAGGATTTTGATGCTATAAAATTTGATGGGTTATGCGAAGTTTTTGGAAAATTTGATATGATTATCTCATCCTCGTCACTCCAATGGTCAAAAGATATAGAAAATATCTTTGCGCAATCAAAAAAAAGTTCAAAAGATATAGCTTTTGCAATTTTTACAGATAAAACATTTCAAGATATTTACAAAATAACAAAAAAACAGAGTTTTTTGCCAAAAGTTGAAGACATCAGTAGATATGCAAAAGAGAATTGGGATGTCAAAATTTGGCAAAAAAGATACAGACTCTATTTTGAAGACAATCTATCAAAATTTAGATATATCAAGAAAAGTGGTACCTCCGGAGGAGTTGAACGACTCTCATACAAACAGATGCGAGAGCTTATAAGAAGATACCCCAATGACTATTTAGAATTTGAAGTTATATTTATCATTTCATATTCTAATAATACTTAATCTATAAGTAAAGTTAATATTACATAAAACAGTATCTCATAAATTTAGAAATATAGACTATCTTTAATGTAAAAAAAAGTTTACTTTATTAAACTTTTTTTAATAATAAGTTGGCTAAACTTCTGCCATAGAGTAAAAAATTTACTAAATGGAGAAAAATATGAAAGTAGAGATCTCGAGAAGGAGATTTCTTCAAGGCAGTGTTGCCCTGAGCGTTGTTGGCGGAACAGCTCTTGGGACTTCAAATATCTTAGCCGACACCAAAACAAGTGAAGACAACAAGATAAGACCTACGAAGAAAACCCCAACACTTTGTGAGATGTGTGTAAACAAGTGTGCTCTTATAGCACAAGTTAGAAACGGTGTCATCAAAAAATTAGATCCAAATCCACTTTTTCCAAAATCAAAAAATATGCTTTGCGCAAGAGGTGATGCGGGCATCCATGCTCTGTATGACCCTGATCGTCTAAAGTATCCACTCATAAGAGCAGGAAAAAGAGGAGATGGCAAGTATAGAAGGGCTAGTTGGGATGAGGCATTTGAGTATATAAAAGAGAAGATGGTAAAAATTCTTGATGAAGAGAAGGACAACCGCTCCTGTATAGGTTATTGTACAGGAGAGGGTATGGCAGAACCTACCTACAAAGAGTTCATGGCTGAAAAATTTGGTTCATCAAACTTTATAAATCATGCTTCTATCTGTCTTCAAACTGCGATATCAGGCTATGCGTTGACTATCGGCGGTTATGGTATGGCAGATTTAGATAATGCAAAATATATCATAATGGCAGGAGCAAACAGAGCTGAAGCTATACTTACACCAGATACAATGGACCTTTTCAAAAGAACGAGAGGAAGAGGCGCAAAACTTGTAGTGGTTGACCCTAGATTTACAAATACTGCCATACACGCAGATACTTATGTGCCTATAAAGGTAGGTACGGATTTAGCTTTTGTATTAGCTTTGACTTATGTGGTTATAAAAAATAGACTATACAACAGAGAGTTTGTTGAAAAGAACTTTGATAATTTCAATGTATATAAACTCCATATTTTACAACAAAATTATACTCCACAATGGGCAGAGAAGATAACAGGTGTACCGGCAGCAACGATAGAAAAGATTGCTTATGATTTTATGGCAAATGCACCTGAGTCTGTATATTATCAAGGTAGAAGAAGTACTTGGGCAGCTACTGATTTTCAACTTCGCCGTGCTCAAGCTATATTTAGCGCCCTTGGTGGTGGGATTGACATCAAAGGTGGTATAGTTTTTGGAAGAAAATTGCCATTAGACAAAGAGGAGATCAACTCACCAATATATGCAAATGCACAAGAAAGGATAGAGAAAAATGCAGCGGCTATCATCGGCTCTTCCGGCTCTTGGATAGCATGGAGAAATATGGTAGCGCAAGGAAATGCCCCATATCCTGTTAGAGGGCTCTTTGTATATAAGCAAAATCCAATGCTATCAGTGCCAAATACTAAAAAGACAAAAGAGATGTTTGAAAAGTTAGATCTTGTGGTTGTTATCGATACGATGCCAAGCGATACAGCGATGATGGCAGATGTGATACTCCCAGAGTGTACATACCTAGAGAGAGAAGATCCTATCAAGTCATTTGGCGGAGTCGAACCAGCGATTGTTCTTCGACAAAAAGTGATAAATCCAATGTATGAAACTAAGCCAGTACTTGAGATCATGAAGGGACTCGCAAAAGTTTTAAATGATCCTCTTTGGAAAAATACGCTGAAACATGATGAAGATGTACAAGATGATACGAAAGATATGAAACCAGATGAACTTGAAAAATATAGAAAAGAGAATGGTTTTGATCTAGAAGATATGTATGGAGCAAATCAAGAGGAGATGAATAAAAAATCTTTTGTGGGAAAATATGGTGAAGAGGCTTGGAAAGAGTTGCGATCCAAAGGAGTTTTTTATCCTCACATGAAAGAGTATTTTAAGCAGATAGATAAAAATACCTTTGAGTATTATCCTGAAAATAAAAAATCATACTCTATCGATAAGCTTGGCGAAGAGGCAGATCCAGATGCCTATATACATGATACATGTATAAACCCAAAAGAGATTTCAGAGTTAAGAAAATTTTTCAAAACTCCAAGTAAGAAGATCGAGTGTTATCTAGGAAATCTTAAGAAAAAAGGCATAGACGCGATGCCTACATGGAGAGAAGAGAGTTATGTAAAGATTCCAAAAGGAAAATTTAAGTTTATCACAGGACGACATGCTCAATTCACTCAAGATGCAACGCAAAACAATATCATGCTTTTGGAACTTATGAAAGAGAATTATGCCTGGATAAACGATAAAGAGGCAGAAAAAAGAGGTATAAAGTTTGGGGACGAGATAGAAGTAACTAGTAAAATAGGCAGTGTTAGGATAAAAGCCTATCCAACACCAAAAATTATTCCGCAGACTCTGTTTTATATACATGGTTTTGGTGCCAAGTCAACAGGGTTGACATTTGCCCACAGAAACGGTGCAAGCGATAATGAAATCATAGAAGACAGAATCGAGCCGGTTTTTGGTAGTGCTATCATGCATGATACCATAGTAGATGTAAGGAAGGTGTGATTATGAACTATGCAATGGCACTAGATTATCAAAATTGTATAAATTGCAAGGCGTGCGAAGTTGCCTGCAAAGAGGAAAACGGTGTTCAGCTAGGTGCTGACAAACAGAGGATTTGGGTAGGAGTGACAGAGGGTTCCATCTTTGGGCATCCCTTTGTAAATCTCTATCCATCACAATGCAATCACTGTATAGACGCACCTTGTGTTAGCGTTTGCCCTACGCATGCTAGCCACTATATAGATGGTGGTATAGTTATGGTTGATCCAACAAAATGTATCTTATGCAAGGGTTGTATGGAAGCGTGTCCTTATGATGCAAGATTTGTGGACGATACAATTTTTGCAGTAGATAAATGTACATTTTGTCACCATAGGATAGATGAGTATGGTACGACTGCTTGCCAGGCTACTTGCCCTACTAAAGTGAGACTTTTTGGTGATTTGGATGATGAAAATTGCGATCTCGTAAAACTTCTTAAAAAACGAAAATTTTTCTTCTTAAAAGAGGGAGAAAAAACAGTACCAAAACTTTTCTATTTGGTACCAGAAGATGAAAACTTCCTGCTAAGAAGTGTTGGAAAAGATACGAAAATACATACTTGGGATGAGATAAAACCAATCTATGACGAAGCAAAAGCTAAAAGGAGTAAAGAATGGAAAAGATCGTAATAGCTGGGCTTGAGATAAACAAGATCAGCATTTTTAAATTACTATTCAATAAAGCGATGCTCGTAGCTTATGTTTTGTTGGCAGTAGGAGTTTATGGCATATATGAAGCATTTGATGAGAGATACTTTAGCGTAGTTGCAAATGCACATACTGCAGGATTAGATCCGTCAAATCCATACTTAATTCAAGCCATGAAAGATGCGGTATTTGGGCATGTTGGTGAAGTAAGTCGAGAAAATCCATGGACTCTTTTTATCGTAAATTACATGTATATGATCTACACAGGAAGTGGGGTTATATTTTTAGTAGCACTTGCTGAACTTATGAATATAGAAGTAGTTGCTAAAACAGCAGCTGGTTTTATGGCTCTTGGATTGTCTATGGTGTTTGCAGGACTCTTTACAATCGCAACTGATTTGAATATGCTAAATATGTTGAGCATGCTCACATCTCCAAACTTCAATGCTGGTATGTGGCTAATGTTGCCACTTTATATCACCTATATCCCTTTTGTCTTGTTTGAGATATATCTTTTGATAACAAATAAAAGAGAGTGGGCAAAAAGATTGGCTTTATTGGTATTGTTGTTAAGTGTTGGTGTAGATATCGTTGAATATTTTATACAGGCAAAACTGTTTTCGATGAATGTTGCTCGTCACTTGTGGACTGAATTTCCAGCTTTAACATTTTATTTTATCATTTCAGCATTTGTTTCATCTTTAGGTATTATGGGTTTATATGCATTTTTTGATCATAGAAAATCAAATATATATCTTGATTTGATGGAGACAATCAGAAAAGCTATACTATTTTTTGTTATAATTCTAAGCGCATATGAAGTCTTTGCATACTTGGTGGTAGATAAGACTTGGGCATTTAACATTCTCTTTGGATACTTTAAATATGCATACTTTGGAGGATATATACTATTGACTCTTGTTTTGCCTTTTTTATTGACATTCAACAAAGGCAAGCCGGTATTTACTATTATCGCTTCTATCTCAACAATAGTCGGCGGGTATATAGGCAGATATCTGTTTGTATATGGTGGAAATGCAAATCCTCTTTCAGATAGATTTGGAACAGGATATGAGAAGTATGATTTTTATGGTGTAGCAAATAGTATCAACTATGAGTGGCCACATCTTGCAGAGGTTTTTATTGTCATAGGCTCTATTGGTGTAGCATTGGCAGTATATAAGTTGGTAAATTCACTTTTTTCAGTCTCAAAGATCAGAGAGCACTAAAAAAGTTCACATTTACTTCACATTTAATATGTTATAATAATATTCAGTTAATCTTATGAAAGGAGAAAAAATGAAAAAATTACTAGTAATAGTATTTGCAGCAATCGTTGGTTTGAGTTTTGTTAGCACTTCAGCATTTGCAAGTAGCGACAAGGGACAAAAGATAATTGTCAAAAAATTGAAAAGACCTTGTGGCTTCAATGGTGGAGTTTTAGCTAAAAAACACACTCAAGAAGAGTGGACAACTATTTTCAAAGCTGGCAATCTTAATGCAGAGCTAAAAAAACTATGCCCTAAAGCTAAGCCTTTGAAGAAAAAATATGTAAAACATGTCTATGATTTCTTGAACAATTATGCTAGCGATAGCGGTAATGTACCATCTTGTTAATAACAGATGAAGAGGCAGTTTGTCTTACTACAAATTAAGATGGAGGGTTAGCCCTCCATCTTGAAATCTATCTGTTATCACTTCCAAAAATTCCCAATATTTGCAGTAAAGATATAAAAAGATTTAGAAAATCAAGATACAAGGCAATTGCACCCTCTATAGGAGTTTCATATCTGCCTTTGATGATGTTTTGAGTGTCGTATAAGATAAAAGCACTAAAAAGTATAGAGCTTATACTAGCGATTACCAACTGCATCATAGGACTATGCAAGAAGATATTTATAAGACTTGCGACTACCACGACTATCAGTGTGATAAATAGCATTTTCCCCATCACGGAGAAATCTCTTTTTGTATTCATTGCAAAAACAGAGAGTGAACCAAATGCAACAGTTGTAAGCATAAAAGCATTAGCGATTATTGAGCCACCACCATTCATACCCAGTATAGATGTAAGCAGTGGAGCCAAAGTTAAGCCACTTAAAAATGTAAAAGCAAAAAGCAAAACAAGATTTAGCCCAGCTTTTTTCTTTGCAGCAAACAGGCCAAACAAAACAGCGAATTCCAGTATAACAAACATAAAATACATACTAGAAATTGTCGCAGCAAAACCTAATCCTACATAAGCACCAGCACTAGCAGCCAATAGTGAAGCAGCAAAAAGCTGATAAGTTTGTTTAACAAAGATGGCCATATTGCTACTCGTTCTAGTTTGCCCAAAACCTTCGCTAGATCTACTAGCATTTTGACTGATATATTTTCTATCATATAAAGCCATTTTTTTCTCCTCGATTTTTATTTGAGTTAAAAGTATATAGTAAGATAATAAATGAAAAATTAATATTAGCTTAATGTGCTTTTAATGTAAAGAAAATAATTTCTCAAATTTTCTTTACGCACCTAAGCGAGCTCTAAGCAACAACACTATATAATTTCGTCCTCGTTTGAGAGAACGAGTGTTACTAAGTCCTTGTTTTAGGGCTTAGAGTTCATTAAATTTTTACAATGTTAAATTATTCAATCTTTGAAATCTAAA
>Ga0256840_1002891_pt1 | contig 14559 bp, 11 predicted proteins | sample 355202metaG_FD_185969 | JGI IMG/M metagenome (GOLD analysis project Ga0256840, IMG submission 185969) | Hydrothermal vent microbial communities from Mid Atlantic Ridge, Atlantic Ocean - 355-202 | ecosystem: Environmental > Aquatic > Marine > Hydrothermal vents | place: Atlantic Ocean: Mid...
ATATCCTCAGCTTAGTATATTTTTTAGTGAAATTATGTCAAAATATACTAAGTGATTAGACGGTAAGAGGTGGATTTACACAGTTTATTTTACAGTCCCTAATAGTTCAGATTAGCACAAGATGTTGAATCATTTTGTATGAGTAAATAGTTACTCCTCCATTCCAATAACTTGCTCAGTTAGATCGTCATATTCTTTTAGAAAAATATTTATTGCTCTAGTAAATACAAATTTATCATTATTGGTCTTTTTTGCTAAACCCATTTGTTCCAACCTGTTTACAAAACGTGTTTCAATTTTATTGTTAGAGATATAACCAGAAAACTGAACACTGTTAGACAAATAGTGATTGATCCTATCTAAAGAAAATTCTTTGTTTTGTATCTCAATGATGGGGTCTGCATCTTCCTTGCTAATTTCATACATAAGGATTGCTAAGACAGTGAGAACTTCTTTTGTAAAATTCATTCCACCTGTAGGGTTAGTACAATAAAATACTTCTTCGCTGTTAAGCAGCTCAATATTAAAACTATCAAGGAAGAAAGACTTATACCACTCTTTATAACTCCATAATACTTCATACTCACGCTTCCCAATAGAAATGAACTCACCATGTAATAATTTTTTTACTATGATTTTATGTGTTTCTTTTGGTTTTTCTGGATATTCAAATTCCATCATTATCTCCTCTAAGTATAGTTGTAGACTTTGCTACAGGGATATTAAGGTCACATGTTTCAAACACTAGTATGTCTCTGTCAACTTTACTGTAAGATACATCGATTCTATCTAATAAAGAAAGTGTGATACAGTAATTTTCATAAGACAGATGATTGTGTTTTTTCATCTCATTATATATCCATTTAAAGATGTTTTCTACAGGCAATGCTTTTTCAAGAGCAGTAAGATACATAGTTTTGTCAAGATGAAAGTAATGCTCAATTTTTGTGCTTTTACTTACCTCTTCAAGAGTGGGAGTGTCAATATCTATGTCTTCCTCGAGGAGAAGTTCTAGCTCTTCGATTGCTTCAAAGAAAAACGCTTTTGAGTGTACTCTGATAGGCATTTTATTGCATAAGCCTTTGGGAGTTAGTGTAGTTTTATTTTCTAACCAAGCTATCGCACCTGAGAGGATAGAATTAGTCTTTTTTATTTTTCTAAGTGTAAATAATTCACTAATGATTTTTCTACCAAATTGTTCAGTATTTTCATGAACATATTTTGCTTGAAATCTAAGTCTCCGCAGCTTATTTTCAATATTTTTGTCGTAGCTGAAACTTTTTTGCATAGCCAATGAACTTATATCTCTAATAAGAGGTAGAATAGTGTCTGGTCTATCTTCAATGATTTCATTTAATGGCTCTACATACTCTTTAATGATACCACTTGCGATATCAAAACGTTCTTGAGGTGTATGCTTTTCTGTATTTTCTTTCAATGCTAAAGTATCTCGTAGAAGCCTCGTAATACTACTATCTAGTATGTCACTAAAATCCCTTAACTCAGAGATAAGATGATCTGAGTGAATAATAATGTCGTTTGCTTCAGTAGAACGCAATAGTTTGTCATAGAGAGCAGACAAGGAGAAGTGAAATTTTTTTACTGATTCTGGGGAAGATAGTGCAAATTCATTGTTACTAAACGCGATAAAATTAGCAACACGTTTGTGAATCTCATAAACACCATCAGACTCTCTTGCAATTTTATATTTGAGTAGGGTGGTGATAGATACACTGTCTCTATCTGCGAGAAGTTGTAGCTGTTCATGCGTAATGTAATTATCACCATCTTTATTGACTATTCTTACTACGTCACTCATGAATCTAAAGTACGTACTTACAAAATTTGGTATGCTTGCTCCGTAACTATTCATCATGGTATCCTTCTTGTTCCAAGAAAATATTCTCGGCATGAAGGAACTCAAGTATATTTTTAAGTTGCGTGTCAGTCTTTACCAGCTCAAGAAGTTGTGGAGAAGCCTTTTGAGTACTCGTAATAGTCATACCTACTTTGCTAGCATCTTCATAGTAGTTTTGAGGGACATATAATCTTGCTTGAGGGAAATGAGCTTTAATTCTTGCGTACTCATTGAGACCTATATAGTCAAGATCTCCAAAATGTAAAATTTCATCAGCAACGATCTTTTCAAGTAAAGAGACACCTATCCTTCCTATGGCATAAACAAGTACCCATCCATCTTTTATGAGGTGTTTATTTGTCATAAAGTTCTCTAAATTCTCCACAAAGCATATTTTTTGTGCCTGAAGACTTTGAAGCTGTTTTCCTATTGCATCGTCTTGGGTATTTTGCAGAGGTATGTCGTTTAGTATATAGTTACTCTTGCCTCGGGTGAATATAAGTCTATAGGAAGCTCTGCCTTTTGCTTTAGAATTTTTTGAAGTATGAATATTATTGTATCTCTCACCTCTACCTGGCAAGGACTCAAAATTTGGACAAGTATGCATGAGATAATTTTCTACAACGGATGATTTCTTTACAACCCATACATGCCCCGCACCTTTTCTTTCTTTTATGATGGCTTGTGCATCTTCAAGAGACTTAAATACTGTATGTTTTTGAAGAGACTTAGAAATAGAAGAGTGACTAATTTCGAGAGTATCAAGAAATTTCTTGAGCAATAGGCATATGGATGGTGTACTAGACATCAGTGTTTTCTCCCACTTTCCATGTTGCGGTATTGGTGTTAAGATAAGACTTTGAATTGATTTCTTCGATATGATATACCTTGTCAAACTCATGTGCAACGTGGGGGCTAGCACTGATAGGCAAGAGATTCAATTCCTTAAAAAATGATAAAAGTTGTGATTGATTCTGAACATCTATATCCATAACCTCGTCAATTAAAAAAGGAATGGTATCTTCTTTATGTATCATCTCTCTCATGAGTATAAGCAAGAGCATCACATGTAACATTCTTTCTGTTCCATTTGATTGTTTACTGTCTTCTTTTACTTTATTTTTTTCTCTTTGTGTCGTGATATTGAAGAGGTCAGACAAGTGAAAGACTTTTTCTTTTCCTATGTACTCAAGAAAGAAATCGTCACCACCTATCATTTCCTCCTCATCGTTAAAAAGACTATATTCGACTTCCTCACTATTTATTTGCTTAAGTCTATTAACTTGTTCTACATTAATATCTATGTTAATTTGAACATTAGATAGGTCAGAAATAGTATATTTTGATATGGTTCTATTTATAGAATGTGTATAGGTCTTAACTGTATCAATTTGTCTAAGAAAGCTCTTGACTCGTTGAAATAAGAGATTAAAACTAGCACTCACCATAGCTGAAAAGTTTTCTTCAGCTTCTTCTATCCCATAACACTTTTCTTCAAGAAAAGATATAAATGCATCGGGAGTGTCTCCCTGTAAACTTACTCCTCTCAGTGCATCTTTTGTAAAAGAGATATTGTCTTCCAAAGCCTGTTCTTTTTTTACTAGCGTATCATTTGCAGTATTGAGAGTACTGCCTGTTTTCTTTATCAAAGAACTTAGCTCTTCGATAGGGAGTATTTTTGAGGCAGGAGTATTTATTGATAATTTACGTAAGATAGAATCATAGTCAGCAAAGAAAGTTTGAACTTCTCTTGTAAATTTATTTGTTGCTTCAAATGAATTGGCAATATCTATGCTAGTATCAATCAATTTTTTCTTTTTCTTTTCTAATATTTCAATTTGCTTTGGATAGTTAGATAAAATGATATTTTCTTGCTTAAGACGTTCCTCTAGTATGGCTATCTTCTCTTGGTATTTTGGGATATGAGATATTTCTGTGAGTTTATTTGTAGCTGTATTAACTGCAATCTCAGCAGCGTTATACTCTTTCTGTAACTCCTCTTTCTGGTGGTATTGTTCATCCATACGTGTTAGTGTCGAAAGTGTCGTCTTGAGTTCTACCAGCAGAGTCTTTTTTTCTTCGATAGTAGGAAGTTCACGAGGGACAATACTCTCGATATTTATATTTGAACCATTAAACGTAAACTGAGTAGAAGAGAGGGGTTCCATGGAGCTTAAAATATTATCTTTGTGTAGTACTTTTACTTCTTCTGAGAGTAATGCATTTGCAAGTGCGAGATCCTCTTCAGAGTCAGATATATTCATGAGTAGCAAGTTGGCATTATCTGTGATATACTTTTCTGTTTCTTCTAATTCTCTTTGTGTCTTCTTTAGTTTCCTATCTATTTCCTCTTTGGAAGATACTGTTGCGAGTCCATCTAGTATGACCTTAATGGAATCTCTTTGTATGGTAGCGTTGTTAAGCTCTTGTTGTACCCAAACTGCCTCACCATATGAGATAGAATTTTCTAGCTTCTTTTTCTTTTGTTTTAAGTCTGATTCTGTTTGTGCAACCGTTTTAATAAAAGACTTTTCTTTTGTTGTTTCATCGTTTATTAATTCCTGTACAGAGTGTGCATCTTGCTTAAGAGTGTTTATTTCTTCTTCTTTTGAAACTCTATCTTTCTTTGCTTGCTCTATGATACTTTTGAAGTTTATGTCTTCATACGGTACAAGTATGGACTTTAGTGTAACCTTTGCTTCACCAATGGCATTTCTTTTCTCCTTAAGTGGCTCTAGCTGTGCTTTAACTGCTCTAAGACCTTTTAGTTCTCTTTCTTCTTTGCCCCATTTTGCTTGTTCATCATGTCCCAATTCTTTTCCAAAATCAAGTTTTTCATCTTGCAGCCCAAGAACCACAAGAATACCATTTTTTAAAATATCATCTTCATTTTTTGATACATAAAAAAGATGTCTATACAGTTGAGAAAATCTCCTACTATTTGTTTTGTTTACCAATCTAAGGAAACCTATATCGTTTGTTTTTGAGGTGATAACTTTTGCTAAAATCTCTGATATATCTTTGAGTGGAGACTCGATACCTGTGAGAGGATTTTCTTTAACTTCTTGAAAAGACAATACTTTATTGTCTTTGATGAGAAAATTTTCTTCAAATTTCTTTTTTACAAAATAATATTTGATGGTATCTGTATCACGCCTCAATAGCATATAAAAATACCCTTGTTTTTCATCAAACCCTTCAAAGATGATGTAGCTTTTATTTGGATGATTAAAATAAAAGTGTAAAGACTCTTTTTGTTGATAGTCTGGATGTGTAGCTCGTTTTCTGTCTACGACAAACAAAAGAAGTAAAGACCAAAGTAGAGAAGTTTTCCCTTTGTTGTTTCTTCCTGCTAGCTGAACAGAATCCGCATCAAGAAGTAGGTTTGCAAAAGAAAAGTTCCCTGAATTAATCATTCTTATACTATGGAGTCGCATATTTTTCCTTTGTGGTTAGGGCTTTTGTATTTTTGATAATAGTTTCATATACTTCATCAGTGATTTTTTCATTATCTCGAACACTAATCAATGGCATCCATGATTGGATAAGCTTTACTACCTCTTGTATATTGTTGTAGTACATTTTCATGATGACACTCCCATCAATCTCTTCGGAGATAAAATCAAAATTATCTTTATTGAATTGTCCCTCTCTTTTAAAATAATTTGCACTAGAAGCTTCTAATTTAAGAGTAATGTCTTTTTCTTTATCAATTAAACCATAGGCATTACCACTGCCTGACATTAAAAAAGTTTCATCCTTGAGATACTTCACAGGTGACAAACTATGCATACCATTGAATGCTAAAGATCTATAGGCACCGACGTTTTCTTCATTCTTACTATCATAGCTAACATATAGATAATAGGTAAAACCTGTTGCGATGATTTTATGGGGTCTTATATATTTTTTTTCTAAAGGTTTTGAATTTCCCAGATAATCTAATGCAATGATACAGTTGGCGTTTATCGCTACTTCTGCCATAATGATTTTTTGAGCCAAATCTGACAGTTGTTGAGTAGGTATCATGGGAAGATACATACTTTCTTCTTTGGTGATTATTTTAGAAAAAGATAGAAAATCATTTTTAATTATCTCGTTTCCTATACTGCCTTGAAACAATGTAAAAAAAATGTCATGGGGGATATATTTGGGAAGTAAGGTCTTGAAACGGTATGCTGCAAGTTCTTTGTCAAGTACGATGTCTTCAGGATATTTATTTATAGTATTTTCAATAGTTTTAGGATTCACATCAAATAATTCTGCTAAATATTTTTTCTTTCTAGGCTTTTTATAAAGCTCTCTATATATGTGTTTAATACGATTATCCATAAACAAACCTCCTTTTCTTGTAAAAATTATAGCAATAATTTATTATTTATATCTTTATTTATCTAAAATTAGTATAAAATTAGAAATATTTGACTTTATTTTTCTAAATAGGTACAATAGTGATAAGATTTAAAAATCATAGGAAGGGATAGCATTGAAGATCATACATTTCTCCGATACTCATCTAGGCTTTAATGACTTAGATATTACCAATGACGCAGGTATCAACCAGCGTGAGGCAGATTTTCATAAGGCATTTTCGGATGTGATCGATGCTATCATCGAGAGAAATCCTGACTATATCATCCATACGGGTGACCTGTTTCACCGTGCCAGTCCCAGCAACAGGGCTATTACCTTTGCACTTGCCCAGCTCAAAAGGCTTGAAAGGTTAGGTATTCCTCTTATTATCATCGCAGGAAACCACTCTACCCCTCGTACTTCTACCTCTTCGCCTATTTTGGAAGCATTGAGTACGTTAGATAACGTCAGAGCCGTTTTTGAACAAAAGTATGAAAAAATGGAGTTCGATGACATTGTTTTTCATGCATTGCCACATATCAATGATGAGCGTATCCTCCCTGAAGAACTGGATAAAATCGAAGCATCCATCAACCCGAACAAAAAAAACATCATGATGATGCACTGTTCAGTAGGTGCACACTATCTCATGCATGAGTTTGGAGAGTGGGTCTACCCTAAAGAGCGAGAAGATATTTTTGAAAAGATGGACTATGTTGCATTGGGACATTGGCATGGCTTTGGTGCGGTAGGTAAACATTCCAATGTGTACTATGCAGGCTCCACAGAACGTACAAGCAGCAGTGACAAACGAGAAGATAAAGGCTATGTCCTTTTGGAACTGGAAGATGAAGTAACCATCACGCATCACACAATCCCTTTGCGTAAATCCCTAGCCTTTACGATAGATGCTGACAAATACGAAGAGGAGATAGCTTCACTTGACCTCTCAGAGATTTCAGATGCATTGGTAGAGGTAAAGCTCATTAACCTGACGGCATCAAGCTCCATAGACATCACCAACAAAGCGTTGGTTGATCTGTTCAAAGAGGCGCTGCATGTTAAAGTCAAACGAGAGTTTAAAGTCGTAGAGGGTGAGCAGATAGAGGGCAATATGGAGTCTATCTCGTTAGAGTCTTATTTCATTTCACACATACAAGAGAGCATAACGGACAAGGCAGAACAGGAGAGGCTGACACTCAAAGCCAAAGAGCTGTTTGCACTTTATGAGGAGACTGACGATGATACTCACTAGCCTCCACATGGAGAACTACAAAAAGTACCAAGACTATATACTGGAATTTTCCGAGGGTTTAACGGGGATCATCGGTCGTAACGGTTCGGGAAAATCTACCATCTTCGATGCTATTACCTTTGCACTCTATGGTGATGTTCGAGGAGAGAAAGAGACTATCCGCTATGCCAAAGCAGATGTCAAAGATGCCGTATGTGTCACACTGCTTTTTGAGATAGAGGGCAAGAGTTATAAAGTAGTCCGTGAGATGCGGGGCAAGTCGCTGACAGCCAAAGCACATCTCTATGATGGTGATGATGCACTTATAGCAGAAAGTGCCAGAGGGGTAACGAGTGAGATCGTAAGGCTCATCGGGATGAACAGAGATGCTTTTATGCATACGGTCTTTGCCTCACAAAAAGAGCTTACGGCTCTGAGTGGGTTAAAGAGTGAAGAGAGAAAGAAGATCATCCGTAAGCTTTTGGGGCTTGAGAAGATAGACAAGATAGAGACAGATATCAAGATGAAGTTAAGAGTCTTGAAAAATGAGATAGAAGCTGTGGGTGCTGTTCTTTTGTCTGTAGAAGAGGTTAAAAAATTTGAAGAGGAGAAAGAGGCTAAAAGCAAAGAGGCTGAAGCACTTAAAAAAGAGGTAGCAAAGATTGAAAAAGCGTTTGAAGTCAAGAGTAAAGAGGTAGATGCTTTAGACAAGGCAGTAAAAGCCTTGCAAATACTGAAAGAAGCTTTTGTTAAGCTAGGGTCTGACCTTGAGCTGCTTCAAAAAGGGCTTGAAAATCAAAAAGGCAATTTGGCAAAAGGGCAAGAAAGGCTGAAAGTCCTACAGACAAAAGCCATGCAGTACGAAAAAGAGAAACCTCTCATAGATGAGTATAAAGCACTTGAAAACACTATAGTGAACTTACAGAAGCAAAAAGAATTTTTTTTAAAGAAAGAGGGCTTAGAGAAAGAGCAGGCTGTACTTCGCAAACAGTATAAACAAGATGAAAAAGAGATAGAAACACTCAAGCAAAAACTCCAAGCCAAGCCAGAGTTGTTAAAAGAACAGGAAGCACAAAACAGATTGTTGCAATCTTCTGAACTTAAACTGCGAGAGTTAGAATCTCAAGAGAGTACGCTCAAACAGGAGATAGCCAAATACAATGGTCTTATAGAAAACACCAACAAACAAGTAGCCAACATCGAAGCCATAGGCAAAGGCTCTAACTGTCCTACCTGTACGCGTCCACTGCTCGATGAGTATGACAATGTCATCGCATCTCTCAAAGAGAGCATCACAAAGCTGTATAATGACGAGATAGCCAAGAGAGAAACAGCACTCAACAAGATCGTAGCACTTAAAAAGAGTGAAGAGGATGTCAAGAAAAAAGCAGAAGAGGTCTTGAAAACATTGGGCGAAAAGCTTAGTGTACTCAGAGCAGATGAAGCAACACTCAAAACCAAAGAGGAAGAGTTCAAAAGCATCACTGAGACAGGGTTGAAGAACAAAGAAGCCCTTGAAGCACTCAAAGAGTTAAAGTATGATGCACAGGCTCACCGTGATGCTTTGGAGAAAAAACAGAAGCTTGAGCCTAAGTACAAAGAGCTGTTGGGGCTTGTGAGCCTGATAGCACAGATACCTGCACAGGAGAATGAGTTAAAAGCCACAGAGGCTAGCATCATACAAAGCCAAGAGAGTATCAAAAAGCAGGAAAAAGCCATAGCCGAGCACAGCTATGATGCCAAAGAGCATGAGAAGCAGGTAAAACTGTATGATGAGGCACTCCAGGCAAAAACAACGATACAGACAAAACTGTCAGAAGAAAAAGTGAAGCTAAAGGGTGTAGAGGGTGAGATAGTTACGCTCAAAAGCAAACTAAGCAGAAATGAAGAGCAGAAAAAACAGCTTCAAGTCAAGCGCGATGACAAAAACGACTATGACAAGCTCAAAGCCTTCATGGGTGAGTTCAAAAACAAGATAAACTCCCAGATAGCCCCACGCATCAGCCAGCTTGCGAGTGAAATGTACGGTGCTATCACCAGAGGGAAGTACCAGCACATAGAGGTGAACAATGAGTTTGACTTCTTCATCTACGATGACGGCATACGCTACCCCATAGAGCGTTTTTCCGGTGGAGAGGTAGACCTTGCTAACTTGGTGCTTCGCATCGCTATCTCCAAGACACTTAGTGAACTGAGTGGTAGTGGCGGGGTTGGTTTCTTAGCGTTTGATGAAGTGTTCGGAAGTCAAGACGAGGAGCGGCGTTTTGAGATCATGGAAGCGTTCCATACTATCAAAGAGCAGTATCGGCAGATATTTCTTATCTCTCATGAGAGTGAGATTAAGGAGATGTTTGAGAGAGTTGTAGAACTTTAAATTAAAAATAGGAGAAGAAGATGGAAAGCATGATTACTGAGGCAATTGAAAACCGTAAACAAATTGAGTTTGATTATAAAGATGAAGTGAGAATTGTAGAACCATATACACTTGGTGTATCAAGTACAGGGAAAGATGTTTTGAGTGCATTTCAAGTAGAAGGTGGAAGCACATCTTCTAATGATTTAGGCTGGAGACTCTTTAGTATTGAAAAAATAGATAATTTAAGAGTATCTGATATTAGTTTTCTATCTATACGCGATGGATATAATCCTAATGATAGTCGTATGCAAAAAATTTATGTAACAGTATAAAAGGATAGTTTTTGAATAAAGTTAAAATTAATTTTGAAAACTGTTATGGAATTAATAAATTGGAATATACATTTGATTTGGAAGATAAAAAAGTTTATGCAATATATGCACCAAATGGTGCTATGAAGACATCATTTGCCAAGACATTTAAAGATTTAAGTCTAAGAGTTGATTCTAAAGATTTAATGTTTCCTGAGAAGGAAACATTGAGAAATATTCAAGATGAAACGGGTACTGATGTTTCATCAGACAATATATTTGTTATTGAATCGTATAAAGAACAGTTTGAAACGAAAAAAGTATCTACTCTACTTGTTAATAGTGAGCTTAAAACTAGATACGAAGATATTCATGAGTCTATAAATGAGTCAAAAGAAGAACTTTTGATTGAACTTAAAACTTTATCTGGATTAAGTAAAAGAAGTGACAATATTGAAAAAGAAATTTCTGATATTTATGATCAAGATTTTTTTACTGTCCTTGAAGAATTAGAAGAAACTGTTACCGAAATAGAGGAAGCTGAGTATCCTAATATACTTTATCAAGAAATTTTTAATAGTAAGGTTGTTGATTTTTTAAAAACAGAAGGTATAAGTACGCTTATTGTTGAATATATAGAAAAATATAATGAGTTGTTAAGTGAGTCTTCATATTTTCAACCAGAATTTAATCTTACAAATGCTACAAAAATACAAAAACAACTTGAACAAAATAAATTCTTTATAGCAGGTCACTCTGTTAATATGTATGATGGTGAAAATGATAATAAAATATCTAATCAAGCTGAATTGGAAAGTTTAATTAAGGCAGAAAAAGAAGAAATATTTACTAATGAAAGGCTTCAGGATATCTATGAAAAAATAGATACAAAAATAAAAAATAAAGAGCTAGAACAGTTTAGGGATTATTTATTAATGCATCAAGAAATATTACCTGAATTAGGGAATCTTGATGAATTTTCAAGAAAATTATGGCTTTCTTATTTCTTTGAAAAAAAAGAATTGTATTTAGCGTTATTATCTCAATACAGAAGAGGCAAAGAAGAAATAAATGAGATTATAGCAAGTGCGAAAAAAGAAAGAACCACTTGGGAAAATGTTGTAGAGATTTTTAACAAACGTTTTTCTGTATCTTTTTCATTAAAAATAAATAATCAAGATGATGTTATACTTAAAGATGAAGCACCTAGTTTAGGATTTATTTTCAAAAATTTATTAACAGGTGAAGAAATAGAAAAAACTAAAAATGAACTTTTTGAGGCATTGAGTTTAGGAGAAAGAAGAGCCTTTTATCTATTAAATATTATATTTGAAGTTGAGGCACGAAAAGAAAGTTATCAAGAAACGCTATTTATTATTGATGATATAGCAGATTCTTTTGATTATAAAAATAAATATGCAATTATTGAGTATTTAAAAGACATAACAAGTTATGATTATTTTTCACAAATCATATTAACACATAACTTTGATTTTTATAGAACAATTTGTAGTCGTTTTTATGTTAAAAGAGAAAAAAGATTAAATGTTTTAAAAAATATAGAAAAAATTGAATTGATTCAGGAAAAATATCAAAATAACCCTTTTGTGTATTGGAAAGATAATCTTGATACGAATAATATAATGATGATAGCCACTATACCATTTGTTAGGAATTTAGCAGAATATTGTATGGGTAAAGATAGTAATGAATATACTAAATTGACATCATTACTACATATAAAAAATGATACATCAGATATTAAAATAAGTGATCTAGAAACTATATATAGAAATGTTTTAACCGATAAAAGAAATTTATCTTTAAATAATGGAGAAGATAAGGTAATAGATTTGATATATGTTTTATCAAATGGAATTTTGAATAATGATGTTGAGATCATGGAGTTAGAAACAAAAATTGTTTTAGCTCTTGCAATACGGTTAAAGATTGAAAAATTTATGATTGATAAAATAAATAATCAAATTGAAATTGATGAAATATATGCAACAGGGAAAGCACAATTTATTCCAATCTTTAATAAATATAAAGATTCCTTTTCAGAAGAACTTGACAATATACAGTTGATAGAACAAGTTAATTTAATGACACCTGAAAATATACATTTGAACTCTTTTATGTACGAACCAATGTTAGATATGTCAAATGAACACCTTAAAACACTATATAGAAGTGTAAGTTTATTGTCAGTATGACCCTCTCTAAATCCCTCTACACCCGAGCCATCCAATGCCCCAAAGCACTATGGCTCAAAAAATACAAACCCTCCGTACTCACAGCACCCGATGCCTCAACCCAAGCAGTCTTTGAGACAGGTAACGCAGTAGGAGAGCTGGCTTGTCAGCTTTTTCCTGATGGTAGAGAAGTGCCGTTTAGCAGAGACTATGACGAGATGATAGTCACGACAAAGCAGTGGATAGACGAGGGTGTGCAGCATATCTATGAGGCTACTTTTAGTTACAACGGTATCTTGGTGATGGTGGACATACTCCGATTAACACCTGAGGGTGTGGAGATCTACGAAGTCAAAAGCTCCACCTCTGTCAAAGAGATCTACCTGCATGATGTCTCTATACAGTACTATGTGTTTCAAAACCTTGGCATGAGGATCAAAAGTGCCCATGTAGTGCATATAGACAGTACCTATGTAAGAGGTGAGAGGCTGGAGATAGAGAAGCTTTTTGCTGTGATGGATGTGACGGAAGAGGTTTTGGCGTTGCAAGAGGACATCCCCAAACGACTGGAAACATGGGAAGCCTACTTGGCAGACAAAATGAACGAACCAGACATAGACATAGGGGCACACTGCAACAAGCCCTATGAATGTGATGCTAAAGCATACTGCTGGAAAGTACAGCGAAACATACCTGACTACTCGATATTTAACATCTTTAACCTCGGAAGCAAAAAACAAATAGCACTCTATGAACAAGGCATTATAAACATAGACGACATACCGGAGAGCTTTGAGATGACAGTCAAACAACACCAGGCAGTCAGTAACTACAAGTCAAACATCACACACATCGACAAACCTGCCATAGATGCATTTCTAAGTACACTAAGCTACCCCATCTACCATTTGGACTTTGAGACCTTTCAGCAAGCCATTCCAGAGTGGAAAGGCATCAGTCCCTTCATGCAGATACCTTTTCAGTATTCGCTACACATAGAACACAGCGACGGCAGACTCGAACATAGGGAGTTTTTGGCAGAGGACGGGGCAGACCCAAGAGAGAAACTCGCACAAAAACTCTGCGAAAATATACCCCAAGATGTCACAGTGCTAGCCTACAACATGAGCTTTGAAAAAGTAGTCATCAAAAAACTAGCCTTAGAGTATGCATATCTGAGTATCCATCTCATGGCAATACAAGACAACATCAAAGACCTCATGACCCCGTTCCAGCAAAAGCACTACGTCACCCCAGAGATGCAGGGAAGCTACTCCATCAAGTACGTATTGCCCGCACTCGTACCAGAGATGGCAGAAGCCTACAAAGAGCTAGAGGGCGTACAAAATGGAAGTGAGGCCATGAGTGCCTTTTCCCATATGTCAAAGCTCGATGATGAGGAGAAAGAGAGGGTGAGAAGAGGGTTGCTGAAGTATTGTAAGTTGGATACTTTGGCGATGGTGAGGGTGTTGGAGAAATTGAAATATTATAAAAAAGATTTAAACTAAATGAGTATGGATTATATATACGTGACAAAAATATAAATAAATGCTATAATATTGTCACGATATAAAAAGGATAGCTAATGTCATATATTGAAAAAATAGAACGCAAAATTAAATCACTAGATACTAATGATGTTATCCCTTTTTCGAAGGCTAAAGTAGCTGGTGTATCTGTAGACACATTACGTAAAGTATTGCATAGACTACATGATAAAGGTACTATTAGCATAGTAAAAAGAGGTTGTTTTAAGAAAGAAGAGCCTTTTTCGGAATTACTTTTTGTCTATGGGTCACTTAAAAAAGGGTTTGATAACCATAATCTACTTAGTAAATATACGAAAAGGTTGGGACGTGCACGCACCATTAAGAAATTTGGCATGTTTGAAGATAGTTTTGGAAACTATCCATATCTTGTACCTGTACCATATGCTAAAATATACGGAGAACTCTATGAGGTTACAAGACGTGAACTTCTGAATAAAATAGACGAGTTTGAAGGTGCTCCTGAATATTACGAACGTAAAAAAATAGAGGTAAAATCCCATCATGGCGTACAAAGAGCCTTTGTCTATATACAGCCAAATGCAGAAGCACCAGTTGACCAAGAACCTCTCAAGGAGTGGACAGATAATACGGAATATAAAGTGAAACGTTTAGATGCTTATTTAGAAGATATGATGAGTGCCTAATGGAATACACTAAAGAGGGTACAACTAAACGTTACAAGGGTAATAGGCATTGTATTTT
>Ga0256840_1002892_pt1 | contig 14554 bp, 12 predicted proteins | sample 355202metaG_FD_185969 | JGI IMG/M metagenome (GOLD analysis project Ga0256840, IMG submission 185969) | Hydrothermal vent microbial communities from Mid Atlantic Ridge, Atlantic Ocean - 355-202 | ecosystem: Environmental > Aquatic > Marine > Hydrothermal vents | place: Atlantic Ocean: Mid...
GCATGTGCAAAATTCCCCATAGCTCCACTAACTTGACCAACTGCTATAACATCCATAGTCTGTTCAAGGTTTTCTAAATGACGTGCCATTTCATCATACCAAACAGCTAACACAAGACCAAATGTTATAGGTTCTCCGTGTATACCGTGAGAACGTCCGACCATCAAAGTCATTTTATGTTCCATAGCACGTTTTTTGATAGACTCCATCATCATTTTTACATCTTTTATAATGAGCGAAAGAGAATCTTTCATTTGAAGAGCAACTGCTGTATCAATTGTATCTGAAGATGTCATTCCATAATGAAACCATCTGCTCTCTTCACCGAGAGATTCTGATACCGAAGTTGTAAAGGCTATAAGGTCATGTCGTGTTACAGCTTCTATCTCATCTATGCGTTTGATGTCAAATTTTGCATTCTTAACAATTTTATCTGCATCTTCCTGAGGGATTTTTCCCAGTTTTGCCCAAGCTTTTACTACAGCTATTTCAACATCAAGCCATGCCTGGTATTTTGCCTGGTATGTCCATTTTGATGCCATTTCTTCCCGTGAATATCTATCTACCATTATAGAGGTTCCTTATGATTGTTATCTTATGTTTTTATGCTAGAATTCGCATAGATTAAAGTAGTTTATTTTACTCAAATATTCATTAAAGAGGATTGAAATTTGCCATTCGTAAGAAAGAGAATGTTTGCACAAAAAAAACAAAAAGCATTTTTATATTTAATTCAAGAACTTGGATACACCCAAAAAGAGGCACAGCGTCTCATCGCAAAAGGCAGGCTTTTTGTCAATGACAAGCCAATGACAAGAACTGCCGGTGAAATTGAAGGTGAGTTTGAATTTATCTATTTTGAACCAATCACAAAAGGTCTGGAACCTACCTATGAAGAGGAAGAATTTGTTGTTTTTGACAAGCCGAGCGGTGTCCTTATTCATCCCCAAAACAGATATACACCCTATTCTCTTATAGATGAATTAAAATATCAATATGGGCGTAATGCAAATATAACGCATAGAATTGATCAAGAAACAAGCGGACTTGTTTTATGTGCAAAAAACAAACAAAGCGAAAGAGACATCAAGATGATGTTTGAACAGCGGGATATGAAAAAAAAATATCTTGCATTCGTGCACGGTCACTTTGATAAAGAACTTACTGTTGAAGAGCCACTCTTAAGAGCAGAAGATGAAAGCGCGATTGTTCGTATGGTTGTAAAAGTAGATGAAAAAGGGAAAGCTTCCAAAACAGTTTTTAAACCAGTGGAATATTTTGAAAAACTAGATATGACACTTGTGGAGTGTCTGCCATATACCGGAAGACAGCATCAAATACGTGTACACTTGTTTCACGTGAAACATCCAATAGTCGGTGATCCTATTTATGGACAGAGTGAAGAGAATATTATTAAGTTTTTAGACAGAGAGTTGTCTGAAGATCAGAGAATAAAAAACAGTGGAGCAAAACGTTTATTGTTGCATGCGAGTGAACTTGCATTCCATTTATACGAGAAACCTTACAGTATAAAGAGCAAGGTGAATTTCTTAAAGATATGCTTATCAGATACTAATTACATGTAATGTGAATAACTTTTTGACTCAAGAATAAATATTATTTTTATTTATGTGAATAATTTTTTAAAATCTCTTTAGAGCCCTTACTATAGGCTTTGAAAAGGATTTGTAAATTAATTTAAGCTAAAATTTACATAAATTATTTCTTAAATTTTGAGAAAATTTATAAATTTTTTAGCTATTGAATTATGTGATATTCACACTTTAGAACAATGTGTGAATACTACACATTCAGAAGAAATTTGCAAATTTTATTATGATTAAAATTTATTTTAAGATGAAATATATTTTTAAGATTAGTAGGGTATTATTACACTCATAGACGGCCTCCCTGGTGTGTTGGTCGTCTGCTTTTCATGTTTTATATAATTTTTTGTTTACAGTCTACTCTTTTTCTTCTTTTGTTGCTGCCCATATAAAACCACCAACGCCAATTGCAAAAACAAACACTAATAAAACTACTTCACTGATATCAACACTACTCATAACTATCCTTGATTTTATTATAACTGACCTTAGACACTACAAGCTTATGTTTGGTGCCTAAGGACAGTTAAAATTATACTACTAGACTTGTTATCTAACTGTTAATCTCATCCTGGTTTTTCTCTTTTAACTGTCCACATGCGGCACTGATATCTATGCCTTTGGAATCACGTATGGTAGAGAGTAAGCCATGGCTTATGAGGTATTCTTGAAAGCTAAGCATATCTTCGTGTGAGGGACGCTTATATGGCGTTCCAGGATAAGGATTAAAGTAAATGAGGTTTACCTTTGCCTTAATTCCACTCAGAAGCTTTACGAGTTTTTTTGCAGAGCCTAAATCATCATTCTTATTTTTAATAACAAGGTATTCAAACATAACACGCTTGCGTGTATCAATAGGAAAACGTTTTACCGCTTCTATAATTGAGTTGATGTTGTGTGCTTTATTCATCGGTATAAGTTCTGTACGCAGTTCATCATCAACCGCATGGAGTGATATGGCTATATGTACACCCAGATCCATTTGACCGAGCTTGTCTATTTTATTACTGAGACCACTTGTGCTGACTGTTTGTCTTTTTCCAGAGATGGCAAGTCCCTCTTCTTCTTTAAAAATTTCTATAGCCTGTGCAAGATTTTCAAGGTTATCGAGAGGTTCCCCCATTCCCATATAGACAATATTTATTTTTCTGTTATGTCTGTGTTTGTTGTCACGTTTGAGTGTTACTACCTGCGCAACAATTTCTCCGGCCGTCAAATCACGGGTAAAACCGCCTTTGGCTGTCAAACAAAAAGTACAGCCGACTTTACAGCCAACCTGTGTGGAAACACATATTGTATATTTCGCTTCTTGCGTTATTTCACCATTTTCATCAACTTGCTCATCTTTCATTTTAAGCCAGACTGCTTCGATTGTTTTGTCGTCTTGCAGCTGCAGAAGATATTTTATTGTACCGTCACTTGATTCTTCTTTTCGTACGATTTTCATGGGATTAATGGTATATTTTTCGTTCAGTTCTTCTTTTAATGCTTTTGGGATATTTTTCATTGCATCAAAATCCTGTACATACTGATGATACAGCCAACCGTATATCTGTTTGGCACGAAAAGAAGGTTTGACTAACGTTGTGAGTTCTTTTTGTGTGAAGTCATATAAAGAAGGTTTCATTTTGCTGTTAGCTCTGCTATACGCTTTTTGACATGCTCTTCAAGGAGTTCTCTTGCTCTGGATTGATTTTTGAGAAAATCTTCATGAGCCTGTTTGTTAGTATAGTTTGTTATACAAAACACACCGCCTGCAGGTATATTAAACTCCTGGGCAATGCGCAACACTGAGAAAAATTCCATATTTTCTATGCCAACACCAAGCTTTAAAAAGTTTTTTGTTAATGTTTCGTTTGTAGATATATAGTTTGATGAGTTGACAACAATGTCTTTTTTATTGGTAGTATTTGTTGTAACAACATTATCAAGAGGTGTGTAGGCATCATTGCTCAAAAAAGCAAGTTCAATATTTGCAGCTGTTTTTGATTCTACAATGTCAAATATCTTTTTTTCACCGTAACTTCCTGCTGTCCCTACAAAAAGTAAAAATTCCGGTTTGTCAAAAAGGCAAAGCCGTGTAAGATTCATGGCTGTTTCAATCAATCCCACTCCCATAGGTGTTGCAAAAGAAAATGTTTCGTTGTTTCCTGCACATATTATCATTGTTTAAAGCCTTACCGGAATGTTTTGTTCATGTAAATAATGTTTTAAGTCCATAATATCTATCTCTTTATAGTGAAATATAGAAGCGGCAAGTGCAGCATCTGCACCGTGTTCAAAAGCCTCTTTTATATGTTGCATTGTTCCTGCTCCACCGCTTGCAATAACAGGTACATGTACCGCACGGCTGATTTGCTCTGTGATAGTAAGCTCAAAACCTGCTTTTGTTCCGTCTGCATCCATAGAGGTCAGTAAAATTTCTCCGCTTCCCCGATCTACAACCTCTTTCGCCCACTCTACTGCATTTATACCGGTATCTACACGTCCGCCATTCAGGTAAACATTGTATCTGTCTCCTGTTTTTTTCACATCAATTGCAGTTACAATGCACTGTGATCCAAAACGTTTGGCACCCTCGTTTATCAATTCGGGTCTTTTTATAGCAGCGGAATTGACACTTACTTTATCACAGCCGACATTTAAGAGTTTGTAAATATCGTCAAGCTTGCGAATACCTCCGCCTACTGTTAACGGTATAAATATTTCTCGTGCTACCTGGGCTACTATATCTACTATAGTATCTCTGTTGTCAGATGAAGCGGTGATGTCCAAAAATGTAAGTTCATCTGCACCCTCTTCATTGTATCTGCGGGCTACTTCAACAGGATCACCGGCATCTTTGAGTCCTACAAAATTGACGCCTTTGACAACACGTCCGTCTTTTACATCCAAGCATGGGATAATTCTTTTTGCAAAATAATTCATAGTGTAATTATATCTTGCTTGCCTTATAATCTGGTAAGTCCTCGTCGGTCCTTCGGACATCGCCTGCGGTTCCAACACTAAAAATGATGAGAAATCATCATTTTCTTAACGTGTTTCACGTGAAACAATTTAGAATAATTATAATTTTATATTGCTTTAATATAGTTAGGACTATAATCGTTTATTATATATTGAACAGGGATGTAGATGAAGAAGGATGAGACATTAAAAAGTTTAGAGAATGCAGAAATAGAATTGACAAGACTTGTGGAAACAGCCAAATCATTGATAGATGGAATAGATCCTGAAGACAGGGTTCTGCCAACTTCATCCAGAGAAACAAAATTCGGCCACTGGTTTTATACCGATGGGCAAAAATTGAAAATACTCTCAAACAATCCGCTGGAGTGTATGAGTAATATTGAAGAGCTTCATAACAAACTGCATGAAAGATATCGTGAGATATTTGACCTTTATTTTTCGGAAGAGAAAAAAGGCGGTTTTTTATCAAAGATATTTAAGCCAAAGCAGAAAGTATTGGCAGAGTCCGAATTGAAGCTTGTTAACGAAAAGTATGCTGAAATGGAAAAAACAGCGGAAGAACTTTTAGCAGAAATAGCAAGACTGCAAAGACGATTAGTGGCTGTTTCAGAAGAAAAAATCAATGCTTTAGTATAAAACAGAACAAAAAAATTCAATTTTTTTCTTCTGTTACCTTTTTGTAAGTAAAAAAAAGGTAGTATATTGCCATGAATAAAGAAAGCGTTGTAGCAAAGAAGAAGTTTGGACAAAACTTTCTTAAAGATCAGTCAGTTTTAAGAAAAATCGTCGAAGCGATGCCCAAGAATGAAAACAAAATTGTAGAAATTGGGCCTGGCTTAGGTGATTTGACTAAATTTTTAGTTGATGTCAAAAGTGTAGAAGCTTTTGAGGTAGATACCGATTTATGTAAACTGTTACAAAGTACATTTAAAAAAGAGATTGATACCAAGCGACTCCATATAAATTGTGGGGATGTTTTAAAAGCTTGGCAGAGTGAACTTGTAGGTGAGCCGTATGATTTGGTGGCAAATTTGCCCTATTATATTGCCACAAACATAATATTGAAAGCACTCGCAGATCCTATGTGTAAAAATATACTTGTAATGGTTCAGCTTGAAGTAGCAGAAAAGTTTTGTGCAACAGAGGGTGAAAAAGTATTTGGTGCTTTGGGCGTAATAGCCCAGACTATAGGAACAACACAGATTGTTGTGAAAGTTCCTCCAACTGCATTTGACCCGCAGCCCAAAGTGGATTCTGCTGTTTTTCTTATAGAAAAAAATGCTGATAGAAATGATAAAGAGTTCGAGGATATGCTAAGAGTTGCATTTTCGCAGCCTCGAAAAACTTTAGTGAAAAATCTATCTTCGAAATATGATAAGAAAAAACTTCAGGAAGTTCTCGAAAAACTAGGACTTGCATTAACGATTCGGCCTCATCAGGTAAGCACTAACGACTATCACCAACTCTATAAATTAATAAGGAGTTTGGATGGCAGAAGAGACACAAGAGGCAACACAAAGTAAACCTCAAGAACAACGCAAACCAAATAACAACCGTAGACCAAATAACAATCGTAGACCAAACGGCAATCAAAAGAAGCCAAACGGTGAAAAAAATACAAATGCAAAGCCAAGAACAAACAATAATAAAAACAAGAGTCGTGGCCGTCATAAAAGAGGGGCATCGCCTATTGATGAGAAGTTAAAAGCATTTGTTGTAAAAAATCAGGAAGCACACAAGCAAAGACTGAATCCGCACTATAAACTTGATTTGGAATCAAAAGCAAAAATTCGTGCAACACCACTGGGTGGACTGGGTGAGATTGGCGGAAACATTATGGTATTTGAAACTGACAATGAAGCAATTCTTGTTGATGTCGGTATGAGTTTCCCGGATGAAGAGATGCACGGGGTTGATATACTGATTCCTGATTTTACCTATCTGCATGAAATCAAGCATAAAATTGTCGGTATTGTGATTACACATGCGCACGAAGATCACATCGGAGCAGTACCGTATCTTTTTAGAGAGTTACAGTTCCCTATATATGGTACACCGTTGCCTTTGGCAATGATCGGAAACAAATTTGATGAACATCATTTAAAAGAGAGTAGAAAATACTTTAATCCGATTGAAAAAAGAAAAGTTTATAAAATAGGCAATGATTTTGAAGTTGAGTGGATGCATATGACACACTCTATTTTGGACTCTTCTTCTGTAGCTATTACGACAGCGGCAGGAACGGTCATTCATACAGGGGACTTCAAAATTGATTATACACCTATTGATGGGTATCCTGCAGATTTACACCGTTTGGCATATTATGGGGAAAAAGGGGTATTGTGTCTGATGAGTGATTCGACAAATTCACACAATCCCAACCCTACACCGTCTGAGCTGAGCGTTGCACCGGCACTTGACAGAGTATTTAGCAAGGCAGAGGGAAGAGTTGTTCTTTCAACATTCAGTTCAAATATCCACCGTGTATATCAGGCGATTCAGTATGGTGTGAAGTATGGTCGTAAAATCTGTGTTATCGGGCGTTCAATGGAGCGTAACCTTGAAGTTGCCATGCAGTATGACTATATTAAATTACCGAAAAATATTTTTGTAGAACCGGATGAAGTGGCACATATGAATGACAAAGATGTTTTGATTGTGACAACAGGTTCGCAGGGTGAGGGTAACTCGGCACTTTTTAGAATGTCTATAGGTGAACACAGACATATTAAAATCAAACCGACTGATTTGATTGTACTCTCTTCTCGTGCTATTCCCGGAAATGAAGGTTCCATCTCTCAAATGCTGAATCATTTACAAAAATGTGGAGCTAAAATTGCCTATGACAAAGATATTCATGTCTCAGGGCATGCCTCTATGGAAGAGCAAAAACTTATGCTTCGACTTGTGAATCCTAAGTTCTTCTTACCGATTCACGGTGAATACAATCATGTTATGAAGCATAAAGAGACAGCTATGCTTTGTGGAGTTCCTGAGCGAAATATTTTACTGATGACAGATGGTGAGCAGATAGAAATTGGACCAAAATATATGAGAAAAGTTAAAACTGTTAAAACAGGAAAAACATATATTGACAATCAAAACAACTATGAGATTGAAGATGACATAGTTATGGATCGTCAGAAACTCGCAACAGACGGTGTTGTTATGATTGTTGCGCAGGTAAGTGAACAGACCGGAAAAATGATGGATAAACCAAAAGTGACATCATTTGGTTTGGTTGCGGACAAAAGAGACAGAGCTTTTGCAAAAGAGATTGAAGAGATATTGGAAAACTTCCTGCTCAATATGAAACCCGGACTTATTGGAAGTCCTAGAACCTTAGAGGGTGATTTGCGTCAGGTTATCAGAAAACATATTTTTAGAAAAATGAAAAAATATCCTCTTATTGTTCCGAATATCTTTATTCACTAAAGAAATACCTCAAGTTACTCTTGGGGTATTTTTATTACATCATCTTTTCAGCAAACTCTTGCTACCCTATCATATTAAAAACTTTAAAAGGCATAACCTTGTCAGAGAATACAAACAGTGAATTTGAAAATGCAGTAAAAATCATGATGCGCCATGTCGGCGAAGACCCAACTCGTGAGGGTTTGCTTGATACGCCTTCACGCGTGCGAAAAGCCTATGAATTTATTTATGGCGGATACAATGAAGACCCTGCAGAGATTTTAAAAAAAGCGCTTTTTACAACAAGCAACGATGAAATGGTTTTGGTAAAAGATATAGAGTTTTATTCTACCTGTGAACATCATCTTCTGCCTATTATCGGACGGGTACATGTAGCCTATATTCCAGACGGAAAGGTTGTGGGACTTTCAAAAATACCCCGTGTTGTGAATGTATTTGCACGTCGTATGCAGATTCAAGAACAACTGACAGAACAGATTGCCGATGCCATTATGGATACGATTGCACCAAAGGGTGTGGGTGTTGTCATTCAGGCACGCCATATGTGTATGGAGATGAGAGGTGTAGAAAAAATAAATTCTACAACAACTTCATCAGCGCTTCGCGGACTCTTTAAAAAAGATGAAAAAACACGCAGTGAATTCTTTTCACTTATTAATTCACCGACGGGAAACAGATACTAAAATATGTCATTATCATCACTGAAAGAAAAACTTGCAAATAAAAACTATTCGGTCTCTTTTGGTGAGGTTGTCAAAATCAATGCAACAATTATTACGGCAAAAGGCTTACATGTAAGCATAAGCGATATGGTAAAAATTGTCTCAGATGCAACAGGACAGGAAACTGTCGGTATGGTAACAGAGATAGACGCGGATCTTTTTTTTATTACACCTTTTTCTTTTGTGGAGGGATTTCGTTCGGGAGATAAAGTATTTTTAGATTCCACAGGATTGAATATTCCTGTGGGCCCTGCTCTTTTGGGACGTGTAGTAGACTCATTTATGCGCCCTATTGATGGAAAAGGCAGTCTGAAAGACGGAAAGCTTACCCCCATCATAAAAGCACCCATAGCGGCAATGAAAAGAGGTATGATAGATGAAATTTTTTCTGTAGGTGTCAAATCAATTGATGGACTCCTTACCTGCGGAAAAGGACAAAAGCTCGGAATATTTGCAGGAAGCGGTGTCGGAAAATCAACCCTGATGGGTATGATTGTCCGTGGAGCGGATGCCCCTATAAAAGTTGTGGCACTTATCGGTGAGCGTGGTCGTGAAGTTCCTGAATTTATCGAAAAAAATCTCGGTGGTGATTTGACAAATACTGTTATAGTCGTGGCAACGTCAGATGACTCTCCTTTGATGCGAAAATATGGTGCTTTTGCCGCAATGAGTGTTGCTGAACACTTTAAGGATCAGGGCAGAGATGTGCTCTTTATTATGGACTCTGTGACGCGGTTTGCAATGGCGCAACGTGAAATAGGACTGGCACTTGGGGAACCGCCGACTTCAAAAGGATATCCTCCCTCCTCTCTCACCCTCTTGCCTCAGTTAATGGAGCGTGCAGGGAAAGAGGAAGGCAAAGGAAGTATTACGGCTTTTTTTACTGTCTTGATAGAAGGTGATGATATGGGTGATCCTATCGCCGATCAGTCCCGTTCCATTTTAGACGGGCATATTGTTCTTTCTCGTGAAATGACCGACTTTGGCATCTATCCGCCTATACATATTTTAAATTCGGCTTCAAGGGTTATGAGTGATATCATTACACCAGAGCATCTCAAGGCAGTTATGAAATTTAGACGACTGTATACTCTTCTTAAAGAGAATGAAACACTTATAAGAATAGGTGCCTATACAAAGGGCAGTGATGCTGAACTTGACGAGGCGATTGATAAAAAAGAGGATATGGAGGCGTTTATAACACAAGACTCGACTATACAGATACCTTTTGAGCAAACAAAAGAAATACTTATTACTCTTATGAATTCATAATATTTGTAAATCAAACCAGCTGTCCCGTGAACGTTTTTCCCCCTGTTCGTGAGTAATGGCAAGTTTTTTGGTACTATATGTTTCATAGCTGTTCATAATAACTCTAATCTCTTTGTCTATGCCAAATATGTCAATATAGGAATAAATGATATTTTCTGCACTGTTGAATTTATTTGTATTGATGAGTTGTTTTATCTGTGTGTAGAAACTGAGTCGAAGAAGATTCCCTGTTCTTTGTTTTCTTGAATGTGTGTATATCAGTTCTCCCAGTCTCTTTTTTATCTGTTGTATGTCACCGTTAAGAGCATGGTTTTCACACTCATTCATAAGCTTTTGCCAGTGTTTTTCAAGAAGTTTTGTAATTTCAAGATTTTGCAGTCTTGTATCGCTGTCTATAAGTTCATAGCATCTTTTAAAATCATTATTTGCATAGCTTAAGAGGAAGTTTTGTACGGACTGGGCATATTCATACAACTCCTGCAGTATATTTTCGTTACATGTAAAGAGCTGGGCAGATTTTATTTGCTGTAGTGCCTTTTCAACATTGGCACTGTCAATTGTATTTTTTATATTTTGCAAAAGCATTTCTTGTGATTGTTGCAGTTCATAATATCCGGGAATATCCTTAAAAACCTCATATTTTGATATGAGCCTGTCAATTGTCCTGTACTCTTTATGTTGCAGTGCTTTTAAAAATACTAAGAATTCTTCATTTTGTCTGAGTAAAAGGTTTATAAGCGGGCGTTTTGACAAAACAGTTATGTATGGGAGCAAAAGTTCTTTTGCTCTGTCTAAATTGCCAATGAGTATCTGTTTTTGGGCAAAAATATAGGATTTTTTAAAATCAGCTTCCATTTTTTTATAGACAGAGGTATATTGCAAGGGTGAAAATTTTTCACTGAGTTTGTAGGCAAGAACATATTTTTTGTCTCTGTAAAAGTGTTGAAATTTTGCATAATTTTTATGCGCTTTGAACAAAAGCATAATATCATCTCTTTTGCTGTTTATCTGCTGCAGGATATGGAGAATTTTTTTCAGCTCACTTTTATTGGAGTTTATAAGATGAGAAAAAGCTTTTGCATAGAGTTTTTGATAAAGAGCTTCAATTTTTTTATGCTCTTTTGTGCCTTGAAGTCGCGGATCTTCGTCAATTATGCTAAAAGCTTTGACAATATCTTTACGCAGTATACACATTTTCAGATCATCAGCATCGGCAAATGCAATGCTGTAAAGTTGTTTGTTTTTTAAAGCAACGATAAGCTTTTTCTCATGAGTCAAAATCATAGTATCGACTTCATGCCCGAAGCTGATATATTTCGGGCTTACAAGCTTTTTTCTTCTAATATTTATAAGCGAAATGCTTTTTGATTTTCCGCTTATAAGTGCAAAATCAGTCTGAGGAAAATAAATAATATTTTTTATTGCACCAAAAGGCATATGTAAGGAGAAGCTTTCTTCATTTTTGTGAAGTCTCTGTATATAGAGTGTGCCATCATGGCTGCCAAGCAGAAGTGTCTGCTCATTTATGAAGCATAAACTCTCAATAGCTACTTTGGAAACACAAAATTTTTTGATCTGTTGGTGCGATTGCAGATGAATTATACTGACATAACCTCCATAGCCGCTGCATGCCATATAGTTTTTATAAAAAGCAAAAGCATTGATGTATTGGTGTTTAAACGAGCTAAGACGGGCTATTTCCCTTTGAGTATCATGCCGGTAGAGCATAACCCTGCCCTCGTTCGTTGAACTGACAATATAAGGCGTATTTGGTATAAAATGAAGTGCAGTAACAGTACCATTGTCGGTATAAATAGTTTGCAAAAGAGTCTTGTTTGTTAAAGAAACGATATCTATTTCAATACCATTGGCTATGGCGCAAATTTTTTCACCAGGATGAACAGCAACGGCAGTTGTTTTATAATTTAACTGTGCGATAGAGAGAACTTTTCTATTTTGACAATCATCAGGATCAAAAATTTGAATACCATGCAGTCTGGTACTGAGTGCCACAGTGTTATCATACAAAGCCTGCAAAGCAGTGATTTGAGAGCGGACTTTTAGACACTCATACATCTTTGGCATGTAGTATCTCTAAAAGATTTTATTCACTAAAAGCTGGGTAGAAACCCTGCCGTTAAACTCATTTTTGACTACAGAGTAGCTACATGTGATTTTTTTATCTTCAGGCATCTCAAAAACACGTCGAAATGCAATAAGCTCTATAGTCTCTCTTTGATGTGGATATTGTCTGATTTCAATACGTGAATGTGATTTGTCTGCACCCATAAGTTTTATACTCACAACCTCTGCATCTTTTATAAGAAAAGTCGGCCGCAGATTTGCTTCGCCATAGGGTTCAAACTGCTCAAGCAAATGCAGCAACTCTGTATCTATATCTTCGCTTGCCAAAATACCACTTATCTGTTCTTTTGGTATAAAATCATCTTCAGGAATCTTTTGTGCACTTGCATTGATAGCTTCTCTAAATGCTTCTATATCCTTTACATGTAAACCCACTCCTGCCGCCATTTTATGACCGCCAAACTTGGTTAACAAGTGTTCATTTTCTTTTATAAGCTCATAGATGTTAACATCACCGATACTTCTCGCACTCCCCTTAGCCTCTTCATCTTTGATGCTCAAAACTATGGCAGGACGTCCGAATTTATCAACCAGGCGTGCTGCGACAATACCGACAACACCCTCATGCCAACCTTTGCCCGCTACAACTATTACCTTGTCATTTTCATTAACACTTGACACAGCCTCTTGCGTTGTCTGTGCTTCGGTGGCTTTTCGTAAATCATTTAACTGACCTAAGAGTTCAAACTGTCTGTAGGCTGTATGCGTATCAGGTGCAGTATAGAAATCAAGGGCAATAGAAGCATCCTCAAGCCGTCCGGCAGAGTTGATGCGCGGTGCTATGTTAAATGCAATATCTTCACTCGTGATGTTTGACTTGTTCAAAAAATCCCTGATAATAATACTGGCAGGTCTGTTTGAATGCATAATGAGTTTAAGCCCTTCTTTTACAAGCGTTCTGTTGATGTTGACAAGGGGCATAATATCGGCAATAATCGCAATAGCCAAAATATCCAAAAACTGCTTCATGTCAATAGTAAGCGCGAGCTCTTTTTTGACAAGTCCAAGCAGAAGCCATGCAACTTCTGCACCGCATATCTCTTTAAAAGGGTATTTACATGTAGAGAGCTTTGGATCAACGATGGCATAGGCATCAGGTAAAACATCACCAGGAGTATGGTGATCCGTAATAATCAAATCAATTCCTCGTTGCTTGCAAATATCGGCTGCTTCAATGGCTGATATTCCGTTATCAACAGTTATTATCAAGTCAGCATTCACTCTTTGTAAGACTGTAGGACTCACGCCGTAGCCATCAGCAAAACGGTTTGGAATAATCGCCTCAAGAGGGTAAGGAATCTGCTTGAAAAACTCTACAACAATTGCGGTAGAACTGACGCCATCCACATCATAATCACCTACTAACGTTATACGTTTGTTAGTGCGTATGGCCTGTGCAATTTTTTTTGCGGCTTTATCCGCATCATGAAGTAACTGTGGATTTGGAATTTGAGAAAGTTTTTTGTCTTCTTTATCAAACCTTTGCGAAAGCAGTGCAAAAAGGTCTGATTTGTTTAAGTGTGGTATATTACTCAGCATTCAAACTGGCATTAACAAATGCTAGAATTGAAGGATTTGGTGTTTGTAGGCGCGATGTGAACTCAGGGTGAAACTGCACACCTAAAAACCATGGATGTCCCTCTATTTCTACTGTTTCTATCAATCCGTTAGATTCACCTGTAACTACCATACCTGCATTTTCCAGCTGTTCTCTATAGGCAGGATTTGCTTCATAGCGGTGACGGTGTCTTTCGTAAATTGTCTTTTGTCCGTTATAGGCCTCACGTAAAAGTGAACCCTCTTTTGTGTCACACGGGTATTCGCCAAGACGCAGTGTTCCGCCCATAGGTGACTGGTGTGTTCTAAGTTGCATGCCACCACTTTGATCTAAGAAGTTATCTATAAGATAAATCATAGGATGCGGTGTATTTTCATCAAACTCTACAGAGTTTGCACCCTCTAGACCGAGTACGTTTCTCGCATATTCAACAAGTGTAAGCTGCATACCAAGACAGATACCAAGATAAGGGACTTTGTTTACACGGGCATATTCTATAGCCTGAATTTTTCCCTCAATACCACGGCTTCCGAAACCACCTGCTACCAATATACCGTCACAGTCACTTAAAAGTGCTTCTGCCCCTCTTTCTTCTATCTCTTCAGAATCAACCCAGCAGATCTCAACTCTGCTGTCAAGGTGCGCTCCTGCATGTATAAGTGCTTCTGTAAGTGACTTGTAAGATTCTTTGAGAGCGAGATACTTTCCGACAAATCCTATGACAACTTTGCCTTTTGGCTGTACAATTTTTTTGACAAGTGAATCCCACTCCTGCATGTCAGGTTCAATTTCTCCCAGTTCAAGTTCTTTTGCTATCGGCTTTAAAATATTTTGGCGTAGAAATG
>Ga0256840_1002893_pt1 | contig 14554 bp, 14 predicted proteins | sample 355202metaG_FD_185969 | JGI IMG/M metagenome (GOLD analysis project Ga0256840, IMG submission 185969) | Hydrothermal vent microbial communities from Mid Atlantic Ridge, Atlantic Ocean - 355-202 | ecosystem: Environmental > Aquatic > Marine > Hydrothermal vents | place: Atlantic Ocean: Mid...
AGGCACTTGCAGTTGGAATATTTTTGATTTTTAGCAGTGTTGAAAGTGCTGTATCTAATCGTATCTCTTTTATATCTTCTAAGACACGACCACCACTGTGAAGCATTAGGATAAGAGGATAAATAAACTGCCGTGAGCGAAGCGAGGAAATGCCCTTGGGGTGCAAATGCACTATAACCATTATTGCGTTTAGCTTTTGGAAGATTCTCATTACATAACCGCTCAAGGTTCATACCCTTAAGATATTCGCCTAATATTGTAACACCTGTTCTTGGTGTTAATTTCTCGTTTGTGGATTCTAGTTTGAAATTTAATATTGTTTGTGTCATAATTCAACCGTTGTAATTGAAAAAGTCGCACCCATCAGGTGAAAGTTTTAGGTGTGACTTTTTCGCTTTAAAGTACCTAATTATAGAGCAAGTTGGCTTGTTGTATAATTTGGTATGGAATTATTGGGGATGATAAAGAAACAGGGACAATTCAATAAATGATAAAAAAAGATTTTTTATACGGACTTGCTACAGCTATATTTTTTAGTACATTCATATACTTAGAACATTACGATTTTACTATAAAAATATTAAACACTTTTTTTGGTATCTTGGCTATAGGCGCTTTTCTTTACATTCCTAAGCGTGCTGTTTTAATAGCTGGCTTTTTCATAGGACTTTTTTGGTTTTACTGGGTAGGCTATAGTTTTAAGTACAATGGTGTAGGTTTTATGGCACCTGTAGTTACACTCTTTTTTGGTGTCTTATACGCTTTGTTTTTTGGTATTTTAGCACTGACAAACAAGGTATATCTGCGAGCCATTTTATTTTTCCTTCTTAGCTTTTTTGAACCAGCAGATTGGAACTGGATGCAAGTTGAACTTGTTTTTGTAGATAGCTATATTGGTGTTATGAAGTATCAACTCTTTATAGTATTAACCGCTCTTGCTTTACCACAATATGTAAAAAACAAGTACAAATTTACTCCTCTATTACTGCTACTCTTAGCGTCTAACAGCATCCCCAATGGAGTCAAAGAACAAAAACTTTCAGATTTAAAAATAAAACTAGTGCAAACAAACATAAAACAAGAAGAAAAGTGGACCCAAAAAGCTTTAAATCCAACTATACGCATGACCCTCAAGAAAATTCAAGAGGCTATAGATAAACACTATGATATCATCGTTTTTCCAGAGTCTATCTACCCACTACATATGAATAAAAACCCACTTTTGATCAACATGATAAAACCTTATTCCTACAAAATAACCATCATTGCTGGTAGCTTAATGACTGAAGGAAAAAGCCATTACAACGTAACGTATATGTTTGCAAATGGCTCCTATAATGTTGCTAAAAAACTCGTCCTTGTCCCTTTTGGAGAGTATGTACCTTTACCAAAATTTGCACAAAAATTCATAAACGAAACTTTCTTCGGAGGTGCTTCTGACTTTGTAACTGCAAAAGAACCCACTGACTTTATCATCAAAGGTGTTAAGTTTCGTAACGCTATCTGTTATGAAGCTACTTGTAGTGAAATCTATGAAGGGGATGTAGACTTCGTTATAGCGACAAGTAACAATGCATGGTTTAGCCCATCGATAGAACCAACTTTACAAAAACTTTTGATGCGTTACTATGCCCGTAAAAATGGTGTAACTATCTATCATTCTGCAAATTATAAAGGGACAGGCATCGTACAGTAGGGCTTTATTAAGCTTTTTTAGGTATAATAACTCATGATTATTAACTTAAAAAACCCAAACCTTTATAATAACCGTGAACTTTCATGGCTACAATTTAACACAAGAGTTCTCAAACAAGCCCAAGATGAATCTCTACCATTACTAGAGCGTCTTAAATTTCTTGCAATTTATGGAACAAATTTAGATGAATTTTACATGATCCGTGTAGCTGGACTTAAAAAGCTTTTTGCAGCAGGTATCATTGTCTCTGGTGCAGATAAACTCACACCCCTCCAACAGCTACGTGAGATAAGAAAATACCTCCATCAAGAACAACAAGTTTTAGAACACTGTATGACAGGGATACTCAATCTACTCGAAGAAGAAGGTATCTTCGTCAAGTCATATGCTGAAGTAAATCAACATCAAAAAAATATATTAAAAAGATTTTTTAATGAACAAATATACCCAGTCATCATCCCTATCGCTGTTGATGCTACGCATCCATTTCCACATCTCAACAATCTTAGTTTTGGTATTATCGTCAAACTTAACGATAATGAAGACGCATCTATAGAACGCTTTGGAATTGTTCGTGTACCTCGAGTGCTAGAAAGATTTATAGAGTGTGAAAATGGTTTATATGTCCCTATTGAAAGTGTTGTTGCGCAACATGTAGAAGATCTCTTCCCAGGCTATACCTTAAATAAATATGCAACTTTTAGAGTAACAAGAAATGCTGACATAGAGATAGAAGAGGAAGAAGCTGATGACTTCATGGAGATACTAGAAGAAGGTCTAAAACTTCGACGTAAAGGGGCGATGGTACGACTAGAAGTAGGTATAAATGCCGATGAAGAAATCATCAACTTTTTCAATCATCATACAAATGTGTATAAAGATGATATTTATAAATTTCATACTTTTTTAAACCTTGCTTCATTATGGCAAATTGTTGGTTCAAAAACTCATGCACACCTACTCTCTACTCCTTTTAAACCAAAATCATTACCACCATTTCATAACAATAATGACGATATATTTAGTATACTAGAGAAACAAGATGTGCTCATGTATCACCCATATGAAAGTTTTGACCCAGTTGTGAAGCTCATCGTCGATGCTTCAAAAGATAAAGATGTTGTTTCCATCAAGATGACACTCTACCGTTCAGGTACTAATTCGCCGATAGTTCAAGCGCTTATGGCCGCTTCAGAAAGTGGGAAACAGGTTACAGTTATGGTTGAACTTAAAGCTAGGTTTGATGAAGAAAACAACCTTATCTGGGCAAAGGCACTTGAAAAAGCTGGAGCGCATGTTATCTACGGGATCAAAGGGTTTAAAGTCCATGCAAAAGCAGCTCTTGTTACAAGACGAAAAGATGGAAAACTCAAACAATATGCACATCTAGGGACTGGAAACTATAATCCAGCTACTGCAAAAATATATACTGATTTTTCATATCTCACTTCAAAAGATGAAATTACAAATGACTTAACAAGGTTTTTTCACTTCCTAACAGGCTTTAGTAAAAAAGGAAAGCTTAACGAACTTTATATGTCCCCATCGCAGATAAAACCTAAAATATTATCTCTCATAAACAATGAGATGAGAAAAGGTAAGGATGGTCAAATCATCGCTAAGGTAAACTCTTTAGTTGATGAAGATGTTATCCGTGCACTTTACAAAGCCAGCCAAGCTGGTGTTCAAATAGACCTCATTGTTCGTGGTATTTGTTGCTTAAAACCTGGCATTGAGGGAGTAAGTGAAAACATCAATGTAATTTCAATTTTAGGAAAATACTTAGAACATCCGAGAGTTTTTTACTTTAAAAATGATGCAACTGGTGCTTATATATCTTCCGCTGACTGGATGCCGAGAAATCTTGTTCGTAGAATAGAACTACTTACAGGCATTAAAGACGAAGTATCTAAAGATAAAATTATACAAATTTTGAACCTTCAACTTGCAGACAACATTCTTGCTCATAAACTTCAAAGTGATGGTTCGTATATTAGGGTTAGACGCGAAAGCACTAAAGGTATTAACAACCATAAACATGTTGAGGACTATGTAAACCGTATAGTTAGAGCTATAAAAAAAGAATCAACAAATGCTATTGACTTGTTAGCATCAAAACTATTTACGGATAACTAAGATGACTATGAACTTTAAACACTATAAACCATCTTTAGGTAAAAATACTTGGGTAGCCTCTTCAGCTGACATCATCGGTGATGTTACCTGTGGAGAAAACTGCTCATTTTGGTTTGGAACTGTAACACGTGGTGATGTACACTACATCAAGATTGGAAATCGTGTAAGTATTCAAGACCTTAGTATGATTCATGTGACACATCATAAAGGTAAGGAACGTGCCAATAATGGCGATGGGAATCCGACTATCATAGGTGATGATGTAACCATTGGGCATAGAGTTATGCTTCATGGTTGTACCATAGAGGATGCTTGTTTAATAGGGATGAGTGCTACCATCCTTGATGGTGCAATTATAGGCAAAGAAAGTATAGTTGGAGCAAACTCATTAGTTACTAAAAATAAAAAGTTTCCACCCAGAAGTCTCATTATGGGTGCACCTGCAAAAGTTGTAAGAGAACTCAGCGATGAAGAGGTAAAAGAGTTATATGCCTCCGCACACAGGTATGTAGAATTTAAAAATGAGTATCAGTAATCTTTGAGTGGATTATGTTCTATAATCCGCATTTATCTTAACATACTCATAACCAAGATCACAGCCATATGCTTTAAACTTACCATCAGCTATACCTAAATCACAGTGAATTGTAAACTTTTGATGTCCCATAACGATAGCAGCTTTTTTCTCCATCTCAACGTCAAAAAAAACTTCACCTTTATCATATACGCATACATTATCAAAGGTTATTTTCAAAGTATCTTCACTCGACTCCACTCCACTTGCGCCAACAGTAGATGCGATACGTCCCCAGTTTGGGTCTTCACCATATAATGCAGTTTTTACTAAGAGCGAGTCAGACAATGCTTTTGCTACTACTTCAGCTTCACGGTCATCCTTTGCACCAGTGATATTATAAGTAACTAACTTTGTAGCACCCTCACCATCTCTAGCCATCTCTAGCGCTAAAAAGTGCATCACTTTATGAAGAGCATCTTTAAAAGCCTTTGCATCATAGACTCCACTTTTGGAGTTACTAAGTAACAATACTGTGTCATTTGTAGAAGTATCTCCATCTACACTTATGGCATTAAAAGTAGTTTTTACACAAGAGTCTAGTACCTCTTGCATCTCTTTGCTTGTTACCTTAGCATCAGTAGTGATAAAACACAACATTGTAGCCATTGCAGGATTGATCATCCCTGCGCCCTTTGCCATAGCTCCGATGCTAAAGCTTGAACCATCATCAAGCGTAACTTTAAAAGCACACTCTTTTGGGTAACTATCTGTCGTCATGATAGCTTTTGCTGCCTCATGAGGGTTCTTTTTACTAGTATCAAAAAGGTTTATACCTTTAATTATTTTCTCTTTTGGAAGTCTAACACCTATAACACCAGTCGAACTCATAAGTGGATTTGTCATACCATCGAGATGAGATAAAATTTCATCTATATCAGATATGCCTGCTTTACCTGTCATAGCATTTGCATTTTTAGAATTAATCAAAATAAAGTCAGTTTGGAACTCACCCTTTGCACAAAAATATTTTATCGGAGCAGCAGCCATTTTGTTTGTAGTAAAAACAGAGGCTACCTCGCAAGGTGTATCGCTATAGATAAATGCCATATCTAAAGCACCATCAGGTTTCAATCCAGCACTAACACCATCAGCGAAAAAACCATCAGCAGTACATACGCCATCGTTTGATAAGGTTATTTTATACAAATCTCAACTCCTTAGGTTTTTCACGACGTCTCAATAAGTTTCGTGTTTCGTGTATTTTCATCTGCGTTCCTATAACAAGGAGCTTACACTCACTTGTTATAAGGACATCACCTTTTGGCATAGTAAGAAACTTACCATCTTTTTTTGTTATCCCAATAATAGAAGTGTTTGTTATATCTCTAATATGCGTCTCTTTAAGTTTTTTCAAGACTGCCCATGAGTACTTTGGAACTTCTATCTCTTGCATATCAAGAGGATTATCACTTTCATATAAGAACTCTTCAAGGAGATTTTCCATATCAGGTCTAGCTGCCATCGCACTTACACGTTGCGCAGTCAAACGAGTAGGTGAAACCACAGTATCAGCACCAAGTTTTTTAAGCTTTTCAACATCACTCATCTGCTCCGCTGCACTGATGACATAATAAGGACGAGGAAGCATATGTTCTTTCTCAAAAAGCCTTACAGATGCTATAAGAGCAATATTATCAGCCATAGAATCAGATAAGGTGATAAGTCCCTTAGCTGATGCAAGATGCGCCTTAAGCATACTCAATTCGGCATGAGGTTCCGCTTTTAAATATGTAGGATAATTATGTTCTTTCGCCCACTCATGAATCTCTTCTCTAGGGTCTATAACAACAAAAGGGATATGGCTCTTTCTCAGCTCTTTTGTAACTTCAAGTGTATAATCATTATGATAGCACACAACAAAATGTTTTTTAAGTCTTGCAATCTTATATAACATCCTTCGCTCCTTTAAAATAGCAATTATATTTCCCCTATTTAACTCCGTAACCAATATACCAACGGCACTTGAAAATATTGCAAATCCAGCGATAATAAGGGTAATCGTAAAAATACGACCAGCATTTGAAATAGGTGCAATCTCGCCAAAACCAACAGTGGTAAAAGTAATACCTGTTTGATAGACAGCATCCATAAGAGCAAAATCATCTATAATGACATAGCCTATAGTACCAATCATCATCGTAAGTACTGTTAAAATAAGAGGTAGTCTAAATGCTTTTAAATGTGGGTAAACTTCAGGAAGAAGTTTTGTTTGAGGTTTGGGAGATGACTCCCAATTTAGAAATTTACGAATCCTTGATAAAAGATTCATCTTGATTTCCTTTTGTAAACTTAAGAATTTTTCTTAAGTGTACGTAATTCTCTTGCCGAGATTTTGATTTTTTTAGTAGTCCCATCTTCTAGTGTGATTCTTACTGTTCTTAAGTTTAGTAAAAAGCGACGTTTTGTTCTGTTTTTTGCGTGAGAAACATTGTTTCCGCTCATAGGGCCTTTGCCACTAATAGCACATCTTCTTGCCATGCTTGTATCCTTATTTGAATTAAAAGTTGCGAATTATACTCTATATAAGCAAAACTCCAACTTAAGCGAGTAAGAAATACATTTAAAGAAGATTTTATATAAATAAGGCTAAAATAATTCTTAACAGAACAATACCTTATACAACTAAAGAATGGTACATGATAACAAAAAATGATATAAATAACTTTATTGAAAAAATTCCACCATCACCCGATGTACTTAAGCAAACAATTAGCTTACTTAATAATGAGGAACTTACTAAAGCCTCTAAAGTAGCATCGCAAGACCCTGCTTTAAGTGCCTATCTGAAAAATCTAGTCAACAAACCTTTATATGGTTTTAAAAATGAGATTAATGATATATCGCAAATATTTGGGATTCTTGGACTGAGCGCATCACAACAAAGTGTCTATAATTATATGCTTACACTTCTTTCTCCAAAAAAATGGGAACTATTTGCATTAAATGAATCTTCATTTTATGAACTTCAAGCCAATCTTTCTGTAAAATGGCAAAAAATACTTGAACATCTTAATATTCTAGATCAAGACATAGAGAGTGCTATCACTCTTTTACCTGCAAGTATTATCGTTTCAGAGGCTCTTTTTAAAGATGTAAAAACTGATGTCGAGATGCTAAGAGGTGTCCATGCGCTTGATTATAACACTATCCTTTTAAGACTTTGCGATACAACTCTGTTTAATATATGTGAATTAATTGCTAAAAAATGGGAGATGCCACCCGTGATTGCAGAAATACTAAAAGCTTCATCAGGAACGCAAAAATCTGAAAATAAAGAGATCAACCAACTTGGTAAGTGGATGCATTTACTCTTGTTTTATGAACTTTCTAAACCAATGTTCATAAATGCTGAGTTGAATGACTTTATAGAGTTTAACGTGGAGTACGTAGAAGATATCTACGAAGAGTTTAGTACTCTAATGGAGATTTCATGAGAGCAATTGTAAAAAATGGTATCGGTGTATTTACTCCACAGGGGTTTTTAGATGGGAACAACTCCTCAACTTTTTTAAGCATTGAAGATATAGAGGTAACGAGCCAGTTAAATGCTGATACTATCCTCGTATCACTTAAAAAAGTAATCTTTTTCAATAAAAATGGTTTAGATATTTTTGTAAAACTTTTTAAAAAAATACGAGAAAAAAATTCTATTACTGTAGGTTTTTGCGACTATGACAAAAAAAAGTTTCAAGCTATCAATAGATTTTACTCCAATGATATGAGTTTTTCTCTTTTTAAAACTCTTGAAATAGCTTCTTTATTTTCTCAAAGCTTTAAAAATCAACAAAAAAATATACTCCTTTATAGTGATGATAAGTCACAAAGAACGGCTATGGCTATTGAACTTCATGATAATGGGCACAATCCAATTGTTGCTCCAACTCTTGAAGACTTCAATGAAAAAGCTTCAAATAAAGCTGCCTATGATTATATCATCGAGTATACATTTTTAGGGCAAATGGGACAAAAAATAGCTACACGTGTTACAGGAAATGCAATCATATATACAGTAAGTGCTTTTTTAGATACAGATATAGGAAATACCTTCAATATTGCCTATCATCACAACTCCCTCAATGTAGGTTTTAGACTTTTTATCTTTGATGCCTACAAGGTTATTAGTATGAATATTCATGCTTTTAACTTTTTCTCAAAACTTTCAACTTCAGCAGCTGAATATAATGCAACGATTGTATTTGTAGGTTTAGACTTTACAAAAATCCCTGAGTCTTTTAAAGAAAACATGGAAGATGCTGGCATACTTTTCTATGAACAGATGGATGATATTTTGCAAAATAAAGAACTCCTCAAAGAGTTAGGAGCGAGCAGTGCCTCAAATGTAATAAACAAAAGAGTTATAGATAAAAGTACAGTAACAAAGCTACCAAACTTCATAGATGCTACAGTATCAACTATTGAGATGATGACTAATTCTAAAGCAGTAAAAGAGACTGTAGAAGTAAACAACATAGAGATAAAAGAAAAAGAGGGGCGAATTGCTAGTTCTATAGGTTTTTATGGTGACATAGATGGAATGGTGATATTAGTCTTTCCAACTGAGATAGCAAAAAAAGCATGTGAACTTCTCATAGGCGAAAAAACTGATGACGTTGAGCTCATACTAGATACACTTGCAGAACTAGTTAATATAGTAGGTGGAAAGATAAAAATGTTGCTAGGTGATCATAAGATAAGTGTCAATATCACTCTTCCTAGAACCTATCATAGTGTTGATGACTTACTAGAGGTAGTAGAGAATAAAAAAGGTGTACAGGTTGATTTAGCCTTTGATAATGATAAGTTTTTATTTTTCTTAACTAAATAAAAGAAGGGCTTGGCTATAATTTCGTTATTCAAATAAGGGTATACAATGATTCAAGTAGCACCAAGTATTCTTTCGGCTGATTTTGGAAATCTTCAACGTGATGTTGAGGCTATATGTGAGGCAGGATGTGACTTAGTTCACGTTGATGTGATGGATGGTCACTTTGTACCAAACCTAACCATTGGTCCTGTTGTCGTCTCTAGTGTCGCAAAGTGTGCAAGTAAACCCTTAGATATCCACCTGATGGTTCAAAACAATACTTTTTTTGTCAACCTATTTGCCCCACTCAAACCAGAGTATATCTCTTTTCATATAGAGGAAGAAAAACATCCACATCGCCTTATACAGCATATTCGCTCATTAGGAATTAAACCTGCCATAGTTTTAAATCCTCATACGCCGCCTGAGTCGGTTGAGTACCTCCTTAAAGACTTAGATATGGTTTTACTAATGAGCGTCAATCCTGGGTTTGGTGGACAAAGCTTTATACAGAGCGTATTACCAAAAGCAGCTAAACTTAATGAGATGCGCAATACTATAAACCCAGAGTGCCTCATCGAAGTTGATGGTGGGGTGAGTGATAAAAATATTCAATCCCTCAAAGATGTTGGTGTAGATGTAGTTGTCGCTGGATCTTATGTGTTCAAACATGCTTCAAAAAAAGAAGCTATAAAAAGTTTACAGATTTAATGCGCACTAAGATTTGTGGAATAACATCTTTTGAAGATGCAATGGAGGCAGTAGAAGCTGGAGCAGATGCCTTAGGTTTTGTATTTTATGAGCCCTCCCCTCGATACATCTCCCCTTATGATGCTAAGAGGATTATCACTAAACTTCCACCTTTTGTAGAAAAAGTTGGACTCTTTGTCAATGTAGATGCACAGATTATTAATTCTTATATACAAGAAAGCGGTTGTACCTTAGCACAACTTCATTTTGAAGCACCCAAAGAACTTTATGAGCAACTTTTTGTGCCTTACATCAAAGTAATTCGCGCTAAAACAAAAGAAGATATAAAAAAATATAAAGATGAGTACAGACTAGTTGATGCCTACTGCGAGGCTTACGGTGGTACAGGAAAAAGACTTAATATTGAGTGGTTTAAAGACAATGACAATAGTAAAATCATCTTAGCAGGTGGACTTGACGCTTCTAATGTTGCTACACTCAAAGAGTATGGTTTTTATGGAGTCGATGTAAGTAGTGGCGTGGAAATTTCTCATGGAAAAAAAGACCCAAGAAAAGTAAGAGCGTTTATAACTAATGCTAGAAAATAGTTTAACACTTGATGCCAAGAGCATCCATAAACTCTCCACAAATGGTCTTGCTCGAGAGCATTTAGTGAGACAACTCGGTGATGACTTTAGCCAACAACTTGAGATTTGGCGTGCGCAGGGTCTTAGCATCATAAAGGAGTTTGGTCATTACTACTTTGAAAGTAAATATACTAAACTCAAAGATGCTACATTTTGCATAGTTGACATAGAAACAAATGGCTCAAAAGTTGATAAACATCAAATCATTGAGATAGCTGCCATAAAAGTAAAAAATGCTGAAATAATAGATAGCTTTGAGTCATTAGTCTTTACTAAAGATATCAATCTACATATACAAGAGATAACAGGTATATCTGTAGAAGATACAAAAGATGCACCGAGCTTAAAAGAGGTGCTTCATAAATTCAAAGAGTTTTTAAAAGACGATATATTTGTAGCACATGATGTAAAGTTTGACTATAAATTCATCTCAGCATCATTAGAGCAAATAGGCTTAGAAAGATTGCTTAACCGCCCATTATGTTCACTAGACTTAGCACAAAGGACTATTGTTTCTTACCGATATGCTTTATCTTACCTAAACGATACATTTCACTTCAATAAAGAAGCTACTCATCATAGAGCTATGAGTGATGTAATGACCACTTTTGGATTATTTAAAATGAGTATGGCTAAATTAGACGAAGATATTATATTTGTAGAAGATTTGATAGAGTTTTCAAAACACGCACCGAGACTCAAGAGACCAAAATTTGATCCCTTACTCGCTAAAAGCACCCATACCTGTTAATCTTTTATAACGTGCTTCCATTCTTTCGTCTGGAGTCATTGCACGAAGTTTAGCAAGTTCTTCTAAGAAGTAAGTCCCTATCGCTTTTGCTGCACCATCTCTATCACGATGAGCACCGATAAGTGGTTCATCTAAAATATCATCAATGAGATCAAGTTCTTTTAAATCCCCTGATGTAATTTTCATAGCTTTTGTAGCATCTTCTGCTTTTTTAGGATCATTCCAAAGAATTGCTGAACATCCTTCAGGAGAGATAACACTAAACACAGAGTAACGCATCATAGCAAATTTATCAGCTACACCAATAGCTAAAGCTCCACCTGAACCACCCTCACCTATAACTATAGATATAGTAGGAGTTCTAATGTCAGCTAACTCTAAAAGATTTCTAGCAATTGCCTCACTTTGATTACGCTCTTCAGCCCCAATACCTGGGTATGCACCCGGTGTATCTACTAACATAAGGATAGGTATACCAAACTTTTCTGCCATTTTAGCTGCACGAAGTGCTTTTCGATAACCTTCAGGATGTGGCATACCAAAATTTCTTCTAATTTTATTTTTAGTACCTCGCCCTTTTTGCTCACCAATAACCATAACCTTTTCTTCACCAATATAGCCCATAAAACAAAGGATAGCTGCATCATCACGAAAATGTCTATCCCCATGAATTTCATACTTATCTTTTACAAGCAAATTAATATAATCAAGTGCATATGGGCGATCAAGGTGACGAGCAAGCTGGAGCTTTTGAAAGTCTGAAAGTTTAGTATAAACTTTTTCAACTGCTTTATCAAGCTTAGATTCTAACTCTTTTACTTCACTATCATCATGACGTACACGAGCAGATATAATATCTTCTTGTATTGTTTTTATCTTTTGTTCAAAGTCTAAATATGTAGCCAAAGTAAATCCTTAAATTAGATTTTTTTGAAAATCAGAACACCATTAGTTCCGCCAAAACCAAAAGAGTTACTCATAACTGTGTTAAGTTCCGCTTTACGCGCACCAGTAGATACATAGTCAAGGTCACAATTCTCATCAGGAGTTTCATAGTTTATAGTTGGAGGGATGATACCATCGCGCATAGCCATAAGACATGTTACAGCTTCTATACCACCAGCAGCACCAAGACAGTGACCAATCTGACCTTTTATAGAAGACATAGGGGGACAGTTTTCTTTCCCTCCAAGTAGGTCTTTTACAGCAGCAGTTTCATTTTTATCGTTAATAGGTGTTGAAGTACCATGAGCATTTACATAATCAAGTTTAGGCTCACCTGCCATTTTATACGCAGCTTTCATAGCACGAGCTGGACCATCAAGAGATGGGGTTGTAATGTGGTTTGCATCACCACTCTCACCAAAGCCTATAAGTTCACCATAGATGTTTGCTCCGCGAGCAACTGCATCTTCATATACTTCTAGTATAAGAGCAGCAGCACCCTCACCCATAACAAAACCGTCACGATTTGCATCAAAAGGACGAGATGCTTTTTTAGGGTCATCATTGTTTGTTGAAAGCGCTTTCATAGCAGCAAATCCACCAACACCAGCACCAGTCACTGCACACTCAGCTGAAACTACTAACATTTTATCAGCACCACCACAAATGATAGTCTTAGCAGCTTCACTTATTGCATGAGTTCCTGCAGCACAAGCAGTCACAGAAGAGAGGTTTGGTCCTTTTGTACCATGTTCTATAGAAACAAAACCACCAAGCATATTTACAAGTGCGCCAGGGATGAAAAATGGAGAGATTCTTCTTGGTCCACGGGTTTCTAAGATAATAGAATTCTTTTCAATAGAAGGAAGTCCACCGATACCTGAACCAGCGGAGATACCCATACGTTCCATATCTGTATCTTCTGGTAAATCAGCATCAAGCATTGCTTCTTGAGCAGCTTTTAAACCAAGGTGAATAAATCTATCTGCTTTTTTTACCTCTTTTGGAGCCATTACAGTTGCAGGATCAAAGTCTTTCACTTCACCAGCTATTTTAGCACTATAGTCTGTAGGGTCAAAAAGAGTAATCGTATCGATACCACATACACCATCACAGATAGCCTTAAATGCTGTCTCTTTATCATTTCCAACCGCGTTAATCATACCCATACCAGTAACAACTATTCTTTTCATCAAATCTCCATAAAATGTAATAAATACTTTATAAAACTGAGCAAAGGCTCAGCTTTAAAAACATTTACAATGTTTACTATTTACTTTCGATGTAAGTTACTACATCATTAACAGTTTGAATTTTCTCAGCTTCATCATCTGGGATTTCAATATCAAATTTTTCTTCAAGAGCCATAACTAGTTCAACAACGTCAAGGCTATCTGCCCCTAAATCTTCAACGAATTTTGCATCGCCTTTTACTTCCTCAGCGCTAACGCTTAATTGTTCAACTACTACTTCTGTTATATCTTCTAAAAGTGCCATTATAGCTCCTATTTTTAATTTAAATTTTGTGAATTATAGCATATTTACCTTAAATAAAAAGTTAAAATATGTTTATGCCATATTCATTCCACCATTTACTTTTAGAGTTTCCCCTGTAATATAGCTCGAATGATCACTAAGTAAAAAGGCTGTGGCTTCCGCTACTTCCCTTGCTTGCCCCATACGTTTCATAGGAATAGAAGCGTTGATAGCCTCTTTTACTTCATCACTTAAAATTTCCGTCATTTCGGTTGAAATGAAACCTGGTGTCACTGTATTGTAACGTATCCCACTTGTTGCAGCTTCAAGTGCAAAACTTTTTGTCATTGCAATAACTCCACCCTTAGATGCAGCATAGTTAGTTTGTCCAGCATTTCCTGTTTCACCAACGATAGAAGCGATATTTACAACACTTCCAAACTTTGCTTTACGCATCATTTTCATAGATTCACGACATCCTATGAAGCATGATGCTAAGTTTGCATTGATGACTGACATAAAGTCATCCATCTTCATACGGAGTGCTAGTTTATCATTTGTGATTCCAGCATTGTTGACTAAGTAAGAAAGTTCACCATCACTCTCTTTTATAAGTTTAAGAGCATCTATAAATGCAACCTCATCACTCACATCAAAACCGATAACTGCCGCACTACCACCGGCTGCTTCGATTTCTTCTTTTACTTTATCTGCGGCCTCGGCACCACTTCTATAGTTTACCCATACTTTAAGACCAAAACCTGCAAGAGTTTTTGCAACCTCAGCACCTATCCCACGACTTGAACCTGTTACCAGAACATTTTTACCTGTA
>Ga0256840_1002894_pt1 | contig 14547 bp, 13 predicted proteins | sample 355202metaG_FD_185969 | JGI IMG/M metagenome (GOLD analysis project Ga0256840, IMG submission 185969) | Hydrothermal vent microbial communities from Mid Atlantic Ridge, Atlantic Ocean - 355-202 | ecosystem: Environmental > Aquatic > Marine > Hydrothermal vents | place: Atlantic Ocean: Mid...
GGTTCCGGCGCACCTGCGGATCCTCATCCATGACCATCACCTGGTCAAAGAACCGGTCCACCGGTTCTTTCATCTGCAGCATGGCCTCCAGGGCCCGGCCATACTGCTGCCCGGCTAACAGGGGTTCCACCTGGGCCCGGACCTGCGTCAGGGTCTCATACAGGGCCTTCTCCGCATCCTCCCTGAAGAGTTCGGCCCGCACATCGGAGGTCGCGTTGTCCCTGATGATATTGCGGATCCGCTTGAACGACCCGGCAAGGACATCAAAGGTGGGCAGGCCCCGGATCTCTTCCAGGGCCCTGATCCGGGCCATGCAGTCGGTGATATCGTCAAAATCCACCGTGGTGGCGGCCTCGACCACATCCTGAGCCACTCCCGAGGCAACGAGTTCGTTGGCAAAGCGGCGGCGGATGAAATCAAGCAGCTCGTCGGTCAGCCCGCTGTCCATGTCCACCACGCCGGTATATCCGGCCCTGGCTGCCCGGATCATCTCCCGCAGGGACAGGGAGAGGTCCATGCCGCGAATGATACTGATCAGGCCGATGGCCTGCCGCCGCAGGCCGAAGGAATCCTTGGTCCCGGTGGGTTTCTCGCCAATGGCGAAACAGCCCACCAGGGTGTCCATGCGGTCGGCAAGGCCGACAATGGCCCCGGCCAGGGTTGCAGGCAACAGGTCTCCTGCCCGGACCGGCAGGTAGTGTTCGTAGATGGCCACGGCCACGGCCTCGGGTTCGCCGTCCAGCAGGGCATACTCGCGTCCCATGATCCCCTGCAGGGAGGGAAACTCCCCCACCATCTCGGTGAGCAGGTCAGCCTTGGCAAGGAGGGCGGCGCGAACGACCAGGTCCTTGCTCTCCGGTGCCAGCCTGTCGGCCAGTTCGGCGGCGAGTTCGGCGATCCTCCTGCTCTTGGCCGCCATGGTGCCCAGGCGGGCCTGGAAGATGATCCCCTCCAGATCCTCCAGCCGGTCGGCCAGTTTCCGCTTCCGGTCCTCACGGAAAAAGAAGAGCCCGTCTTCCAGCCGGGCCCTGAGAACCCGCTCGTGCCCGCTTGCCGCAAGCTCCCTGTCCTCGATCCTGGTATTGTTGACCGCAACAAAGAGCGGCATCAGGTCGCCCTGGCCATCCACCACCGGGAAGTACTTCTGGTGTTCGCGCATGGAGGTGATCAGGGCCTCGTCGGGCAGCTCCAGGAACTTCTCGTCAAAGGTGCCGCAGACACCCGAGGGCAGTTCCACCAGGTTGGTGACCGTATCCAGCAGCCCCTCGTGCAGGACCGGCCTGGCCCCGGAACCGCCGGCCCGACGCCGCACCGCCTCTTCCACCTCGCGGATCACCATCCGGCGCCGCTGTCGGGGATCAACGATCACTGACCGCTGATCGAGCCCGGACACGTAGTCAGCAAACCCTGTCACCGGGAAGGCGTCCGGTGCCATGAACCGGTGGCCACGCGTGGTGGCACCGCTTCGCACGTCCTCGATCTCCAGCTCCACCACCTCGCCGTCGTAGAGCACCAGCAGCCACTGGATGGGCCTGGCAAAGGCCAGGGTGGAGTCACCCCAGCGCATGGACCTGGGGAAAGGGATTGCCCGGACCAGGCCGCTCAGGATCTCCGGCAGAAGCTCACCGGTGCGCTGTCCCCGGACCTCTTCCACCGCCATGAGATATTCGCCCTTCTCCGTGCTCACCACCTGCAGATCATTGACATCGATGCCGCGGGACCGCGCAAATCCCAAGGCCGCCCTGGTGGGATTACCCTCGGTATCGAAACCGGCCTTCTTCGGCGGCCCGATGTGCTCCAGGCGCCGGTCGGGCTGTCGGCCCTGCAGATCCTCCACGGCCAGGGTCAGGCGCCGGGGCGTGCCCACGGTGGTCAGTCGGCCGCACTGCAGCTCCAGTTCCCTGAACCGCTCGGCGGCGGCTGTTTCCATGAACCGGAGGGCTGGCTGAATGTAGCCGGCCGGAATCTCCTCGGTACCGATCTCGAACAGTAATTCGCTCATTGGTCGTCTTCTTTTCTGTGCCGCCTTCGGCGGATCTGATTGCATGTAAACGCTCACAGGAGCCGCGCGGAGTCTTCGCTTACCTCTTTGCACGGTCGTGCCTGCCCGCATAGGCAGGCTATAGCGGCCAGGCACGCTCGCACAAATCTGCGGCCCCTGAGAGCGCTTACACCATTGTACCCGGAAAGACGGGCGGTCCGCCATCCCGCGAGGGGTTACGTCACTCCTGCTGCGGGCCCTGCAGCGAGGCAAAGGTGGAATAGCCGTCGGCCAGGTTTTCCACGATCACGTTGTACCACCGGATGGCGGGATTCCCGGCCAGGACACTGCCCAGCCGGCAGCAGACCGACTCCACCGACTCCGGCAGGCCGCTGCCGGGCCCCAGGCCATCCTCTATCATGGCGATCAGGTCCTCGATCCAGATGAAATGGTTGAATCGGACCGCCACCTGCACATTGCCCCACCTGCCCATGGAACGCGGCATCCCCTCGTCACTGCCCCGGCCGCGGGGGATGGAGATGGGCACCTCGATAACCAGGACCAGGTCATCCTCCTCCTCGAGGGAACCGTGCATCCTGCACTCGTACCGCTCCAGACCGATGCGGCCGTCATCGGGTCTCTTCTGCAGGAAATAGGGGAATCCGATCTCCAGGTGCGCGGCCTCGGCCTCCAGCCGCTGCTTCATCTCCTCGAGGATGAGATGAAAACTCCGCAGGTTGAACCGGCCGTGGAAACGGTTGAGGATATCAACGAACCGGCTCATGTGGGTTCCTTTGAACCGATGCGGCAGGTTCACATACATGTTGACGGTGGCGACAGTCTGCTGCGTCTTGCGCTCCTTGTCCAGCACGGTGACCGGATAGGAGATCGTCTTGACGCCGACCTTTCTGATATTGATACGCCGGTCATCGCGCAGGCTCTGGATATCTTTCATGGACCCGGAGGGGAAATACCTGTGGAGCGGGAAATATCGGTTGTCACGCAGCGCCCTGAGGCGGCCCGGCAGTACGGCCGCAGGAGCGGGGGATGGTTTGTACAGGGGTTAGTGCCGGATGGGCGGCCGCCGCGCCGGACGGCGCTCCGTATCGCCGGCCGCAGGACTCCCTGTCCGCGGCCCGAACCTGTCCGCGGGCTGCGCCGCACAGACGCCGACCCGCGGCATGGCGGTTCCGGCAATGCCCGGCGGCAGCAATCAGCGATCTTTCGGCGGCGGCCTTTCAGTCGTCCAGATATTTATGCACAGCAGCCTTCAGCTCGTCCAGATTGGCGGACTTGACGATATACTCCTCCGAGGCCCAGGTTCCGAAATCCTGCTTGTACTCCTGGTAGGCCGAGCTGAGGATCACGGGCAGGTCGGGATTGATCTCCTTCATCTGTCGCAGGACCTCGATGCCGTTCATGCCAGGCATATTGATATCCAGGATCACCAGGTCGGGCTGACGTTCCCGGAACTTCTCCAGGGCCTCCTCGCCGTTGTAGGCCGAATCGACGGCAAAACCCTCGTCTTCGAACTCCTCCCGGTAAAGGAGCTGGATACCGTCCTCGTCGTCCACCAGCAGAATACGTTTCTTATCCATTTGCACCACCTTTCCTCGTCGGCCGGGAAAGCGGTCATCCCGGCGGATTGTCCAGCCGACCCCGGACAGAACGCCTGGTTCCTACAGTTCCACCTCGCGCAGGTACCGGCACGCCTCTTCCGGGGGCATGGGGTTGATGTAGAATCCGGATCCCCACTCAAACCCGGCGATACTGGTCAGTTTGGGGACAATCTCGAAATGCCAGTGATAATGCTCGAGAAGCTCTGACCCGAGTGGCTGGGTGTGCAGGACAAAGTTGTAGGGCACATTGGGGATGCAGGCATCCAGCCGGCGCAGGCTTTCGGAGAAGATATCGGTCAGCCCGGCCAGGGTCTCCTCGTCGATGGCCACATAGGAAGAACTGTGCCTCCGCGGCATGATCCACATCTCGAAGGGCGAGCGGGGCGCAAAGGGCGCCAGGGTGACAAAGAGCGAATTTTCGCAGACCAGGCGCACATTCTGCTGGATCTCCTGGTGAATGATATCACAGAAGACACAACGGTCCTTGTAGCGGAAGTACTTGAGACTGCCGTCCAGCTCCGAGGTCACCATCCTGGGCAGGATGGGCAGGGCGACGAGCTGGGAATGGGAATGCTCCAGGGAGGCGCCTGCGGCCCGGCCATGGTTCTTGAAGACCATCACGTACCGGAACCGGCTGTCCTTGGCCAGGTCGCGTATCCTGTCGCGAAAGGCCCGGAAGGTCAGGATCATCTGCTCATGGGGCAGGTCGGAAAAACGATCGTTGTGATTGGGGCTCTCGATGACGACCTCGTGGGCGCCGATGCCGTTCATGCGGTCGTAGAGGCCCTCTGCCTGCTTGTCCAGTTCGCCCTCGATGACCAGGGCCGGATACTTGTTGGGGACCACCCGCAGTTTCCAGCTCGAGGAATTGGGCGGCATGCCCGGTTCCCGCCCATAGACCAGGACCTCGCCCGGGGTCGTCTTTTCGTTGCCCGGACAAAGGGGGCAGAAGCCGCCCTTGGTCCTGGCGTCATCGATTACAAAATCCGTCGGCCGCTTGCTCCGCTCCTTGGCGATGATGATCCAGCGCCCGAGGATCGGGTCCTTCCGTAATTCCGGCATGGCCCTTTACCGTCCCTGTTCCTTTTCCCGCTGCTCCTGCTCTGTCTTGCAGTCGATACAGAACTTGGCCACCGGCCTGGCCTGCAGCCGTGCCACCCCGATCTCCTCGCCGCAGCCGTCGCAGATGCCGTAGGTCCCCTCCTTGATCCGGAGCAGGGCCTCGTTGATCTTGTCCATGAGCTTCCGTTCCCTGCCGCGCAGACGTAATTCGAAACTGCGGTCCGATTCCATGCTGGCCCGGTCGTTGGGATCGGGAATATTGCCACTCTGGCTGGTCATCTCGCTCAGGGTCTGTTCCACGTCAGCGTAGATATCAGACTTCATCTGCTCGAGCTGCTCCTTCAACTGCAGCAGTTGTCTTTCATCCATACAGTATCTCCAGCGCCTGGTTCCTGTCTATAATCCGGGAGAGCCCACATAGTCTCCGCTCTTGCCGCCACTCTTGCGAAGCAGGCGGATATCCGAGATCACCATCCCCTTGTCAACGGCCTTGCACATGTCATAGATGGTCAGGGCGGCGACGGTAACCGCGGTGAGCGCCTCCATCTCCACGCCGGTCTTGCCGGTGATGCCGACAGTGGCCCTGATATCGATGGCATGGCGATCATCAAGGAGAGAAAACTCCACATCAACCGAGGTGATGGCCAGGGGATGACAGAGCGGAATCAGGCCATCCACCTTCTTGGCCGCCATGATGGCCCCGATCCGGGCCACGCCGAGCACGTCACCCTTCTTCATGCGCCCCTGGCGGACCATGGCAAAGGCATCGGCCGACAAGGTGATTCTCCCGGCCGCAGTGGCCCGGCGGACGGTATCGGCCTTGGTGCTGACATCCACCATCCGGGCATTGCCCTCACCGTCGAAATGGGTGAATTCATTCCCCATCAATGGCCTTCCCGGTCTTCGTCCTTTTTCTTCTGCCTGCCCAGGTGACCGTGAAAGAGCCTGGCAAAGAAGCCTTCCTCCTCCTCGCCGGTCAGCTCTTCAAACTCCTGCAGCAGCTCCTTCTGCCGCCTGCTGAGACCGGTGGGGGTCTGCACCTGGATCTCGACGATCATGTCACCCCGGCCGCCGCCGCGCAGACTCGGCACCCCTTCACCGCGCAGGGTGAATCGCTCTCCGGACTGGGTGCCGGCAGGGATCTTCAGCTTCGCGGTACCATCGATGGTCGGCACCTCCACCTCGCAGCCCAGGGCGGCGCGGACCATGGAGAGCGGGTAGCGCAGGAAGATGGTCTGGCCGTCACGCTGGAAGAACTCATGGGGCCGGACATGGATCACCACGTACAGATCACCGGAGCGGCCGCCGCGGCGCCCCCCCTCCCCTTCCCCGGCCAGCCGCATGCGGGAACCGGTATCGACGCCGGCCGGGATCCTGATGCTCACCGTCTTGCGGCGGTTGACCAGGCCGGTGCCGTCACAGTCGACACAGGGATCAGAGATGATCTGGCCTGCCCCGTGGCACTGGGGACAGGTGGAGCTGACCTGGAAGAATCCCTGCGAGCGGACCACCTGGCCGCGACCATGGCAGGTGGGACAGGTCTGCGGCCGGTAGCCCGGCCGTGAGCCGGTACCCTCGCAGGTCCAGCAGGTCTCCCGCTTGGTGATCTCCACCTCCCGGGTCACACCCTGCACCGCCTCCATGAAGCTGATCTCGATGTCATAGCGCAGGTCATCGCCCTGGATGGGAGCATTGGGATCACGTCGGCGCCCCCGGCCTCCGAACCCGAAGAGGTCACCGAAGAGGTCGTTGATATGGGAGAAGATGTCCTCGCTGCTGGCAGGACCGCTGTAGCCGTTGTTTTTCAGTCCCTCGTGGCCATAGGCATCATAGATCTGCCGCTTGCGCTCGTCGCTCAGCACCTCGTAGGCCTCGGCAGCCTCCTTGAAAAGGGTCTCTGCCTCGGGATCATCGGGATTGCGATCCGGATGATACTTCATGGCCAGCTTGCGGTAGGCCTTCTTGATGGCCTCGCCGCTGGCGTCCCTGGAAACACCGAGTATTTCGTAATAGCACTTTGTCACGGTACTCATGGCAGTTGGTCCGCAGCCGCGCTACGCCGCCTCGTCTCCGTTGTCAGATTCTGTCGCTGTCGCCGCCTCTGCCTCGGCCTCACGGGCCCTTCTCTGCTCCGGCAGATCGAAGATATTGTCAAAGTTGACCTTGCCGGCGGCGATCTCGCGCAGGGTCATGACAACCTCCTTGTTCTTGCCTTCCACCAGGAACGGCTCGCCGTTGCGGTGCTGCCGGATCCGCTCCACGGCCAGGTGAACAAGGGCAAAACGGTTGTCATCGCCGATCCTGGCAAGACAGTCTTCTACTGTGATACGTGCCATATTCCTGAATTCTCCGATGTAGTCGATGTACTATCTGTAGTATCTATATATTGTATGTCCTCCTGCCGGAGTCGACAAGGGAAAGACATACAGATTTCCTGAAAAATTACCCGGTTATCCAGGGGTGAGCAGCAAGGCTGCCGCCTGGTAAGCGCTTCCACCATTGTGTCGGGAAAAACCGGTGGTGAGCCATCCTGTGAGGGGTTACGCCGCCAGCCCCCCTCAGCCGGCAAAGGGGTTGCGCAGCAGCAGGGTCTCCTCCCGGTCCGGCCCCACCGAGACGATGACCGGAGCGATACCGGTGATATCCTCGATACGGCGGATATAGTCCCGGGCCGCGCCGGGCAGCTCCTCGTAGGAGCGTACCCCGCTGATCTCCTCGTTCCAGCCCGGCATCTCCTCGTAGACAGGTTCGGCGCTGATGGTTTTGCGGATATTGCCGGGCATGCAGTCATACTCCTGCCCCTCCACCCTGTAGCGGCGGGCGATCTTGAGGGTCGGCTGGCCGGAGAGGACATCGAGCTTGGTGATGGCCAGCCCGGTCAGGCCGTTGAGCCGGACCGCGTCCGTGGCCACCACGCCGTCGAGCCAGCCGCAGCGGCGGCGGCGGCCGGTGGTGGCGCCGAATTCGCCGCCCTTCTTCTGCAGTGCATCGCCCACCTCATCGCCCTCGGGCAGCTCGGTGGGAAACGGCCCTTCACCCACCCGGGTGGTGTAGGCCTTGAGGATACCTATGACCTCGTCGATATGGGCGGGACCGAAACCGGCACCGATACAGGCATTGCCGGCAATGGTGTTGGACGAGGTGACAAAGGGATAGGTGCCGTGGTCGATATCGAGCTGGGTCCCCTGGGCGCCCTCGAAGAGAATATTTCTGCCGTCGCGTCGGGCCCGGTCCAGTTCCACGGAGACATTGCCGATAAAGGGGGCCAGCCGCTCGGCAAAGGAGACAAACAGCTCGCGGATCTCCTCGAAGGAGACCGGTTCGGCCTGGTACTGCCTGGTGAGGAAGAAATTCTTCTCATCCACATTGGCCTGGAGTTTATCGACAAAGAGATCCGGGTCCAGGAGGTCGCCGGCCTTGATCCCCACTCTGCCGACCTTGTCCATGTAACAGGGACCGATGCCGCGGCCCGTGGTACCGATCTTTTTACCTTTGGACAGGGCCGCCTCCCGGGCCAGGTCGAGGCTCTTGTGATAGGGCATGATGAGATGGGCGTTCTCGCTGATCACCAGGCGCTGCGGCGTCACGGGCAGGCCGCGGCCGGCCAGTTCGTCGATCTCCTCCAGCAGCACCCCGGGATCGATGATCACCCCGTTGCCGATCATGCACCGCTTGTCCTCGTACAGGATGCCGGAGGGAATGATGTGAAAGACAAACTTCTTGCCGTCCACCACCAGGGTGTGACCGGCATTGTTGCCTCCCTGGAAGCGGACGATGCAGTCCGCATACCGGGTCAGCAGATCGACTATCTTGCCCTTGCCCTCGTCACCCCACTGGGTGCCGACCACCACCACGCTGGCCATGAAGAACTCCTGTAGTATGTACGTTATTACACCGTTCCACCGACGGGCCGCCCGGAGACGCACACCGGGCGTACTCCCGTCTCCGCCGGCAACGGATCAGCAAAATTCCGGCAGACAGCGCCGCACAGTACAGCGATGCACGGAAAAACCAACTGTTCACCGCCATCGACAACCGTTGTGAAACGTCAGTGATCTGTTACCGGGAAAAAGGGCCTGCCGGCAACACGATCAGCGGCAGATCAAAACCGGAGAAATATAGCCGAGAAGTATGGAAAAGTCAAACAAAGGCAGGAAAAAAGGTAAAGGGCCACAGCAGACCGGAATCACTGCTGAACATCCCCTACCCGTGGAACAGTGGTGATAAAGACGCTTCATCCCTGGCCGGCCATGAAGGCCTGCACCATGGGATCCGAGGTGATGATAAAATAGATGGTGCCCCTTTTTTCCTCCGGCACCTCTTTTTTTCCCTCCCCGCCGGCGGCGGTGATGTCCATGGTCGAGCTGAACTTGACCGTGGCCAGGATGCCCAGTTCCCCGGTCCTCTGCTCTTTCCTGGCCAGATCAAAGGCCGTCTCGGAGACCTGTCCCTGCCCGTTGAAGGCCCAGTACAGGATCCTGTCATGGGCCATGGTGGTCGGTTCGGCAAAGGCGGTCATCAGGCGGGCGACCATGGCCTTCAGCCGGTCAAACCCCACGTCCTCCCGGCGCTCGTACATGGCCAGGACACGATCCGTCTTCCTGTCAACGACAACGACAAGCTCTCTGTCGCGAAACCTGTAGGTGCCGCTGTAGCCACCGGCAAGGGGATGGGCGGAGGCCACATCCTTCTGGTGGCCGGTGAGCTGGCTGCCCAGAACATACCCCTGCATTCCGAGCTGCAGGGCCCGTACCCTGTCGGCCAGGGTGGTTACCGCGTTCCCGCCCGAAGCCTCAGCGGTGCAGAGGAAAAGGAGCAGGATTATAACAGCCGGCAGATGTGCTGCCGGACGAATCTTCCTGTGGGTCATTGTCACTCCCAAAAAGCCGCCCGGAGAAGGCTGCCGGGACACCCCGAAAGCCCTGTCCAGGGCGGCATCCGCGTATTGTTCCGGCCGGTCCGTCACTACGGGAGACGGACCGGCCACCGTGCAAGGGGATCAGTCTCTCACTTCTTGTCCCCGTACCGCTCGGCCTGTTCGGCCTGGATGGCCTTCATCACGTCCTTGTCAAAGCCCTGCCGGTACCACTGGTGCTCGGGCCGGGACAGGAGCGCGTCCACCTCCTTCTTGTACCTGGCCTCCATGCCGTGCTCCCTGGCAAGCCGCATCAGCTCGGGCAGGAAACCGAAGTAGAAGTGGTGCGCCACTTCATACATGCCGTGCCAGTGGGTGTAATCCGGTCCGGACATGGCAGCGCCGTGCCGGGCCCGGCGTCCCTCGTGATGCCAGATCTCCCACCAGATCCAGCCCAGTTCGGTGTGGAAGGTGGAACCCCGGACCAGGCCATCCTTTTTGGCCATGCCGTACAGCTTCTTGGCCGGCTTGGCAAATTTCTCGTTATAGGTGACCACCAGCGAGTCAAACTGCGTGTAGAAATTCTCCACCTGCTGCTTGCCGTGGCACGACTTGCAGACGCCCTGCATGTTCCGGCGACGGTCCTCCCAGGACATGACCTTGGCGACCTGCTTTTCGGCCGTCACCTTCTTGAACTTGCCGTCCTTGACCACGTAGGTCTTGTAGGTGGCCTTCTGTCCCACCTGCGGCGGGATGTCACCCGGTATATCGGCCACGGTGCCGTCGGTGAAGATGACCCGGTTCAGCTTGACCGAGACCTTGGGGCGCAGGGTCCAGGAGATACGGTCACCCACGTTATGGGTATTGGGGGCAATGCCGCCATCAAGCTTGACATAGGCGCCCATGTGGCAGGTGGCACAGGTGGGAGCGGTGTAGTAGTCCTTGCCCAGGACCCAGCTTCCCTGCTTGAGGATGTTCATACCATTGGCCCCGGCCTCCCGCACCGCCGAGTTGTAGGCAATACCGTGCTTGGACTCGGCATAGATCTCGGCCTGGGGATGATCCGGTCCCAGGTGGCACTTGCCGCAGTTCTCTGGCTGGCGGGCGACGCTGGCCCGGAAGGAATGCTTGGAGTGGCAGGCCATGCAGGAGCCCTTGGAGCCGTCCGGATTGATCCTGCCGATGCCGGTGTTGGGCCAGGTCATGTAATCGATCATGACGGCCTTGGCCTCGTTCTTGAGCGGTTTGCCGTCCTTGTCCCGCTTGATCCTGATTACTGATCCATGGCACTGCCAGCAGCCGTTGACCACGTCGGCCTTGGTCGGCTCCATGGAGCAGATCACCTCGCCCACCACGTTATCCAGCGAGGCCATGATCTCGCCGGCCGTGGCATGGTGCGAGTTGACCATCTCCTTGACCTCCCGCTCATGACAGAACTTGCAGTCATTGGGACTGATGATGGTCTTGATAAAGGCACCCTCGTGGTCATAGCCTAGCTCATCTCCCTTGCTGGCCGCATGGCAGTTGTAGCAGCCGACCTGGCCGTCCTTTGCCGCGGCATGGGGGGAGTTGCGCCACTGCTGCACCAGGGAGTTGTTCTCCTTGAGATGGCAGTTGATACACTTGACATTGATCTCCTTCACCTTGAGATTCTGGGTGTCCTTGGACTGCTGGGTGGTGGCCAGAGCCGACCCGGCAGCAAACAGCCCGAGAATCATGATACAGAATGTCTTCTTCAGATGTTGCATACAGTTTCCTCCTGATATCAAACGTTGACCTCCACTTGACGGAACCGACCGGGACCATCAAAAAAATCCGGCTGCTGACGATGAATGCGGCCTGCGCAGACGTCCATCGGCCTGCCGCATCTCAACCTCGTTGCACTGCCTTGCGGTGCAACGGCCACACCTTCTGTCATATCCCTTCACAGGGTTGTGCCCGCTCCTGCGGGCATGCAGAGTGTCCCGGCATCCGGATGCCGGACAACTGCAGGATTCAGGCTGCCTGTTTCGTCGTGGCTGCGGCCCGGCACCCAGGCCCGGCCGCGGGTTTACATGATGTCCGCACCTCCTTTTTCGTCGGGTTCATGTGACCGGGCACTCTCCTGCCCTGTTATCCGGCGCTCTCCTCACCGGCAGCGGTATCCTCTGTCTGCCAGAGCGGGAATATCCTGCTGAGGACATAGAGAATGACCAGCGGCAGGAGCATGATGATGATGGACGGCAGGATGCCCTCCTTCTCGAACCAGCCGGGATGGTAATAGGTGACGCCACGTTCACTCTTGCTCATGAGCTGGCCGCCGATGACCACGTTCCAGCGCATGAGCAGGACCTGGACCAGGATCATGAACGAGGCCACCGCCCCCCAGATCCTGACCGTGGCGTCGCTGAGCCGGAACAGGGAGAGCCAGCCGAGCATGAAGAAGGGGATCACTGAAAAGATACCCACCTGGGCGATCCAGTAGGAGCCGAACAGGGGACCCCAGAGCAGTTCGCGCAGGGTGTGCCAGTGGTGGGTCGCCATGTAGGCGTGGGAGAAGAGCTCCAGCATCTCGAAGACGAAGTCGAGGATGAAAAATCCCCACAGGAACTTGATGCAGGTGCGGATGCACTCCATGTCCACGGACTCGCCGGCGAACTTCTTGATCAGGACATAGGAGAGGATGATGCCGGCGATTCCGGAAACGCAGGCAGAAAGCAGAAAGATCACCGGCATGAGGGGGGTGGCCCAGAGGGGATTGGCCTTGACACCGCCGAAGATGAAGCCCACATAGCCGTGCAGGGTGCAGGCCATGGGAATGCCGATCCCGGCCAGGAAGGCGATCACCTTCCTGTCCAGGGCCAGGGCACGCGGGGAAAGGTTGTCCGAGCCGATGGTCAGCACCGTGTAGACCGCGCTCATGACATCTGTGGCCTCCTTTTTCAGCGCCACCAGGGTGGGCCGGTAGATGAAGAGGATCTCCAGCGACAGGACAATCCCGTAGGCCGAGTAGATGTAGCCGAAACCGGCCATGGCCGAGGTGGGGCTGGGGGTGAGCATCATGTTGAGGGCCCGCTCGGGATGGCCGAGATGGTTGAGCAGCGGCAGGGTGGCGCAGGCAAGAAAGGCAAGGGCAAAGATCAGGGAATACCTGGAAATGGGTTTGAGTGCCCTGATATGAAAGACATGGTACAGGGAGGAGACGATGAAGGCCCCGGCCACGATACCCGTTATATAGGGGTAGAGCACGATCATCAGGCTCCAGTGGACATGAAGATCGTTGGGAAAGATGTAGCGTGTCAGTGCCTCGGCAACGGTTGCGCCATGTTCAGGACTCATCAGACCACCTCCCTTCTCAGGCCGACATAATGGAGCGAGGGTTTGTTGCCCATGCCCGGCTTCAGGACCGAGACCACATGCGGCAGGTGCAGGATCTTGTAGACCTCGGACTCGCGGTCATTGAGGTCGCCGAACTTCCTGGCCTGCACCGGACAGACGTTGACACAGGCGGGCAGGAGCCCCTTGCGGACCCGATGGTAGCACCAGGTGCACTTGTCAGCGGTCCTGGTGACGGGATTGATAAAGCGGACAGAGTAGGGACAGGCCTGGACACAGTAGCCGCAGGCCACGCACCGTTTCTGATCGATGAGGACGAACCCGTCCTCGGTCTGGAAGGTGGCCCCCACCGGACAGACCTGGACACAGGAGGGCTTTTCGCACATGTTGCACAGCTTGGGCACGAAAAAGGTGTCACGCACCGGGTAGGGAATATCGGTGCGTGGCTCCTGGTACCCGTCCAGGCCGCCGTCGGGCGAATCCACGTAGACGTTGTCGTGATCGTCGATGATGTAGCGCTCCACCCAGGTGCGGTAGTTGCCTTCCGGCACCTGGTACTCGTTGCGGTCCGCCACGCAGCAGGAACCGCAGCCGATACAGCGGGTGATATCGACCACAAAGGCGAACTTCCGCCTGGTGATGAACGGGCCTGTCTCGGCGCGCATGCCGGGGATCTGTTCCGGAATCCCGGCCAGGTCCATGGCCCCGGCCGGGATCACCAGCAGGAGCGAACCGGCAATGGTTCCCTGGAAGACCTTGCTGATAAAGGCACGCCGGTCCCGGTTGATCTCTTCCTGCACTGCATCCATATCCATCATGACTTGTCCTCCCCGACACCGACGATCTCCCTGGCCTGCCTGACCCACATCAGGGGTGCATGGACATTGTGGCACTGGTTGCAGACATGGTCGGTGCGTACGTGTTTCTCCTCCAGGTGCTGCGGCATGGAGATCATCTTGATCGACTCCCTGGGCCGGGCTCGGATGATGCGGTTGTGGCAGCGCAGGCAGAGGGTCCTGATCTGGGCACCCTGTTTCTTGGGCAGCAGGGCGATGACCCTGCCGTCCTGCACATGATCTGCCACCGGCCCGTGGCAGAATTCGCAGGAGACCGTCCGGTGCACCCCCTCCAGGTGCATCTTCCGGATGTAGGGATGGCAGACCAGGCAGGAGGCGTTGGTGCCGTTGCGGATCGGGCGGTTGATCTCGTCCTGGATCGCGTCGGCCCGGTAGTGACCATACCTGCCGAACGATTCGGGCAGGACCATTGCCCGCACCACGATCCCCACGGCCGCCAGCACCACCAGGGTGACGATGATCCTGATGAGATGTGTGTTGTACTTCGATCTGTAGTCCGGTTGCACGTCACCCCTCCCCTCAGCAGAGCTTGAAACCTTTCACAGTTCACCGCCATCGGCAACTACCTTGAATGAGCGGTGCCTTTGGTAAAAGTTCAGTAGCACCACATCTGTTGCAAAGCCTGTTCCATCATTTTTTTTCTTTTATATCAGCATGATACAACGATAGCCATCCGCATGGTTACGCGAAGGTAACAATACGGACGATCAGACGTTACCGGACAGTAACGCCAGAAAAACAGGGCGGGAGGAAAAGAAAAATATCTTGACCTGGATCAAGGCGGATACGGTAAGATGCATGGAGAATGGAGTATGGAGAACGGGGAACCGGACCGGAAAGGGGCCAGGATGGAACAGG
>Ga0256840_1002895_pt1 | contig 14546 bp, 14 predicted proteins | sample 355202metaG_FD_185969 | JGI IMG/M metagenome (GOLD analysis project Ga0256840, IMG submission 185969) | Hydrothermal vent microbial communities from Mid Atlantic Ridge, Atlantic Ocean - 355-202 | ecosystem: Environmental > Aquatic > Marine > Hydrothermal vents | place: Atlantic Ocean: Mid...
GGCGCCTTTTTTAATTGCTGCAAATATTTCGGGTTCGTTTTCAGCAGATAAATCAATTACTTTTGCGTAACAACCACCTTCAATATTAAAAATTCTATTGCCTTCTGTCCATCCATGTTCGTCATCACCAATTAATTTACGGTGTACATCGGCAGATAAAGTAGTTTTACCAGTTCCTGATAATCCAAAGAAAATAGCGGTTTCGCCATTGTTTCCAACATTAGAAGAGCAGTGCATCGGAAAAGTATTTTTGTTTACAGGTAAAATAAAATTCATTACTGAGAAAATTCCTTTCTTCACTTCACCAGTATAACCAGAACCACCAATTAAGATGATTTTTTTTGAAAAGTTAATGATGCTAAAATTATGTTGTCTAGTACCATCTTCATCGGCTACAGCCATAAAAGAAGGAGCTTGAAAAACAGTCCATTGCGGTTCAAAACCTACTAATTCCTCTTTGGTAGGTCTTAAAAACATATTAAAAGAAAATAAACTAACCCAAGGCAATTCTGTAATTACTCTAATAGGAACTTGATATTTTTTACTTGCTCCTGCATAAGCATCACGAACATAAAGTTCTTGTTTTGAGAGGTGCTTTATTACTTTTTGGTATAATTTATCAAATTTATCTTCTTCAAAAGGGAGGTTAATTGTTCCGTCCCACCAAACTTCATCTTTGGTAATGTGGTCTTTAACTATAAAGCGATCTTTTGGAGATCTTCCTGTAAATTCGCCTGTATTTACAGCTAAAGCGCCAGAGCTAGCAATTTTTCCGATATTTTTGTCTAAGCAAATTTGCGTTAGTTCATCGGGATTTGTGTTGTAATGTACATTGTTGGTGTCTATTCCGTATTGTTTTAACGAAAACGTTTTCGTGTCCATGTATAAGTTTTTATATATTTAGGGTACAAATTTACAATTAATAATGAATTGAGATATTTTAGCTTAATTATTTATTAACCTAAATTGTTAATTACTTTTTATGAAAGCAAACAATAAGTACAACCAACCTATCATAAAGAAGACTCCTCCAAGTGGTGTAATGAACCAAATATTATTTACAGGAACTCCTCCTGCTGTAATAGCGTATAATGATCCTGAAAAGAATAAAATACCTATAAAAAAGAAGACACTTATGGTGTTTTTTGTCTTTTGACTAAATTGATTATAGCTATTTACAAAAAGTAACACGATTACATGATACATTTGGTAGCGAACACCAGTTTCAAAGATTTTTAAATTCTCTAAACCTAATTTTTCTTTTAAAGCGTGTGCGCCAAATGCTCCTAAAGCAATGGCTAAAAAGCCTAAAAATGCGGTAATACTTAAGTTTTTGTTCATTGTGTATATTTTTATAAACACCTAGTTCATTTTATGCTAGGTGTAGATTATTAATTTAAAATATTAAGACTCTAGTTTGAAATTGCTTGTTAAATTAACCACAAGGAGCACTAAGAAGGCGCTAAGTTCACAAAGCTGTTCGGGAAAATTGTTCCATATAAACAAACATATCTTTAATATTTTTTTTGGACTTGTTGTTTGATTTTAATAATTAACATACAGCTTTGTGTACCTTGTGTAGAAACTTTGTGGTCTTTGTGGTTAATAAATTCACATCAACGCAATTTACAAGTTGCTCCTTTATTAACTAAACTGTTTTGCAACTTTTTCTGCTTTTCTACTTTCAGAATAATCGTAAAAACCTTCACCAGATTTTACGCCTAATTTACCAGCTTGAACCATATTTACGAGTAACGGACAAGGTGCGTACTTTGGATTTTTAAATCCGTTATACATTACATTTAAAATAGAAAGACATACATCTAAGCCAATAAAATCAGCTAATTGCAAAGGTCCCATAGGATGTCCCATTCCCAATTTCATTACATTATCAATTTCATAAACACCAGCAACACCATTATATAAGGTTTCTACTGCTTCGTTTATCATTGGCATTAAAATTCTGTTGGCAACAAAACCAGGATAATCATTTACTTCTAGCGGAATTTTCTTTAAATTAGTTGAAAGTTCCATAATGGTTTTGGTTACTTCATCGCTGGTGTTATAACCTCTAATAATTTCAACCAATTTCATAATTGGTACAGGATTCATAAAGTGCATACCAATTACTTTTTCTGGTCTGTTGGTAACACTTGCAATTTTTGTAATTGATATAGAAGAAGTATTGGTTGCTAAAATAGCATTTTGAGGAGCTGCGTCATCAATTAATTGAAATATTTTTAATTTGATTTGCTCGTTTTCGGTGGCAGCTTCAATCACTAAATCGGCTTTTGAAACACCTTCTTTGGTATCTGTAAAGGTAGTGATGTTGTTTAGTGTGTTGGTTTTAATTTCTTCTGTAATGCGCTCTTTACTTAAAAGACGATCTAAATTTTTGGTAATGGTAGCCATTCCTTTATCAAGAGAATCTTGAGAAATATCAATTAAATTGACTTGATACCCGTTTTGAGCAAAAACATGTGCGATTCCGTTTCCCATAGTTCCTGCTCCAATTACTGCTATATTTTTCATTTTTATTGTTGTTGTTAAATTGTTGATTTGTCTTATTCTTTCTTAATTATTATTTAAAGCAATCAATTATTTGTTGTGCTACTTTTAGCGCATTTGTTCCGTGTTCTAAAGTAACAATTGGCTTTTTGCCATTTTCTATGGCATCAGCAAAGGTTTCTAATTCGTCTAGAATAGCGTTGTTGTTCATTATTTCTGGATTGTCAAAATAGATTTGTTTTTTAACACCTTCTGCATTTTGTAAAATCATGGCAAATTCATCTGGATTTTCAGGTACATCTTTCATTCGTACAACTTCGCTTTTCTTTTCTAAAAAATCGACTGAGATATAAGCGTCTTTTTGAAAAAAACGTGATTTACGCATATTTTTCATTGAAATTCTACTTGCTGTAAGATTGGCTACACAACCATTTTCAAATTCAATTCGAGCATTGGCAATATCTGGAGTATCACTAATTACCGAAACACCACTTGCATGAACACTTTTAACAGGTGATTTTACGACACTTAGAATAATGTCTATATCGTGAATCATTAAGTCTAATACTACTGGTACATCAGTTCCTCTTGGATTAAATTCTGCTAACCGATGTGTTTCAATAAACATTGGCTCTTGTATTAAATCTTTTACTGCGGTAAAGGCAGGATTGAATCGTTCTACATGACCAACCTGACCTCTAACGTGATACTTATCTGCCGAAACTCTTAAAATTTCTGCTTGTTTTACTGTTTTGGTAATAGGTTTTTCAATAAAAATATGACGTCCTTTTTCAATTGCTTCTTCTGCACAGTTAAAATGAGAGAGTGTAGGTGTTACAATATCTACCACTTCAACAGCATCTATAAGCTCACTTATGGTATCAAAAGCTTTGTAGCCAAATTCTTCCGAAACTTTTTTAGCATTTTGTTTATCAGCATCATAAAAGCCAACTAGCTCGTATTTTTCTGATTGATTTAATAATTTTAAATGAATTTTTCCAAGATGACCAGCACCTAAAACACCTGCTTTTAACATATATTATAATTTTATCCAAAATTACAAAAAAAGATGTTTACTGCTTATCTATTAGGCATTATTTTTAAAAACATATTTAAAGTAATCTAATTTATTTTTACCTAACCATTCCCAACCCTAATAATATCGGCAAAAATACCTGACGCAGTAACTGCAGCACCAGCACCAGCTCCTTTAATAATTAGTGGCTGATTGACATATCTATTGGTGTAAAACATAACAATATTATCTGAACCATCTAAATTGTAAAACGGATGAGTAGTAGGAATTTCCTGTAAAGATACACGTGCTTTTCCTTCTTTAAATGAGGCAACAAATTTTAACTGACAATTATTGTCTTGTGCTTTTTTAAGTATAGATGAAAAATAGTCGGTTTCTTCATGTAAACTTTCCATAAAATCTGATACAGATGAGGTATTGAGCGATTTTTTAGGCAAGAAAGAGTTGTTTTCAATATCTTCTAATTCCATAGTATAACCACTTTCTCTTACTAAAATTAGAATTTTTCGCATAACATCAATTCCGCTTAAATCAATTCTAGGATCTGGTTCTGTAAAGCCTTCAATACTTGCTTGATGAACCACTTCGTAAAACGAATGTTCTTTGTCTAAGCCAAGATGATTAAAGATGAAATTTAAACTACCTGATAAAACAGCTTGTATTTCTTTAATTTCATCGCCAGAAGCTACTAAATTTTTTAAGGTATCAATAATAGGTAAACCTGCACCAACATTAGTTTCATATAAAAATGGAGCTTGGTATTTTTTTGATAATAGTTTTAAATTTTCGTAATTTTTATATTCAGATGAACAAGCAATTTTATTGCAAGTAACCACAGCAATACTCTGTTTTAAATAGTTAGGATAAATAGCGGTAATTTCCTTATTTGCTGTATTATCAACAAAAACGCTATTTCTTAAATTGTATTTTTTTACTTTTTCATAAAAGCTAGTAAAATCCGTTTTTTCTCCATTTTTAAGCTGATTTTTCCATGAACTTAAATCAATTCCGTTAGGATTAAATACTTGAAATGTAGAATTTGATATTCCAATAACTCGTATATTAAGATGTAATTTGTCCAATAAATAGGCTTGTTGTTGATTGATTTGTTCAATTAATTTTCCGCCTACATTTCCAACTCCTGTAATAAATAAATTGAGTTGCTTAATTTGGTTTTCAAAAAATGCAGCATGCAATGAATTTAGGGCTTTTTTTACATTTTTTGTAGCAATGACTACCGAAATATTTTTTTCTGATGCACCTTGCGCAATGGCTCTAACATTTACATTATTATGACCAAGGGTGCTAAATAATTTTCCGCTAATTCCTTGATGCGATTTCATATGGTCACCAACCAATGCAATGATAGACAACTCATTTTCAACTTTTAAAGGTGAAACTTTTTTTGTAATAATTTCATATTCAAAAGCTTGATTGACTGCTCTTGTTGCTTTTTGAATATCATTTACATCAATACCAATACAAATAGAATGCTCTGATGACGCTTGTGTGATGAGTTTTACATTAATTTTTTCATAATACAAAGCTTCAAATAAGCGTTTAGAAAAACCAGGAATACCAATCATTCCATTCCCTTCTAAGGTAAGTAAAGCAATGTTATCAATATGACTAATTCCTGTAATTACATTTTTAGATTGAGCTGTTTTACTATTTATAAGTGTGCCTTTATTTTGACTATTAAAGGTGTTTTTTATATAAATAGGAATATTTTTGTTTAAAACAGGAATTATGGTTGGAGGATATATCACTTTTGCTCCAAAATGCGATAATTCCATAGCTTCTTGATACGAAATTTCGGCAATAGGAAAAGCGTTTTTTACAATGCTTGGATTTGCTGTAAACAAACCACTAACATCTGTCCATATTTCTAATTTATTAGCATTTAATGCCGAAGCAATAATCGCAGCAGTATAGTCAGAACCACCTCTACCAAGCGTAGTGGTTTCTTCTTGGTCATTACTTGCAATAAAGCCTCCAATAATGGTTGTTTTATCATTATGCGAACCAAAATATACTTGAATATTTGTGTTTGTTTGTTTAAAATCAACAGTAGCATTATTGTATTTTGATTGTGTTTTAATCAATTTTTTGCTATCAGCAAGTGGCATATTTAAAGCTTTTGAAAGAAGATAAGATGATAGTTTCTCACCCAAACTTTGAATGATTGCCATTGTTTTTTGAGTAACACTTTTGGTCAAATAAATTCCTTGATACAATTCTGAGACTTTGCTTATCTCCTCTTCAATAAATTGGATGATTTCTAACGGTTCATTAAGTTGTAAGTCTTCCACACGATCAATATGCTTATATTTAATATCGTCTAAAGTGATTTTATATCGGTCATTCCCATTTTTTGCTTGTTCTGTAGCGGTAATAAGACTATTTGTAATGGTAGAAAAGGCAGAAACTACCACAATGGTTTTATCCGTTTTACTTGCATTTAAAATAATTTCAATTACTTTCTTCATACTTTCGGTTGAACCGACAGAAGTACCACCAAATTTTAAAATTTGCATATTTTTCGATTTTAAATTACAAATAAACAGAATTTAATTTACTTTTGGAACAGAATAAAAACAATGTTTAAACTTAATTTACCAAAATACACCTTCCGTTTAACTAAAAAGGAAGATAAAATTTATATTTTTGATGAAATTCGTAAAAAAAATATATATCTAACTCCAGAAGAATGGGTAAGGCAACATTTTATTCGCTTTTTAATAGACAAACAAGCTTTTCCACAGAGTTTAATCGCCGTAGAAAAAGAAATTAAAGTCAATAATTTAAAAAAAAGATTTGATATTTTAGTTTTTAATACCAAAGGAGCGCATGAAGTCATTGTGGAATGTAAAGCTCCTACTATTAAAATCACACAAGCTACTTTTGATCAAATTGCTAGATATAATTTTACCTTAAAAGCAAAATATTTAATAGTTACAAACGGAATAGAACATTATTATTGTAAAATGGATTTTGAAAATAAAAAGTATGTTTTTTTAGAGGAATGTCCTAAATACCATTGAGGTAAGAAAACGATTGTGTTACTTCTTGGCGATAAATAATAAAACCCTACCTTTGCACAATGAATACGAATTATAAAATGTTGGCTAAAACCATGCATGGTTTAGAACCAATTTTGGCTAGAGAATTAAGAAATTTAGGAGCTGCTCATGTAAAAGAAGGTATTAGAAATGTTACTTTTGAAGGTGATAAAGGTTTTATGTACAAAGCAAATATGGCTTTGCGTACTGCCATCAGAATACTAAAACCTTATAAAAGTTTTAAGGTTAGAAATGAACAAGATTTGTATGACCAAATTCAAAAAATTCATTGGGAAGAGTTTTTATTTACCGATAAAACCTTTGCTATAAATTCTACCGTAAGCAATTCTACGTTTACTCATTCTCATTATGTTTCTTTAAAGACCAAAGATGCTATTGTAGATTATTTTAGAGATAAATATGGTAAAAGACCAAGTATAGATTTAAAACATCCAGATTTGTACATTAATATACACATTCAAAATAACCAATGTACAGTTTCTTTTGATAGTTCTGGTGAATCATTGCATAAACGTGGTTATAGAGATAGAACCAATATAGCGCCAATTAATGAAGCGCTTGCAGCAGGATTGATATTGCTTGCTGGTTATGATGGTACTCAAAATCTTATTGATCCTATGTGCGGAAGTGGTACTATTTTAATTGAAGCAGCCATGATTGCGGTTAATTTTCCTCCAAATTTAAACAGAAATGAATTTGCTTTTGAAAAATGGAGTGATTTTGATGTGGATTTGTTTGAGAAAATCCAAGATTCACTTATTGCGAAAATTAGAGATACATCTGCTAAAATTGTTGGTTATGATAAAGCGCCTAGTGCCGTTAAGAAAGCTCAAGATAATATAAAAAATGCAGACTTTTCTGAATTTGTAACTGTTGAGAAACAAGATTTTTTTACGAGTACACATCCGTTTGAAGGCGAAAAAACTTTAGTTTTGTTTAATCCTCCTTATGGTGAACGCCTACAAGTTGATATTCCTGTATTTTATAGTAAAATTGGTGATACACTAAAACAAGGATATAGTGGAGTAGATGCTTGGCTTATAACGTCAGATTTTCAACATGGTTTAAAAAAAGTTGGTTTGCGAACTTCAAAGAAAATTCAGTTGTACAACGGAGCTTTAGAATGTAGATTTGTAAAATACGAAATGTATAGAGGTACTCGGAAACAGAAGAATGATGAGCGTGTTAATTAAAGACCTATTTATAAAATTGAAACGAAGTACATAACCATTTAATCCTAGACTTTCTTAGTACTCTTGGTGTTTAAATGAGTATTTTTATAGTAACTTATTTCTGTATCTTTTCAAGATCGTCATAAGACATCTTTTTAACAGATTGTTCTACAATAAGAAGTAAATCAAACATAATTTTAGAATATTCGTTTAAAATATCAGAGAGAGCAGCTGCTTTTTTATTTCGTTTCTCTAATTGACTTTTTTCTGAATTAAAAAGATGACCTTTAATTTTTTTATTATATAAATTATATATTTGTAAATAAGTGTCATGAACATGCATGTGCACTTCTTCCATTTGAATAAATTCTGGAAAAGCTTTTAAAATCCGACCTTCTCCATAATACCATTGTCCAAAATCACATAAAGTATAATTAATAGGAATAGCACTTTTTGCTTCTTCAACATCACCTAAGCGTAGTAAAATTTGCACATAAGACATCCATTTTTTATGTGAAATTTTAGCAGCTTCAAGATGTCTAATGATACTTTGTTTGAAACTAATTAATTCTTGATTATTTGAAGAAGATGCGTTTTTGTCAAAATCAATATTAAAAGCATTTTTTTGCGAAACGTCCGTTTGTTCAACTTTAGTTTGTGTTTGTTTTCTTTTTGCAATTAAATCTTCAATAATTCGTTCTAAATCTTCCATTGGTTTTATAAAATATTAAGACGAAGATAGTTGTTTTTTTAAATTTTCAAAATAAAAGAGGATTTAATATTTAAAAAATATCTTCTGTTTTAGTTTACAATACCCAAACAAACATAGAGTTCTGGCTTATTTGCAGTAAATTTTTGTAGCCAAATTCGTAGTTCTTCAATTTCATAAGGTAATAATCTATCAATTGCTTTGTTTAATTCTATACAGAATAAATCTGCGTTAAAGCTTACTTTTTTTAAAACAGTTTTAGTGTATTCAAACATTGCTCTTGCCATAATTGTAGAATTTATTAATATATGCTTAAACGAAATATTAAGGCTTATATTACAAAAATTATGTTAAAATTTGTTAAATAATTTCTGCTACTACAAAAGTACTGCCTCCAATATAAATTAAATCTTTGGTTGTTGCGTTTTTCTTTGCATTTTTAACGGCTTCTTTAACAGAATGGTAAGTGTTACCTATCAGCTTAAATTTTTCAGCTTTAGCTTGTAGAGTTTTAACTTCTAAACCTCTTGGTATGTTTGGTTTACAAAAATAATACTTGGCATTTTCGGGGAATAATGGTAAGATGGTTTCTAAATTTTTATCATTTACTACACCTAAAACAATATGTAAATTATTATAAGTTTCATCAGCTAATTGATTTAAAACATAAGTTAAACCTTCGGTATTGTGTGCAGTATCACAAATTGTTTTTGGATTGTTGCTAAGCAGTTGCCATCGTCCTTTTAAGTTGGTGTTTTCAATAACATGTAACAACCCATTTTTAAGTTGTTTTGCTGAAATAGCATATTCTAATTTATTAAGCACTTTAATTGTCTGAATAGCCGTTTTTACATTATTTTTTTGATAATTTCCTTTGAGAGAAGTTTTATAATTTTCGGTAATTAAATCCGATGCAATATATATATCCGAATTATTTTTTTTCGCAATATCTTTAAAAACAGATACAATTTCTTCTTGTTTTTCGCCAATAATAACAGGAGTATTTGGTTTGATAATTCCTGCTTTTTCAAAGGCAATTTCTTTTAAAGTATTTCCTAAAAATTGGGTGTGATCAAAACCAATATTGGTAATTACAGAAATTAGTGGATTTATAATATTGGTAGAATCTAATCTTCCGCCTAAACCGACTTCAATAATGGCAATATCTACTTTTTTTCTTGCAAAATTATCAAATGCCATTCCTACGGTCATCTCAAAAAAAGATAAACCTTGTTGTTCTAAAAAATATTTATTTCGTTTAATAAAATTAATCACACAATTTTTTCGCATAGGTTTGCCATTAATACGAATGCGTTCTGTAAAATCTTTTAAGTGTGGCGATGTATATAGACCAACTTTTAATCCGTTTTCCTGTAAAATAGAAGCGAGTAGGTGAGAAGTAGAGCCTTTTCCGTTTGTGCCAGCAACGTGAATTGTTTTAAATTTAGTTTCTGGATTGCCTAAATATTTTGAAAAAGCTAAAATATTGGTTAAATCTTTCTTAAAGGCTGTTTTTCCTTGCCTTTGATACATAGGTAACTGGGAAAACATCCAGTTTATGGTTTCTTGATAAGGTGAAAACCCATCTTCCGTCTTCCCAAAGGGAAGAAACTTTAGTTTTTTCTTTTCTTCATCTTTCATTTTGCATAAAATATTTACATATTGTATTCTTCTTCCCTTTGGGAAGAGATAGAGATGGGCATCATATTTATTCTCCTAAACTAAAATTAACCACCACAAATCCTGTTTGAGTAGCAGGAGCATTTGGAGCAGAGTCGAATTTGTAGGACATGGCTGTTTTTTTTGCAGCAGCATTTAAACAAGGGTCATCAGATTGTTGAATTGCTGTTTTTATTACTTTTCCACTTCGGTTTACAAAAATTTTTACAACCACTTTACCTTCTTCGTTACAATCTTGTGGAAATTTATTTACACCTAATTTTTTACGTCCGTTTAAACCATAGCCAGAACCATTACCGCTTCCTCCACCGTAATACGCATTAGCATACGGATTACCATCTATATGACCTTGATTTCCGTTTTGGTTACTATCACCATCACCACTATTTGATGTACCGTTATTTGTTGGACCATTCAAAATGTTGTTTAAAGCATCTGTGGTGCTTTTGTCTGGTTTTGGTGGAGCAGGAGTTGCTTTAACAGGCTGTTTAACCTCTTTTACGGGTTCTTTAACAGGTTCGGTTGTATCTGTAGTTTCTTTAACAGGTTCGTTGTTTACCTCTGGAGCATCTTCGGTATCTTGAGTAATGACTTCCTCTTCGGTTGGTGTTTCTTGTGGTTTTACTTCTTCAACAGGTTGCTCAGGTTGTTTGATTTCTTCTTGTTGTTCTTGTTGTTGCTGTTCTGGAGCTGTTTTTACTTGTTCGGTAGAGGTGGTATTATCGCCTTTTCCAGCATCGGTATATCCAAAATTGACTTCAACACCATATTCGTCTGGCGGATCTTTGTAATCCAAACCAAAAACAAATAATAATAAGACCACTAATAACATCAATAAAGCGGTTATAATAGCTGATTTTCTTTTGTATGTAGTGTCTAAAAATTTCATTTTATAAATGTTGAATTTTGAATGTTGAGTTTTGAATGTTGAGTTTTGAATGTTGAGTTTTGAATGTTGAGTTTTGAATAAATTTAACATTCAAAATTTATCATTTAACATTATTATTTGGTTCTAACAGCAAGTGATGATTTTATTCTGTTTCTATTGGCAATATCCATTACATAAACGGCATTTTTCATAAGTGTTTTTTTATCTAATTTTATAAGAATTTTTTTGTTTTTGTATTTTAAAAACTGTCTTACTAATTCTGTTTCTAATCTGTTTTTATCAATTTTTATGCCATTTATACGAAAAATATTAAGAGAATCAATGGATACATTTATTATTTTATAGTTTTTTATTTCATCTTTTTTTGGCAGTTCTAATTTAATTGCATTATTGGGTTCTATTCTATTTTGACTATGAATATAAATAGATAAAAATATAAAAACCAGTAAAATAAGTTTAGTTTTCATGCTATTTAGTTCTAACTGCAAGTGATGATTTTATTCTGTTTCTATTGGCAATATCCATTACATAAACGGCATTTTTCATGGGTACACTTTCTTCTACTCTAAGCGTAATGGTTCTTCCTCGTCCTTTACCAACTTTTGCTAAAATTTCTCTTTCTAAGCTTCCTTTAGAAACTCTTTTTCTATTTACAAAATATTGTAATTTTTTATTTATGCTTACACTAACACTTTTACTTTGTGTTGTTTTACTAGATGATTTTGGTAATAATAAATCTATGGCTTCTGCCGAAACAAGGGTAGAAGCAATCATAAAAAATATTAATAATAAGAATACAATATCCGTCATTGATGACATATTGAATTCTGGTGTTACTTTATTTCGTCCTCTTATGTTCATAATAAACCCATCCTATATCCTTCCCAAAGGGAAGGGAACTATTAATGGAATTGTTCGTTTTATATTTAATATTTTTTTCTTAGTGTTTTGTTTTTTTAAGTTTCTTCCCTTTGGGAAGACGGAAGATGGGTTCTTAAATAGGTTCATTCAATAAATCTAAAAACTCTACGGCTTGCGCTTCCATTTGATAAACTACTTTATCGGTTTTAACCACTAAATGATTATATGTAACATAAGCAATAATACCTACAACTAATCCTCCAACCGTAGTTGTCATTGCAGTATATAAACCATCAGCCATTGTTTTAATATCAATAGAACCACCAGAATTTGCAATTTCAAAGATGGATAAAATCATTCCAATAACTGTTCCTAAAAATCCAATCATAGGAGCAGCTCCAGAAATAGTTGCCAAAATACTCACGTTTTTCTCTAATTTATAAATTTCGAGTTTTCCAGCATTTTCAATAGCAGTATTAATATCTTCTAAAGGTTTTCCTATTCGTGAAACACCTTTTTCAATCAATTTAGCTACAGATGATTTTGGTTGTTGCGCACATAACATTCTAGCTGCATCTAATCGTCCACGAGAAACATTATCTTTTATCTGGTTCATAAAGTTTTTATCCACTTTTGATGCTGCTTTAATAGCAAACAAGCGTTCAAAATAAATAAAAATAGCGACAACAAGTAAAACAAAGAGTATTGCCATAATAATTTTTCCGCCTGTACCACCTTCCATAATTAATTTATAGATAGATAGTGTTTTTTTGACAGATTCATCTGTAACTGCTTTTTGTAAAGATAAAAATAAGTTCATTTTGTTTATTTAGTTTTATGAATTGATAACGATATTTAATAATTAAATATTGTTTTATTTAAGCGCAAATTAATATATTTTTTAAAACTTTGATTGATTTTATTAAAATTTTATAAATTGCAAACTTTATTATTATATATTTTTTAAATCTATGAGTTCATTATTTGTTGGTTTTTTGGCGGCATCTATGCATGTAATATCGGGTCCAGATCATTTAGCGGCAGTAACTCCTCTAGTTGTTGAGACTAATAAGAAAGCATGGAAAATTGGTTTTTTTTGGGGTTTAGGTCATATTGTAGGAATGTTGTCTATAGGTGTTTTATTATTAATTTTTAAAGATTTAATACCTGTTGAATCTATATCTAATAATTCTGAACGTTTTGTTGGGATAATGTTAATAGGTATTGGTTTGTGGTCTTTTTATAGGTTGTTTAATGAAAAGAAGGAACATAGTCATCCTCATACGCATACAAAGGATAATGAATTAGTTGTTCATATTCATAAACACTCACATGATAATACAGAATCTAAGCATACTCATAGTACGCATAAGTCAAATAATATTATAACATCCTTTGGTATTGGTTTTGTTCATGGTTTAGCAGGTGTTGCACATTTTTTATTACTATTGCCTGTTTTAAGTTTTGCTACAAAGGCAGAGAGTGTTTTTTATATTGTAGGTTTTGCTATAGGAGCTGTTCTATCAATGTCTATATATGCTTATATATTGAGTAAATTATCTGAATTATCTAAAAACCATAATAAATCTATTTTCTTTAAAGGAATTAGATTTTCTAGTGGTTTATTCGCTATTATAATTGGGGTTTATTGGTTGTTTCTTACGAATTGAATTTGTTATTTATAATGAATATAAATTACTTTGTTTTTTGATATTTATCATTTTTTTATTATATTGCACCAAAATATTTATATAACTAACTAATTTTCAGTTTATGGCAATACAGAATAAAAGAGATACTTATTTACAAACAATTGTAAAACAAGGTTATTCTCGAAGAGATTTCATGAAGTTTACCACATATATGGCTGCTTTTATGGGGTTGCAAAATTCCGCTATCGGACAAATAACAAAAGCTTTAGAAACAACGCCAAGATTACCTGTGATTTGGGATCACTATCAAGAATGTACTTGTTGTAGTGAATCTTTTATACGTTCAGATCACCCAATTGTAGCAGATATTATCTTAGATAAAATATCGTTAGATTACTCATTAACTTTAATGGCTGCATCAGGTCATCAAGCAGAAAAAGCAAAACATGATACCATGAAAAAGTATCATGGAGAATATATATTATGTGTAGAGGGTTCTATTCCTACAGGCGATGACGGAAATTATTGTTGTATTGCAGGAAAAACTGCCATTGAGCAGTTTAAAGAAGCGGCAGCAGGAGCTAAAGCAATTATTGCTTGGGGAAGTTGTGCCTCTAATGGATGTGTACAAGCAGCAGCTCCAAATCCTACCGATGCAACACCAATACATAAATTGACTAATAAACCAGTGATTAGAGTTCCAGGCTGCCCTCCAATTGGAGAAGTGATGGCCGGAATTATTGTACATGTTGTAGCTTTTGGTAAATTACCTGAATTAGATAGGCAAAACAGACCTAAAGCGTTTTATGCAAAAAGAGTTCATGATAGTTGTTACAGAAGAGCTTATTATGATGCAGGTTTATTTGCAGAATCTTTTGATGATGAAAATGCAAAAAAAGGATACTGTTTGTATAAAGTAGGTTGTAAAGGGCCTATGACATACAATTCATGTGGAA
>Ga0256840_1002896_pt1 | contig 14540 bp, 14 predicted proteins | sample 355202metaG_FD_185969 | JGI IMG/M metagenome (GOLD analysis project Ga0256840, IMG submission 185969) | Hydrothermal vent microbial communities from Mid Atlantic Ridge, Atlantic Ocean - 355-202 | ecosystem: Environmental > Aquatic > Marine > Hydrothermal vents | place: Atlantic Ocean: Mid...
GATATTATTTTACGATAGATGAAGCAGATGTTGCGTAAAATGCCACTATTCTAGCATGATAAGGAGATTAGATGTTTAAACCACTTAATGTTTTTAATGAACCTCTACAAGAGTGTTCACGTAAACCAATGACAGGATTTTATAGAGATGGCTCTTGTAATTCAGGGATTGATAATCAAGGACGACATACGGTTTGTATTTTAGCAACAGAAGCATTTTTAGCCTACTCTAAACGTGTGGGAAATGACCTTTCGACTCCCATGCCTCAGTATGGTTTCCCTGGGGTCAAAGCAGGAGATAGATGGTGTCTGGCTGTGGGTAACTTTTTACGTGCCATAGAGCATGGAAAAGCCCCTAAAGTTTTTTTAGAATCGACCCATATCGCAGTCTTAGAAGATATAGACTTAGAGACCTTAAAAGGTTTTGCCGTAGAGGTTTAAAAGAGTTCTTGAACTCTTTTAATTATTTTTTGATGAATGTTCTCAATACTATCTGTGGCATCTATAAGCAGATAGGGGATTTTAAGTTTAGCTAAACTCTCTTCCATATGCTCTTGCACGGAGATTAAATACTCTAATCCTCTTAGCTCTATGCCATCAAGTTTCTTCTCACCCATTCTTTGTTTAAGCGTTTCCATATTGCTGATAAACAAAATAATTAAATCAGGAAAAGTCTCTTCAAGTGCAAATTTATTGAGTTCTACTAAATGATTGAATTCAAAATCACCATTGGCTAAAGCGTAGCCAATCCCTGAAAGAAAACCTCTATCGGAGATAATTAGTTTATCGTTATTGGGTTTAATGATTTGCGCATAGTGTTCTGCTCTATCGGCTAAAAAGAGTAGAAGTTCAGCTCGTTTAGAGCTAAGTGAATCTTGAAGTAAAATCTCTCTTGCTTGTACGCCAAATTTTGTTCCCCCAGGCTCTTTTGTTGTGATGACATTATCAAAAACTTGTTCTATAAGTTCAATTTGGGTGCTTTTTCCACAGGTATCAATACCTTCAAATAGAACATACATTATTTTATGACCTCTCTTTTTTGTTCTATATCTTCTAAAATACTCTTAGGGACTAAATGGTCTATCTTTCCATCAAATTTTAAAAGGGTACGGACTAAAGAAGAAGATACAAATGAATGCTCTAAAGAGGGCATAAAATACACAGTTTCTAAATCCTTTTTGAGACTATTATTAGCATAAGTCATTTGTGATTCATACTCAAAGTCACTAGAAGAACGGATACCTCTAATAATAATATTGCTACTTAATTCATCACTTAATTCGACAAGAAGAGAATTAAATTTGACTAGCGTAATATTAGAAAGGTGTGCAGTGGCTTTTTTTATTATTTTAGCACGTTGGGCAACTGAAAAAAGTGGATTTTTATCAGGATTATCCCCAATGGCAACAACTATTTCATCAAAGAGTTTAGATGAACGTTCAATAATATCTAAATGTCCATTGGTCAAAGGGTCAAAAGTACCAGGGTAGATTGCACGTCTCATTATTTCCATCTTTCATATAAATTATGTTCTATGTTTAAAACATCATACCATTTTCCAATGAGAAAATGTTCCATCTCTTCTAAGGAGGAGGAGTCAGAATAGTAGCCAAGAACAGGAGGTGCAATAATAACATTTAATTTTGCTAACTTTTCCATATTTTCTAAGGCAATGGCAGAGAAAGGCAGTTCTCTTGGAGCTAAAAGAAGTTTTTTTTGCTCTTTAAGTGCTACAGAAGCGACCCTTGTTACCAAGTTGTCAGCAATGCCACAAGATATTTTTGCCAAAGTATTCATGCTACATGGAATAATTGCCGTTGCATCAACTTGAAAAGAGCCTGAAGCAATGGAAGCAGCAATATTCGAGTTCTTATGTAGTGTAATATTTTTGTTTTCAAAATGATTAACGGTGAGTGCATTTTTTGAGGTGATGATATGTACTTCTACCTCTTTAGGTAAATATTGGACAAATTTTTCTCCAAGTTCAATGCCTGAAGCACCTGTAATGGCTACGACTAATTTCATTATTTTCCTATGTAATTAATTGAAGAGATTATAGCTAAAAAAATAATTTAGATTGATAATTATGGAGAAGAATTTAAGAAGTAAAATTGAGCCGTCTGCTGAAGACAGTTTATGTAAAAATGGAGCCGTCTGCTGAAGACAGTTTAAATGTGGTACCACAGGTCGGATTCGAACCGACACGCCCTAAGGCAGAAGATTTTGAGTCTACCAAGTCTACCAGTTCCATCACTGTGGCACATTCCAATCTAAAATTGAAATGCAATTATACAGCGATAAAACTTAAATAGTTGTTAATTATGCTACTGAGTCTTTTAAAGATTTACCCACTTTAAATTTAACTGCATGTCTTGCAGGAATTTGAACGGTTTTACCTGTTAATGGTACTCTTGCTTCTCTTGCTTCTCTGTGTACGGTTGTGAATGAACCAAACCCAATAAAGCTAACAGTTTTTCTGGCTTTAAGTGCTTCTGTAATTGTTTCTAAAATAGCATTTAATGCTTCACCTGCATCTTTTTTAGATAACCCTGACTTCTCTGCTACTGCATCAATAAACTCTGCTTTTTTCATGAAAATATCCTTTGTAATATATGTTAGATGGTAAATTCTACAATTATTTTTTTAAAATAACAAGATATTTAGATAAAAGATGAAAAAAAGGGCTTAAAAAGCATGTTTTTTGGGACTATTCTGTAAAAAAATGTTATAATTTTTTAAATTTTTAGGAGCTATTAGTGCATATTTTTATCTTTATAATAACCATTATATTGCTATATGGAGCTTTTTCAACCTCATTTCACTCTACTGAAATGGTGGGTAAAATTGGACACGCTTATGGTCAAGGTAATATCAATCTTTTTGGTTATCTAGCCTATGTTAATTTATTTATTTTACTCTACCCTCTCTATAGAATTTATAAAAATAGAAAATTGTTAAAAGATATAGAGTTCTATACAGGTTGGTTGTTGTTTCTTATTTCACTAATTTTACTACAGACTTTGGTTGTTAATATTTATGATGCAGGAATGATTGGAATGAGTCTCTATGATTTTCTTAATCCTTTTGTTGGCAAAGCAGGTATGTGGCTCTTATGGCTCTTAAGCACCGTGATTTCTGCCTTTTTAATTTTGGATGAAATCCCAAATTTTCAAGCCTATCTTAATTATCTAAATAAATATAGAATACTTTTACAGAAGAAGATAATCGCTTTATGGGATGAATTAAGTGTTAAAGTTGAAAATCCTTTTTTTGACAAAAAGAGTACCGAGAGTATGACCACCATTGTTGCGAGTAAAAAAGTACGCAGAAATTTAAATAGTACGGTGGTTAAACAAAAAGTTCCTAAAAAAATATCGCATAAGAAAAAGCCTCTCAAAAAGAAGTTAAAAAAGAGTAGTGAAGATATTGCTATGTTAGAAGAGCGTCCTTTAGATGATATTGGTAATATTGAGATTCAAGAAGTTCCACAAGTAATTGAGGATGAAGAGGTGTTTAGTGAAGAAAAAATTCTAGAAGAGCAAGAAGCTAAAAAAGAGAAAAAACCTCAAAAAGAAGAAGTGCTTGAAGAGCTTTATAGTGAAGAGAAAATTATTGAGGAGAGGGAAAAGACCACAAAGATTTTAGATGAGTTAAAAGAGAATAAAGCCTTAATGGATGAGCTTGAAAGAGGTGAAATTGAAGAGCCTGAAGATTTTATTTTGCCTTATTTGGACTTTTTGGCCGAAGCTCCTCAAACGCGAACCAAAGTTGATGAGGAAGAGATAGACCGAAAGGTACATGAACTCTTAGATAAATTGGGACAGTTTAAAATCACAGGGGAGGTGATGGATATTTACTCTGGTCCATTGGTCACCACTTTTGAGTTTAAACCCGCTGCCAATGTTAAGGTTTCTAAAATTTTAAATCTACAAGATGACCTTGCCATGGCACTTCGTGCTGAAACCATCAGAATTCAAGCACCTATTCCTGGGCGTGATGTTATAGGGATAGAGATTCCCAATGAGAGTTTTGATACCATCTATCTGCGTGATATTTTAGAGAGTGAACTCTTTATGACCTCCAAATCACCTCTTACTATGGCGATGGGAAAAGACATTGTGGGTAATCCATTTGTAACTGACTTAAAAAAACTTCCTCACTTACTCATAGCAGGAACAACGGGTTCTGGTAAATCAGTAGGGATTAATGCGATGATTTTGTCGTTACTTTACCGTAATGACCCCGATAACTTGAAGTTGATGCTCATTGACCCTAAGATGTTGGAGTTTTCTATCTATAATGATATTCCACACCTCATTACCCCTGTTATTACTGATGCAGCTAAAGCCATAGCCGCTTTGGCAAATATGGTAGGAGAGATGGAGCGACGCTACAAGATGATGGCAGAGAGTCGTACTAAAAATATTGATAACTATAACGAAAAAGCTAAGAAAAAGGGTATTGATACCATGCCGTTTATTGTGGTGGTAATTGATGAACTCGCTGACCTCATTATGAATGGAGGAAAAGATGTTGAGTTCTCAATCGCACGGTTAGCACAGATGGCAAGAGCCGCAGGAATTCACCTTATTGTCGCAACCCAAAGACCATCGGTTGATGTTGTGACAGGACTCATTAAAGCGAATCTTCCTTCACGTTTAGCTTATAGAGTAGGGCAGAGAATTGACTCAAAAGTTATTTTAGATGCATTGGGTGCTGATAGTCTATTGGGTAAGGGAGATGCTCTTTTTACGCCACCTGGTAGCAATGCTTTAGTACGAATTCATGCCCCTTGGAACTCTGAAGATGAGGTTGAAGAGATTGTAGAGTTTTTAAAAGCACAACGGGCTCCTGATTATGATGAACGCTATTTGGTTAAAGAGGATTCTGATACTAAAGTAGGTTTAGGGGTACAAGGTGATTTAGATGAACTCTATGAAGAAGCAAGGGCTATTATTTTAGCTGACCAGAAGACTTCTATCTCTTATTTACAACGTAAGTTACAAATAGGTTATAACCGTTCGGCTAATATTATTGAACAACTTCAAGAGATGGGGGTACTCTCTGCCCCAAATAATAAGGGACAACGAGAGATTTTGCTCTAAAAATTATTTTATGCGTGATTATCTACGGTTGGGGGAATAATCTCTCCAGAAGCTTGTTGACTTAATGCTTCTGGATAAGCTTTGTAATGTTCTCTCACTGCATTTGCCAATCTCTTTTTGGTCTCAAGCTCTACAGGAGTAGGATTCTCTTGTGGGAGTGCTTCTAAAATGGATTCGAGCAATTTCTCTTGTGGTTTTGGCATTTTACTTACCCATGAAGCTAAAAGGTCTCGGTTGACATGAGAGGGGATTGACCCCATGATACCTACATCATTTTGATTGTGAACCAATAGCCCAGAGGTTGTTCCTCTATCAAGGGTTAATACTTGGAAAAGGTAGAGCGTATGGTAGTCAATTTGTGTTTGTCGCTCCTCTTGGGTGTAGCCTGTATGCTCTTTTAAGGCATTGGTTATAATCTCAATGTAGGCATCGACTACTTTTTTGGCAAACTGCTCAACATAGACTCTGTCTCTCTCAAAATCTCCTGTGTTAAACCCCTCCAAATAGAAGTGTGAAACGCCACGTGTACGATTGAGTACAGGAATGTTGAAATAACGCTCCCCTTGGGCTAGACCCTCTTTTATATATTTTTCTCCTGCTGCATTGGCTAACATGGTATCAAAAATTTTCTTCTCTTTTGTACTTGGAAGCAAAGAGGGATTAAGGTCAGCCATGAGTCGCCAATACCCTTTGCCCTCTCTCATCTGTGTCCATGAAAAGTGCATGTGCATTGAGGGAGCATGAGGATTTTTAGGGTGGATAATACAAGAGATAGCCGTTGCAGAGCTAAGTTTTTTAGTCTTTTCATCATCGTAATGGACTTGGGAGATGTTGACTGAAGCTCGGTTAAATATCATTTCATCTTTGGCTTCAAAACGTACCCCTCCACCATGAAGACCCTCATCACGTAACCACTCTACTGCCTCAAATGCTTGGTTCTCTCCAAACGCTTTAGAGATTCCATTGAGCTTGTCTACAAAATAGTTTTGTAGATTCTCAACCAATTCATTTGAAGATTTAGCCTCTTTTTTACTTGAATATGTTCGCATTCTTTATTGCCCTTTTTCTTTGTCTTTTTCTATTAGATTCTTATGCAAGTATAACTAATTATTGTTTAGCCATAAAAGCATTATGTTAATTTATATTTAATGTTTAATAATAATATTTTATATTAACTATGTTATAATATGTGAATATATCAAGAGGGGGGTATTTATGATTACTAATTTTTCTATTTTATACATAGAAGACGATAATTTAACGCAAAGAATAGTGGTCTCTGTCTTAGAACGTTATTTTAGTCAAATCTACATTGCAAAAGATGGGCTTGATGGGCTTGAACGATATGATGAACTAAATCCAGATATTGTCTTGACAGATATATCTATGCCTTATTTAAATGGTATGGATATGATTAAAGAGATAAAAAAGATAAACCCTAAACAGCGAGTTATTTTATTTACAAGTTACAGCGAATTAGATTATTTCCAAAGTGCAATTGATATGGGTGTTAATAAATATATTTTGAAACCTTTGGATACCCAAAAAATGTTATTGGCACTAGAAGATGTTTTAAAGGGATTAATTAAAGAGGGAAAAGAGGCACAATATCGAAAGAAATTAGAGTTCGTTTCCCAACATGATGAGCTAACAGGATTACTCAATAGAGGACATTTTTTCTTTCTTTTGGAGAAGCTACTTCATCAAAGTGATAGGGCAGAAAAAGTAGTTGCTGTGTTGGCACTCGATTTAAATAAATTTAAAGAGATTAATGACACCTATGGACATGAAGCAGGGGATTTGGTTTTAAAGCGTGTGGCGAAAAATCTTTTGAATGCTACACGAAAAGGGGATATTGTGGCACGGTTTGGGGGAGATGAATTTGCCATTGCCATAGGTTTTTTAAAACAAAACAATAAAGTTCTAGCATTTTTAGAGCGTATATCCAATAGTTTTGAAATACCATTAAACTATGTTGACAGTGATGGAATTAAACATAGTATTGAAATAGCTTGTAGTATTGGTATTACATTTCACTCTATTGATGATGGCTTCCCCAATTTAGAAACATTACTAAAAGAGGCTGACCGTGCCATGTACAGTGCTAAGGCGTTAAATCTAGCTTACAGTTTTTTTAATGCAAAAGAGGAGTCTACTTTTAAAATTAAGATGAAAAAACGTCATGAGATTAAAAAAGGAATTTCTCGTGGGGAGTTTATCTTATATTATCAACCTATTGTTGAGATAGAAACGCGAGAGATTGTCTCTTATGAATCATTGATACGTTGGGAACACCCAAGAGATGGTCTCTTGCTACCCAATGATTTTTTGCATTATATATTAGATGATATTGAAGTCATTACTGCTTTAGGAAGTTGGATAGTAGAGGCGTTATTTAGACAGTATAGCCAATGGCTAGAAGAGGGGTTTGAGACTAAGTTAAGTATTAATCTTAGTTACAATGAACTTCTTTCTCCTGAATTTATAGATATTGTCAAATCACTTTTAGCCAAATACCCTACTGTTCAAGCCAAAGAGATTACTTTTGAGGTAAGCGAAAAAGTAGCCTTAGAGGAGATTGCTTTAGGTGAGCGTACCTTAAATCAACTCAAAGAGCTTGGCTTTAAAGTAGCACTTGATAATTTTGGTACAGGCGTTTCAACCTTAGCTACTATTAAATGTTTTAATATTGATAGCATCAAAATAGATAAAAGTTTTGTAATGGGCATGATGGATAATGCAGAAAATTACTCCATTGTTGATGCTTCAATTAAACTAGCCAAAGCATTTGGGCATACAGTAGTCGCTCAAGGGGTTGAGCGTAAAGAGGATTTTTCAATACTCTTAAAACTAGGATGTAAACAGGCTCAAGGATTTGCGATTGCTAAACCAATGACTGCGTTAGATGTCATAACATTCAAAGAAGGTTATTCCCCTTCAAAATCCTTTAAATAATCTAAAAAATCTTCAGCAGTAAAGTAACCTCGAATATTATCTAAAGCCTCTTTTTTATGGGTCATAAAGAAGATGATGGGAACATGTTTAAAGGGAGGAAGTTGCTCTTTTTCATGGGGTGTTTCTCTATCTGCCATGACAAGAATATAGTTTTTTAATGCTTTAGCTACTTGAGCTTGAGCAAGGGTTTTTTTCTTCATTTTGTTACACCAGACACAACCATCACTTACCGCCATCACCAAGACTATTTTATGTTGCTCTTTGGCTTTTTTGAAAGCTGTCTCTAAATTTTTCTCCCAAGGTATGCCATATCCTTTGTTTTTTTCATAGGTTGTTTTTTCTTCTTTAGTCGTACTTTGACAGGCACTAAAGTGTAAGAGTATTAGTATCATCATGAAAATTTTCATCTATTTATCCTTTGTTACATTTATCATATAAATAAAATTTAAGATTTTTTCTTAATACTCGATATAATTTTTTAAGATAAGATAAATTTACCTAAAAGTAGTCATTGGCTATACTTCTTTTAATTATATTGCTAGGAAAAACAAAAATGATTTTGATGATAGATAACTATGATAGCTTTACTTATAATATTGTTCAGTACTGTTTAGAGCTTGGGGCTGATTTAAAAGTTATTCGTAATGATGAGTTAAGCGTAGAAGAGATAAAAGCCTTAAACCCTGAAAAAATCATACTCTCTCCTGGCCCTGCCACGCCTAATGATGCAGGAGTAACATTGAAAGTGATTGAAGCATTTACAGATGTTGTACCTATTTTTGGGATTTGCTTAGGGCATCAAAGCATTGCTCAGGTTTTTGGTGCAGAGGTAATTCGTGCCAAAAACATGATGCATGGCAAAACATCTCAAATTGAAATTGAGCAAGAGACAGAGATATATAAAGGGTTACCTGAAGAGTTTAGAGCTACACGCTATCACTCTTTAACGGTTAATCAAGAAAATTTACCTGAAACCATTATTCCTACTTCTTACTCTAAAGATGACCATGAAATTATGTCTTTAGAGATTAAAGATAAAAATATTTATGGTGTGCAGTTTCATCCAGAGTCTATCATGTCTGAACATGGGTATGCAATTTTAGACAATTTTTTAAAGTTATAATTCATTGATGATGCGTCAAATACAATTTTATGCCTTTTGCATAATCTATGCTATTTGTATCATCTATTTAGCCATAACACTACCCATTGGTACGCATGAAGCAGTCATATTTTATACTGATGAAAGTATTTTAAAAAGCTTAACTCATATAGCCAAAGGCTGGTTTAATAATGGCTTAGATTTTCGTCTCCCTTTTCTTCTTTTAGGATTTCTAAATATCTTTCTATTTTTTATTATGTCTAAATCCTATTTTGAAAAAGAGGAGGACTCTTTTTTTGCCACCACAATTTTTGCACTGTTACCAGGCATAATTACCTCAGCGATACTTGTCAATATCGCGGTGTTAGTTATAACGCTTGTCATGGCGTTCCTGATATTTAATGCAAAAAAGTTAGTATGGTTACAAGCTGGTGTTGCCATACTTCTTTTATATATACATGATGCTTCTATTATTTTTTTTATCTCCATTGCAATTTTTTCTGCCTTTAACCGTGACAGAGTACTTTTTGTCATTGCTTCTTTACTTATTGCTATTTCATTTTTATATTTTAATACTTTAGAAGTAGGGGGACATCCTCATGGTGAATTCTTGGAACTTTTTGCCCTTTATATGGCACTCTTCTCTCCGTTAGTTTTTATCTATTTCTTTTATGCACTTTATCGTATTTGCTTACGTGAGAAAAAAGATATTTTGTGGTATTTGGCATTTACTTCATTCATTCTTTCCATACTTCTCTCTTTACGTCAGCAGGTGATTATGACTGATTTTGCTCCCTATGTCATTGTGGCAGTGGTATTGATGGTCTTAATGTACCAAAAAACGCTTAATGTCCGACTACCCCTATTTCAAAAAAAATATAAAATAGGATTTAAAATAGTGATGACCTCATTGGTGATTTCTGCTTTTATTATTCTCTTGCATAAGCCTCTATTTAGATTATATACAGATAAAACAAAACATTTTGCGTATGGTTTTTATGAACCTTATTGGCAAAGTATGGAATTAAAGGAGATTCAAGAACCATGTTATATTGCTAAAAATAAAAAAGTTCAGTTTCAATTAAAGTACTATGGAATTAGAAGATGTGATGAATTAGATGTTCCTAAAATACACAAATAACGCAAACTTCTTATTAGGATAAGTAGGAGAAATAGAGATTGAATACTCCAACTGCTAAACTACCACCAACACAATTCTAACAAGGAGAACTCAATGGCTCAAAAAGCGATTAGAGAATATGACGCAAAGTCAATTTTAGCTAAGCATTGGGATAAGTACTTTCCAGATTTTACTTATTCTTATGAAACTATAATGGTTGAAAATGGAGCAGAATTAAAAGATGCTGCAAAAGATAATGCATGGCTAAATGAAAAAACATTGGTTGCAAAACCAGATATGCTTTTTGGTAAAAGAGGTAAAAACGGATTGGTTCTTTTTAAAGATGCTAAGCCAGGTGATGTAACACTTGAAAAAGCGGCATCATGGATTGATGAAAAGTCTTCAACAGAGCAAAAAGTCTATTTTTCATTTGATGGAGATAGCCCAACAGGTGAGCCAAGTGTTGACAAGTTAACACACTTTATTGTAGAGCCATTTACGCCACATGAACAAGCTGAAGAGTATTATGTGAGTGCGACTTGTGTGGGAGATAATGATGTTATCTATATGTCTGCTGAAGGTGGAATGGAAGTTGAAGAGGGTTGGGACGAAAAAGTTACAGAAGTAGCATTCCCTATTACAGCAACGGAAGAGGAGATAGCAGAAGCAATTAGAGCCAATGTTCCTGCTGATGTTAGAGAAGAAGACAAAGCAAACTTTGCTGAATTTTGTATCGGTTTCTTTAAAGCCTACCGTGAGTTAAATTTCGCATACCTAGAGATTAATCCATTTGTACTTCAAGGTAACAAAGTTGAGCTTCTTGATATGGTTGCAAAACTTGATGATACCGCAGGATTTATGATGGTAAATGAGTGGGGAGACATCTCTTACCCAACAGCATTTGGCATGGAAAATAAATCTCCAGAAGAAGAAGCAGTTGAATTAGCAGACTCTAAAACAGGTGCATCACTTAAATTGACATTGCTTAAACCAGAAGCTAGAATCTGGACAATGGTTGCAGGTGGTGGAGCTTCAGTTGTTTACGCTGATACCATTGCTGACATGGCAGGGATTGATGATTTAGCTAACTACGGAGAGTACTCAGGAGGACCCACTACTGGTGAGACTAAATTCTATGCAGAGACACTTTTTGACCTTATGACACGTGAGCCAGATGCACAAGGTAGAGGAAAAGTTCTTATTATTGGTGGGGCGATTGCTAACTTTACAGATGTTGCTAAGACATTTACAGGGATTATTCAAGCATTTGAAAACTACCAAGACAAACTTAAAGCAGTAGATGTAAAAATCTATGTAAGACGTGGTGGACCAAACTATGAAAAAGGTCTAAAAGATATTAAAGAAGCAGCCGATAGAATGGGTCTTTACATCGAAGTTTATGGACCAGAGACACATGTTACAGACATCGTGCGTATGGCATTAGAGAAGTAGGGAGAAGAGAATGGAAAGATTATATACTAAAGATACACAAGCGATTTTTTGGAATAACAACAAAACAGCTATCCAAAGAATGTTGGATTATGACTATACTATAAAGAGAGAAAAACCAAGTGTGGCAGCGATTGTTGCTCCAACAAGCTCAAACAAGTTTGAGAAGTTTTTCTATGGTTCAGATGAAGTGATGATTCCACTTTTTAAAACAACAGCAGAGGCAAAAGAGGCACAACCTCAAGCAGATGTACTTTTGAACTTTGCATCATTTAGAACAGCTTACGATGTAACAATGGAAGCACTTGAAATTGGTGGTTTCTCATCTATGATGATTACGGCAGAGGGAATCCCAGAGAGACTTGCAAGAAAAATGAACCAAACAGCTAGAGAGAAAAATGTAACGGTTATTGGACCTGCAACTGTTGGTGCAATTACTCCAGGTGCATTTAAAGTAGCTAACATTGGTGGAACTATTACCAATATTGTAAACTCTAAACTTCACCGAGCAGGTTCTTGTGGGCTTGTAACTCGTTCAGGTGGACTATTTAATGAGCTTTCAAACATCATCTCTATCAATGCTGATGGTATTGCAGAGGGTGTTGCTATTGGTGGTGACAGATTTGTAGGTTCAGTTTTCATTGACAATCTTCTTAGAATGGAGAAAAATCCAGATGTAAAATACATGATTTTACTTGGAGAAGTTGGTGGTACAGAAGAGTACAAAGTAATTGAAGCAATTAAAAATGGAACAATTACCAAGCCAGTTATCGCTTGGTGTATTGGTACTATTGCTAAATATTATGACAGTGGTGTTCAGTTTGGTCATGCAGGTGCTTCAGCAAATGCAGATAGTGAAACAGCAGAGTACAAAAATAAAGCAATGGCAGAAGCAGGTATTCATGTACCCGCATCATTCAATGAACTACCTGCGATGATTAACGAAGTATTTACCTCTCTTAACCTTGCAGAGATTCCAGAGCCTGAAATGAACACCGTACCAAGTTCAAGAAGAAGTAAACAGTTCATCTGTACTATCTCTGATGATAGAGGAGAAGAGTGTACTTACGCAGGTTTCCCAATCTCTAGCGTTGCTACACCTGACACAGGTAAAGGTATTGGTGATGTTATTTCACTTCTATGGTTCAAAAAACAGTATCCAAAATGGGCGACAGAGTTTATTGAAACAGTTATTAAAACCGTAGCAGACCATGGACCAGCAGTTTCAGGAGCTCATAACGCTAAAGTAACAGCAAGAGCAGGTAAATCAGTGGTTGAATCATTGGTAACTGGACTTCTTACCATTGGACCTAGATTTGGTGGAGCAATTGATGGTGCAGCAGAGCATTTCAAATATGCAAATGATAATGACCTTTCTCCAAAAGAGTTCTTAGGACACATGAAGAAACAAGGTATACCAATCCCAGGAATTGGTCACAGAATTAAGTCTCTTAAGAACCCTGACCTTAGAGTTACAGGACTTATGAACTTTGCAGCTGAACATTTCCCTGCCACACCACTTCTTGACTATGCAAGAACAGTTGAAGCCTTAACTACTTCTAAGAAAGAGAACCTCATTCTTAATGTTGATGGTACTATTGGTATCCTCATGGTAGATATGTGGAGAGCTTTAGGTTACAGTGAAGAAGAGATTAATGAGTTTATCGCAAGTGGAACGCTTAACGCATTCTTCATTGTAGGTCGTTCAATCGGATTTATCGGTCACGTACTAGATGAAAAACGTCTTGCAATGCCAATGTACAGACACCCAATGGATGACATTTTGTATGACGTTCAAGAAGCAGACGAGATTTAAGTCTCTTTTTACTTTTAGACCAAATGAGATTTTTCATTTGGTCATCTTCTTTTTCACCTTCTTTTTTATAATTAACTTTTTCTTAACTTTATGATATACTTTTAAAAAATAAAATATATTAAGGTTCTACTTTTGAAAAATAAATCTGCATTTACTATGATTGAACTTGTTTTTGTTATCGTTGTTTTAGGTATTTTAGCCTCTTTAGCGATGGGGCGTATGGACAGAGACTTAAAGCAAGAGGCTGCTGAGACTATTCTTTCTCATATACGCTTGACTCAGCAATTGGCTTTGAGGGATAATAAGCATAGGAGTGATAATGATGCTAGGTGGCAAACAGCTTATTGGCAGTTTGCTATGGAGTCATGTGGAGATGATATTGCCTATAAAGTGAGTTCAGATACTAATATGGGTGGAGGAGTTAATGGTATCGGAAAAGCTGAATCAGCAATTAATCCAATAGATGGTAAATATATCTTTTCAGAAGATTGTGAGAATATAGATACTGATGAAACTCCATCTGTATTATTATCAAAAAAATTTGGTATTCTAGATAGTGGAGTGAGTCAGTCAGGTGGTTGTGATAGAAATCAGATACTTTTTGATTATTTAGGTCGTCCTCATTCTCGTAATACAATTTATGCTTCTGCAACTAATCTGAATCCTAGATATTTTGAGGATATAATGAATGAGGATTGTAATTTTACTTTTACTCTATCAACTGACCAAGATAATGATGGAAACAATGATGATTTTACTATTACGATTGAAGCCGAAACAGGACATGCTTTTATTGTAGGACAAGAAGCATTATAATCATTAATAAAAGCTAAAATAGTATAAAAATGTATAGAATTTATAAAATTTAAATATTTACAAAAGAATTAACAAAAACCCTTGACATCCCCAATAAAATTCTCTATAATACGCGTCCAAGAACATTGGGGCTTACTTAGAGTTTAAGCGAGTGATTTTTCGAGAGAGAAATAAGTGT
>Ga0256840_1002897_pt1 | contig 14535 bp, 11 predicted proteins | sample 355202metaG_FD_185969 | JGI IMG/M metagenome (GOLD analysis project Ga0256840, IMG submission 185969) | Hydrothermal vent microbial communities from Mid Atlantic Ridge, Atlantic Ocean - 355-202 | ecosystem: Environmental > Aquatic > Marine > Hydrothermal vents | place: Atlantic Ocean: Mid...
GCACAACAAGGACTATTGGTATCTTGGGTGCGATTAACTATGCGAAAGGTTCTGAGGTCATTAAGCACCTCGTCCAAAAGATAGAACGTGAAGATTTAGATATCAATATTGTACTTATCGGTGAAATGTCAGACAACTTGAAAAGTACACATTTCCATGCTACAGGCAGATATAATCGTGATGATTTACCTCAAATTGTCAAAGATGAAAAGATTGATACCTTTATTATCCCCTCTATCTGGCCTGAGACTTTTTCATACACAACGCAAGAAATCATGATGATGCAAATGCCCTTAATGGTATTTAATTTAGGAGCACCTGCTGAGAGAGTAGCCCACTATGAAAAAGGGTATGTGCTTGATGATATGAGTGTAGAGAGTATTTTAAATACGCTTACACAGATACAAGACTAAAAGCTTTAACAGTCAATGATAAAAGGAACCTCCACATTACATAACATACAAGTACTACGAGCATTTGCCGCGTTACTTGTTGTCATGCATCATGCATATCCACACTATAAAGCTATGGGTGGAGATGTGTATAGCATTCAGTTTATATCAGAGTGGGGTTTTATAGGTGTTGATATATTTTTCGTTATCAGTGGTTTTATTATGGCATATACGACATTTGAAAAGGAACGTGGGTTAAAGAACGCAACCTTGTTTTTAAAACATAGGTTGTTACGTATTTATTTAGGGTATTGGCCCTTTTTTATCGCTATGCTAATACTTCTTTTTATAACGAATCCATCGCATTTAAAATCATTAGATATTGTAGGTTCATTTTTTCTTTTAAATGTAAATATGTTTGAACTTATACTTCCTGTCTCTTGGTCATTAAGTTATGAACTTTACTTTTATTTCTTATTTTTATTTACATTCTTTTTAACAGTGAAACAACTCCGTATAGTTGTGCCTATAGTGATACTGTTATTACTTCTTGCTACCATCTATACCCATAACAACCCTGCAATGACGGAACCTTTTTTCTATTCACATTTTTTATTAGAATTCTTCTTGGGAGTTATTCTCTACGCATATAAAAGATATTTTTTAAAAAATTGGATACTTCTTGTTGCTCCTATCATTATTGTCATTTGCACATGGTATGGTATTACTCATGAAACAAAAAATGGGCTTTATCGTATTTTGACATTTGGTACAGCTTCATTTTTTATGATACTCAGTGCATTGATTTTAGAATCAAAAAATATCTATGCTAAAAATGTATACTTCGAATCACTAGGAAATTCATCTTATACACTGTACCTTTCACATCTTATTATCCTTCAATTGTTTTATTTCTCAGGACTAAGAAATGTGTTTACGAGTTCGAATTCAACCGTTTTACCACTATTGGGGTTCCTATGTATTTTTGCTCTTTGTATAATATTTTCTTTGATATACTATAAAAGAATTGAAAAACCAATGTATCAAAAAGCGATACAGTTTAAAAGAGCAGCATGACAATTTCCGTAATAATACCTACCTATAATGCAGAAAAGTATTTGCCCACATTGTTAGAAAAGTTAAAACAGCAAACACTCTCTTTTGAGTTAATCATCATTGATTCTTCTTCTGAAGATGATACTGTAAAAATAGCTACATCATATACAGATAATGTAATAACAATACCCACTCATGAGTTTGACCATGGTGGGACACGTACGAAGGTGGCTAAGGTAGCTAAGGGTGATATCATTGTGTTCTTGACGCAAGATGCATTGCCTTATGATGATACTGCCATTGAACGCTTAGTAGAAAGCTTTCATGACATAGATGTCGCAGCTTCCTATGGACGTCAGTTACCCTATGAATCTACATCTCTCTTTGGAAAACATTTACGTGACTTTAACTATACATCAGTGTCATATAAACGTACCATGGAAGATACAAAAGTGTATGGTATAAAAACGGCATTCCTCTCTGACAGTTTTGCAGCATATAAAAAGTCAGTACTAGAGGAGCTAGGGTGGTTTAAAGATGGACTTATCTTAGGGGAAGATACCTATGTAGGTGCCAAGGTCATCATGGCAGGACACAGTATTTATTATAATGCTGAGGCACAAGTCTATCATTCTCATAGCTATACACTACTCGAAGAGTTTAGACGATATTTTGATATAGGCGTGTTTCATAAAAACGAATCTTGGATACTCGATACTTTTGGTAAAGCAGAAGGTGAGGGTATGAAATATGTGAAATCTGAACTAAAATTCCTTATGCATCATAATGCTTATGTGAAAATACCAGAATTCTTTATGAGAAATGGATTAAAATATATAGGATACAAACTAGGGCAGAGATATAACTCTCTACCCGTAAAACTTTCAAAAAATTTAAGTATGCATAAAAGATGGTGGGACAAAAAGAAGTAATATAGCGTGTGTATTACGTCTTTTTTAAACCAAAATTTTCTTCATCATGTGTGAGGTTCGGATTGTAGTAAGGATCTCCATTTTGAAGGATGTCTTTATGGCGTGTGGATAAAGCATCTTTTTCTGTTTGAAATCTAGCTATTTTATCGGGAGTTGTTTCATACCCACGAGAGATAGACTCATGGTGATACATTTCAGCGTAAGGGGTATAGAGATTTAGATAACCTTTTTCTCTTACTCTTAGACAAAAGTCAACATCATTATAAGCCACTTTGAATCGAACTGCATCCATGCCATCTACTTCTTCCCATATGCGTCTTTTTACCATTAAACAAGCAGCAGTCACTGCTGAGAGATTTTGAATAGCATTAAGTCTGTTAAAATAACCGGGATTGTCACGAGGGAACATTTTATGTGAGTGTCCTGCAGAACCACCAAGCCCCATGATGATTCCCGCATGTTGCAGCGTATCATTAGGGTAGTAAAGTTTCGCTCCCACACATCCAATATTGGCTCTTTGTGAGTGTTCTAGCATGGCTTCTATCCATGACTCAGATATCACTTCTATGTCATTATTCAATAATAATATATGCTCACCTTTTGCGTAGCTAGCTACAGCATGGTTATTGATATCTGCATAGTTAAAGTCTACGTTGTATTCATAAAATGAAACCCTTGTATCTTTATTTTCAAGTGCTGCCATTTTTTTAAATGTTTCAGACTCTTCACTGTTATTACTGATACCAATTATTTCATAATTTTGATAGGTAGATTTCTCTAAGATAGAGTTAATACTCATATCTAAAAGTTCAGGTTTATCTTTAAAAGGGATGATGATACTTACAAGAGGGGTATCTGAAATAGTATATTTGACCCTGAAGTAGTGATGGAGGTTAGCATGTTCAACTGTACCAGATAGTTTTCTTCTTTTTAGTGTTTCTTCTAGGACAACTCTCCCTCTTTCTATAGCTTCAGGCTTTGCTTCACTGTTTGCACTGGTAGACGTTTCAAGCATCCTCCAATGGTAGAGAACTTTTGGTATATGGGAAATCTTGGTTGTGTTTTCTGTGAGACGTAAAAAGAGATCAAAATCTTGAGAACCATCAAATTTTGGATTAAAGTTACCGATTTTATCTAGTAACTTCTTACTAAAACAAGTGAAGTGTGTGATGTAGTTATGTGTGAGTAGAAGATCAGGAGAGAAATCAGGTTTAAAATGAGGATTGCTACAGTCACCATCTGTAGAAATAAAATCTTCATCACTATAGATAAACTCGGCCTCTTCTTTGTTGATGATTTTTACCATTTCATAAAGTGCATCAGGTGTAATTTCATCATCGTTGTCGAGTAGGGCTATATACTCACCTGTAGCTATAGAAAGTGCAGCGTTGGACGCTCCAGAGATGTTTAAATTCTCTTTTAAATAAATGACTTTTATGTTAGGGTGATTTAGGCTTTTGAGATATTCAAGAGTTTCTTGGTTTGTACTTTTGTCATCAGCGATGCAAAGTTCCCACTTTGTATACCACTGGTTTTCTATAGATTTTATGGCTAAATTTAGCCATTTGGGAGAGACATTATAGACAGGCATTATTATTGATATGAGAGGGGACATGTCAAATATATTAATCTCTTGTTGTACTTTATTGCTTAGGAGAGGTTCGGCATAAGCATATTTTTGTATTTCTTCTATTTTATTCAGCTCATGGGGGTATTGAGACATACACAATACTGGATCTTTTGAGTAGCCAACTTTTTCTAAAATTTTTGCAGGAATAAGTTTTTTAATTCTTAACTTTAGTCTATTTTTAAGACGTAAAGAATCAGCCAAACGAGAAAGAAAAGAGACTTGTACATCTCTTAGGTCAATAACGGATCTTGCATAAAATAATTCATCACCGAGGGTTTGTATTTGTATGTCTTTTTGCTGAACCTCTTTGTATTTATCAATAATTAATTTGTCTTTTTCAATAATAGTTTTTTCTTTTCTTTTTAATTCTTTGAAAAATACTTCTATATGTTCACTATAGAGTTTTTGATGATTATGAAAAATTTGCACGTAGGATAGTATTTCATTGTTTTCATTGTTTTGCAATGTAATTGTGCGTGAAGTGTCTTTTATACGATAGTAAAAAAGTGTTTCAGGTATTTGATATACTTCTTTTTTTAATTCTAAAAGTGAAAGCCAAAAATCATAATCCTCATTACCTGATAGCATCTTTTCATTGTATCCACCGAGGGTTTCCCAATCGGACTTTCTATACAAGGCAGTTGCAAAAATCATATTCCCTATGAGAATATTAGGAAAATTATAGGGAGGTAACTCCCATTTACCTTGTTTGTTACCAAAAAAGTTTGCTTCACAATAGACTATTCCCATGTTGGGATGAGTATCTAAAATATATTTTGCTTTTTCTAAGTAAGTTGGAGCTATTTTATCATCTGCGTCTAAAGGTAAAATATATTTACCTTTAGCTATTTCTATGCCTTTATTTCTGGCTATTGCTGGACCAGAGTTCTTTTCAAGAAAAATAACTTGTATGTTCTCTTGTATAATATTTTTTAAAATATTTATGGTGTTTTTATCTGTAGATGCATCATCAATGATGATAATTTCAAGTGTTTTTAAAGTTTGAGTATTGACAGAGTCAATTGCTTCTTGAATAAAAGCTCCATCATTATAGCAAGGAATGACGACTGTTACATCTATTTTTTTTAACATAATCATGAATCCTTTTTGCTAAGCACTTCTAGGTTGTATTGACCTTTTGTATAAAATGTTGAGTGGAACGGTTTGGAAGGGCTTTCAAATTTCACATCTACCACATCGATACCCTTAATCATATCTAGGAAACGGTGTTGTAGTAGTGGAATAGTTGGGTATTCTACAGATGTACCCAATTTATAAACATTTTGTTTTAAGGGCATATTTACCTTATTTGTTAGCACGACTATATCGCCTTTTGAAACAGCTGGAAACTCTATATCATCTTGTGTATTTATCCATGCTAGAAGTTGTTCACCATCCAGACCAAAAAGTGTTGTAGTTGCTACAAAGGTAGGTAAGTCTTCATTGAAACGTATGGACATTTGGATATAGTAGTCTTCTTTTGAAACAAGTTGATTGGTGCGGTTAAATTGCATGTCAAATATCCCATAATCAAGTATTTCAGCTCCACCATCTCCGTAGCGTACCATGCCTTCTTTTTCAGTGATAGAAGATTCTAATGCTACATGAATAGGTATATTGTCATTGTTAAAATCAATAACTTTTTCTTTATCAACTTTATGCATATTGACTTGCATGGATTTAAGTTGGTCATTGGATGCTTCTTGATCATCTTTAATGTAAAGATCAACAGCATCACCTGCATTACCTGCAAAGACTACGTTCCCTTTTTTTAAATATATCCCTTGATTACATAATGCTCGTACAGCATGGATATCATGACTCACAAAAAGTATGGTAGTCCCTTCTTCCATAAGTGTTGTCATTTTTGCAATACATTTTGCTTGAAAAAGCATATCTCCGACACTCAGTGCCTCATCAACTATAAGGATGTCTGCATCGACATTAATAGCAACAGAAAATGCTAGACGTGCGAACATTCCAGAGCTGTACATCTTTACAGGCTGGTAAATAAATTCTCCAATATTTGCAAACTCTAGGATATTTTCTACTTTCGCATCCATTTCTTCTTTTGAAAACCCCATAAGCGTACCGTTAAAGTATATGTTTTCAAAGCCAGTCATCTCTGGGTTAAATCCAGCCCCAAGTTCAAGTAGTGAGGCAATCTTGCCTTTGACTTCTGCCGTACCAGATGATGCAGTAAGTACGCCAGTAATAATTTTTAAAAGTGTAGATTTTCCTGCACCATTTTTCCCTATGATACCGACGGTTTCACCTTTTTTTACTTCAAAAGAAATGTCATTTAATGCATAAAAATCATGGTGATATGATTTTCTAAAAGGGTGTAAAGCTTCTTTGAGACGGTCTTGAGGTTTAGTGTATAAGTGATAAACTTTTGTTAAGTTTTCAACTTTTATAGCAATGTTATTTTCCATTAGAGTACATCCGCAAAGTGAGGTCTTAGTTTTTTAAAAGTTATGCCACCAAGTATGAAAATCACTAGTGTTACAGTCCAGTAGTAGAGTGTCATATCCATGTCTTCCCAAAACCATTTATGGTAAATCATACTATTTCTGTAACCTTCGATAATATAGGCAACAGGATTAAGGTTTATAATCCAATGATAGCGATCAGGTACTGTATGAATAGACCAAAAAATAGGAGTTAACCAAAATCCAAACTGGATAAACATGGCTACCATTTGACCTATATCACGGAAAAATACAACCACAGATGCTGTAATCCAAGAGAGACCAATAAGAAGAACAGACACAGCAAATAGATAATACAGTATTTGTATCCAGTATATACTTGGGGCATGTCCATAGTAAATGTACATGGCAAACATAAAGAAAATAAAAAATATATGTATAATCAATGCGGAAAATAGTGGAATAATAGGTAACAAACCTACACGAAAAACAATTTTTTTCACCAAGTAACTACTGGCGATAACACTATTGGTAGCTGCTGAAAAGCCTTCTGCGAAATAAAACCACGGAAACATCCCCGCCAATAACCATAGAATAAAGGGAAAATCATCAACTGGTTGTGATTTGAAACCTACTTGAAAAACAAACCAAAAGATAAGGATAGTCGCTGTTGGTTGAATAAAAGCCCAGAAAAAACCAAGAAAGTTACCAACATATTTCTGTTTAAAGTCATTTTTTATTAATGACAGTAAAAGGGTTTTACTATTAATAATAGACTTTAAAAACTCAAAAAACATATGTTACCTTAGATACTTTTTATAAACATAATTATATCTTAAACTGATTAAAGTCATTCCTCAATTTATTTTAAATTATGATAGAATATTGGTCAAATAATAAAGCCAAAAGAAGAAATGTATGAATAAAGTATTAGCATTCCCAAAGAGTTTATTATCCGATAATAATCATACCCGATTACTAGTATTATTTCTAGGATTACTTGGTTCACATTTTTTAGACTATCATCTCTATTTCTTTATCGCTTTGGGTCTTTTTTTAATTGATTGGCATTACGTAAGCAATAAAAACTTTTTATTGGTCTCAGTGCTTATTCTGTCTATATATGTTTCTTGGTTCTTTTTAGACGCGAGAATTATTTATCAACTTAACCTTCTAAAACAAGTCTTGTTGCCAGGTATACTTATATTACTCATGTACATGGTAGGCTTTAGTACGAAGATAAAAAGGGAGGGTATCTTGCTGGTATCTGATAAACGTATGTTTTACATATTGTTTATTTTTGTGATTTCCTATACTTTTTTTATTTTATGGAGTTATTTTTTCATTCCTCAAGATAATCCAGTGACAAGTGCAGGAATGTATGTGTGCTTCCCTAATCCTTATCTAGCTGCGAATATTAATGGTGGTCGGCTTATCTCGACGATACTCACTTATTATCTGACACTTATGACATTTACCTTACCCTTAATACTTTTTTACTTTGGGAAATTAAAGAAACAGGGTTTCTATACAATAGAACTTTTTTTACTTGTTGCCTTAGCTTTATTTGTACTTTATATTTCTGCGATTATGGGTAGAAGAACTGTCTTTGTACTTTTTGTTTTAGTGTTTTTATTTTTATTTTTCACCTATTTTATGAACTTCAAAAATATTAAAAGAGTTCTTATTTTTATTTCTGTGATAGTTGCTATATTTTATACCACACAAACCTATGTGAAATATATAGAAAATATACCTGAACAAAAGGGTATCATTGTAACAGATGACTTTACTGTTCCTATTGTGGAGTATCCTAAATCATCGTTCAATGTGGAAAACATTTCTCTATTTAAGAGACTTGCAGATAAAGGTTTTAAAGACAGTAGATTTAGTTGGTGGAAGAAGTCTTTCAGTATTATGCTTGCGTACCCTTTTGGTGGAGGTTACGATGAGTATGTTGCCCCAGGCATGAAGTTGACACATAATGTTTGGCTTGATATGGGAAAAGATTTAGGTATTTTACCTTTTATTCTATTTTTCATGGTAACGATAGTACATAGTTATTATCTGATTCGTATATTATTCTCTAAGCATATAGAAAACTTGCTAAAGTATCAACTGGTTATTCTTGGTATGGGTATTTTTGCCATTATGCTCATCGAACCTGTATTTAATTCAGATAAAACATTTTTTGCTTATATTTTCTTCTATTTTGGGATTTTAGGTAGATGTCATTTAGAGATGAACACAAAAGGTACTCCTGTAAAGAACTAAAATTTGGAGTACTCTTGTATTTTGAGATGTTTCTTTATGAAAAATTATAGATTATTTTGAATAATATTACCTATAGTGGATTCAGGAAAATTTGCCAGTATATTATCATAAATGATATTTCCATCTCTAGACATAATCATTAAATAAGGTACAGCTTGACGGTTGTAGCCTGTTAATGTTCTAATATATGAGAACATACTTCCAGTTTTTCCTCGAGGTATTGTAAGATAATGCTGTCTATATGCATTTGTTAAAGTACCATAGCTTTCAAGAGCAATAATGACAACATCCTTGGAATATTTGGCTTGTAATCTATTGTATGCTGGAATAGCGTCTAGGCAGTGAGGACAAGTATCACCATAGACCTCTAAAAGTACAATCTTCCCTTCATACCCTTTAAATATAAATCCTTCTGCTGTTCTGTCAACTCTTATTTTCTTACCTGTTGTCGTTGTGATGGTGGTATTTGCTAATGAGTTTGCTGGGGGAGAGTAAGTAGAGCCTGAGTCATAAGGTACCATAATCATTAAATCATCTATAGAAATAGGGGTATATTTTAAAACGGTACCGCCCATCGAATAGGTCAATAGGCTTCCCATAGCTAGAAGATAAATGGTCAAGAATTTTTTTAATAATTTCAAAGTTTTCCTTTTTATTTCTTAATTTATACTATAAGTAAAAATGATAGTAATTAATATGCAAAGTATATAGTATTTTACTATAAAGGAAAATAAACTATTTGTAAAATTCAAAGAATTTGCAATGAATTGGTTCTTTTTTAAACTCGGTATTCATATTTTCCTACTCAATAAAAGTTGAAATAATTTTACATTTACTTTCTTTGTCAGCATACTCATGAAGTTCACCATTTTTGTCTATATATGCAATGTATGATGTATCGAAGTTAAGTGTAGGCAATAGTTTAAACCCTAATTTTAAAAGACTTTTATTGTACCAAGGATATTGTGTATTTGTAGTCTTATGTTGTGCAACAATCACCCAAAACTTTTTCTCTCTTATGAGTATTTCAATTCTTTTTAGAAACTTTTTAGCAGCAAGTTTTTCTGTATAAACATCAAATTCCTCTAAGGAATATTGACCATTACTCTCTCTACTTAAAATATTTAACTTCTGTGATACAGGGAGAAATTGGTAGGGTGTAGCGATAGCACTGGGTATTTTCATAAATGTTGGTAGTCTGGAGCTTAAAACAGCTATGTGATTCATAGTAGGTAAAGGTTTTCTACAAGAAAAAAGCTCCTTTATCTTATGTATTCTAGTTTTATGTATTTGAAGATTGTAGTGTGTATTCTGAAGAAAATTTTCAGTATGGATTGTGTTTACTTTCTCTTTTAAGGCTTTTACTTCGATGTCACTAGTCGACAAAGTACCTTGTGCTACACATAATTCCGAAGATTTATCAAAATCAAATAAATAATTTATTTTATTACATTTGTCTATCCAAATAAATTTTTGTTTAGGTTCAAATTTAAGAAAATATTCACTTAGACTTTTAGGGGAGTTAAATTCAAAAATAGGTTTGAGTGTCTCATCGTCTCCAATTTTAGCAATCATAGGTATCTTGTATGAACGTAATCCGATATTGGTTTTTTTATTGACCGTGTCAATGGTGTAATGTCTTCCTAAAATGGCAAATTGCCAAAAATTTAATATTTCTTCTCTCCATGAGGATAATTTTTTGTTGAAGTTTTCAACTATGGAAAAAAGTGATTTTTCTTTCAATAAGTTTCTTCCTAGCCCCAAATTTGTCTCGATACCAAGTGCGTTTAGCACTGTGGGTCCCACATCTAGCATGCTTGCAGGCTTATCAATGGAAATATGTTGCTTTTGAGATGGATCAAAGATAAGAAACAGGTCTTTTCTTTTTTTCTTTTTGAGTAAATCGCTTGCACTATTTCTCATCGCTAAATGATCAGAAGTAAGTACAATGAGTGTGTTTTTTGCATACTTAGAATTTTGAATTTTCTTAATAAAATCAGAAATAAGCTTATCGCTACAATGTACAGCATTCAAAATACTATTTTTTCCAGTATCATAAGGCATATCTTTACACGAGTGTGAAGTCATACTATATGGGTGATGGGTGTCTATCGTTGCCACAAATAGAGCAAATTGTTTATTGGTTTTTGATAATGCATCAAACTTGTTATATACCATAGGGAACAGTGTATCATCAAATAATCCCCAGCCATTAAAATATTTTTTATTTTTATGTAGATTTTCTAATTTTTCGTATCCAAATACTTCATCAAATTTATGGGTTTTGTATAGATTTTTAATACCTGAAAATTCCACAGAAGAACCTTGCATAAATGATAGATGGTATCCCTTTGACTTTAATATGTCTCCCAGACAAGTTGCTCCACTTAAAAAATTGTTTGTACCGTTCATTGAGTTTCCATATGAGGTAGTAAATAGTGGTATCCCACATTGAGTTGCAGTCATACCTCCTATTGTCCAGCTTGTACCAGAGACTTGATTTATATCAGTAAATTCTATGCTTCTGTTTTTTAATACACGAAGATTATTCATGAGCCCTGGAAAAATAGATTCGTCGAAATAAGTTTTTTCTAAACTTTCAGCATAGATATAGATTAAATTATAGTTTTTCATTTTTTCTGATGAAAAATTTGGTTTTACATAATATTGATTAAAATCTGTAGATTGTTTTTGATTCATTGAAGTATAGATATTGTATAAATCGGTATTGAATGGGTGTACTAAAAAGGCAAGTACGAGAAATAAAACATGAATGATTCCTTGTATTTTTTTAGGTCTTAAATGAGATTTATCTTTTATGTAGCGAAAATATATATACGAGAGAAAAAGTGTAAAAATAACGAAAAATATTGTAGTAACTATGAGCGTAATATACTCGCCAAAACCTGCCCCGTTTACTCCAGATTGTAAAGTAAAAATGACTGCCTGAGTAATGCCCTTGCCAGTAAAATAGTCTGCAACAAAGTAAAATATTCCCATACTTAGATACAAAAATATAAAAAATGTACTAAAAAGTGCACTATAGAGATGTTTCGTTTTATAATTTGCTACAAGTATAGAAACAATAAACAAAAATGATGATAGATAAAAATTAAATTCCAATACTTAAGCCCTAGATAATTGAAATACTATCAACATTTCCACCAATCCTAGACCCTATATATAAATTGGTATAAAACTTTTCAGTAAAGCCTAGTTCTTTCATCTTGTTTGCGACGATGTCTATGTCATAGCTTACACGTCTTAGTTCCACAGAGCCATTTGTTTCATCAAAGAGACAGTAGGCAGCAGTGTTTACCCCATCACGTGGTTGTCCTACTGAACCTGGGTTTGTGAAGTGTTGGGTGTCGTTGAGTTGTATGTGTTTTTGTACATGGGTATGTCCACAGAAAAAATACTTTTCTTTAAATCTTTCAAAATAAGAGGGAGATATTTTGTAAAGATACTCATCTTCAGGGTCATCCCACCCCCCATGTACATAACTTGTATCACCAGAGATTATTGATGCAGAGCTTTTAGCAAGCCATGCTCTATTGTCATCTGTTATGACACTTTTTTGATAGCTTAGACAAGCATTTGCACTTGTAGAACGGGGGCACTCTGTGTTGTCGATGATGTAGCGGTCATGGTTTCCTATGAGGTTGACTGCATCATGAGCTTTAAGCAAGTCAATGACCTCGTTGATAAAAGGATAATAGCCTGAAACATCACCCAGTGAAATAACATGGTCTATATCGTAGTTTGTCATGTCTTCCAAAACGCTTTCTAGTGCGGGCAGGTTTCCGTGGATATCAGAGAGTATCGCTGTCAAAATATGCATCTCCTATGTAACGCATGATGGTACCATAGCGTTGTTCTTTCGTTTCTGGTTTTTGGTTCTTGAGATAGTAGTCGATACACATCTGGGCTTCATTCACACCAAAAAGTTCACGCATAGAGGTTGAAGAAGATACTCTGGCGTTTATTTCAAGAAGCATGTATTTCCCATCGTACTCTATAAACTGTAAGTTAGTAGGGCCTTCAAAGAGACATTTTTTACATATTTTTGTCATACTGTCTAGTAGCGTTGCATCTACTTTGACATTGAGAGCTTTTTTTGTGGCACCTTCTTGGCTTAATTCACGTCGTAAGCAAGTAGGGTTTACAAAAGTACCATCACCAAGACCAAAGAGAGAACAGGTGTATTCTCTGTCTTTGATGTCTAGTTTTTGTTGTGCCATACAGCCTTCCCCAAAACGCTCACTATAAAAATCGAAATCTTTTTTATCTTGTATGAGAGCCACACCTTTTGAGGCATAGGAAATGTCTTGTTTTAAAATAAAAGGTAATCCAAATTTCTCTTGTGCCATTTCAAAAAGAGTGTCATTATAATCGATGTAAGGTATAAGCTCAGCCGTACCTTCTAGATAATGATAGGTCATTTTTTTATCATCAAATGTTTTGTATAATGATTTATTGTTCAGCGAGTACTTAGCGGTATGGTCAAGTTTATCAAACCCTTCTATAAGGGCTTTAAGGTCTTGCTCAATCCCAGGGATGACTAAGTCAACCTTTTCAGAAGAGATGATGTTGTTTATAAAGTCTATAAATGTGTCTGAGTCAGCACGTACACCAGGGATGAACTTGTCACACCATTTTTGCCCTACTGCATCATGGAATATATCTATACCTATGATACGGTAGTCTGGGTTTGATTTTTTAAGGCTGTTGATAAGACCATACCCGATGATGGCTCCTACGCCAGTGATGAGTACAGTGATAGGTTTATTTGTCATGGTTAAGTATCCTTTTTAGACCCTCATAGAGGGAAATAGATGAGATGGTAGTACTTTTGTATATATTTGTATGGGGGATATGCACAGAAGGGATATCTGCTTTGTCCCGTAGAGATGTAATGTTGGGTTGTTTTTGAAGTATATCAAAAAGCATATAGGCTATTTCAGAAATACTATGGTTTTTCTCTTCTAAGATGTTCCAAGTTGCACTCTTTGTCTCTGTGAGTATTTCTTTTATGACATCGCAAAGGTAGTTTATGTGTATGTAGTTTCTAAGTGGATTACTCCGTCCAAAAAGGCTAATCTCCCCCTTTTGATTGATGTTGTCTACAAAGTAGTACAACATCGCTTGTCCTTTTTGGGCTAAGCGAGCATCATCATATACTTGTGCAAGTCGCAAGATGCTGAGAGTGATGCCATGTTCTTTACAGTAGGCTATAGCTACCTCTTCTGCCATCTTCTTTGTTTGTCCATAGGTGTTAAAGTAGTCATTGTCTTCTTCATCTAGGGCAAATATAGTGGAAAGTAAGACAAAATGTTTGATGCCTTTTTCTTTTGCATATTTACACAGATTTAAAGTCCCTGTTACGTTTGATACAAAGGAATGTTCATAGTCATCACTGGCTACAGCAGCAGCGTGTATGATAACATCTACTTTTTTTTCAATGTTTTTTATCGAAGAAAAATCTGTGATATCAAAACCATCACTTCTTGCTAGTCCTATAGTGTTGTACTGTGTACTCAAAGATGTTTCAATGTAACTACCGATGAAGCCTTTATTTCCAGTGATAAGTACTGTTTTCATTTCTAAAGCTTCCTTTTTTCTGAAACACTAGACTTAGGCATAAAATTCTACGATAGCATTGATGACAGTTTCAAGCTCTTCTTGTTTTATGCCATAGTAAAGAGGCAAACGTATCAATCTCTCGCTCTCTATGGTTGTATAGGTGTCTTCACCCTCAAGCCTTCCAAACTTGATACCTGCGGGGGCACTGTGTAAAGGTACATAATGAAAGACAGCAT
>Ga0256840_1002898_pt1 | contig 14532 bp, 13 predicted proteins | sample 355202metaG_FD_185969 | JGI IMG/M metagenome (GOLD analysis project Ga0256840, IMG submission 185969) | Hydrothermal vent microbial communities from Mid Atlantic Ridge, Atlantic Ocean - 355-202 | ecosystem: Environmental > Aquatic > Marine > Hydrothermal vents | place: Atlantic Ocean: Mid...
AGATATAGCCACAGAAGAGATATCTAAAGCATCTACTGCATACCCAAGTGAAACTAGGTATTTACTATGTCTCCCATTACCACAGGCGATATCAAGAGCCTGCGTACCATTGGCTAAGTGTGCGTATTCCCTGATGAATTTGATAGGCTCATGGGGCATGGTATCTGCCATATGTTTTTCATCCCAACGTTCTTTGTCTTTTTGTGCCATACTATATTCTTTTTTTGTTATCATTCTATCTAAATAATAAAGGATTTTTATGGCAAAGCTTACTTTTATCTCATGGAATGTAAACGGCATACGTGCAGTAGACAAAAAAGACGCACTCAAATGGATAGACGACGAAGAGGTAGACTTCTTAGGACTACAAGAGATAAAAGCTGAGGCAGAGCAAATACCAGATGGAATCTTCGAGCGTGAATACAAGTACCAAAGCATTAACTCCTCTGTCAACAAAGGGCAGTCAGGTGTGGCACTCTATACAGACATCAAAGGCGAAGTAAGCTCTTGTGACCATGTGGACATATTAGATGAAGGTCGTATCAACGAATACCATTTTGACAACATCGCATACTTTAACGTCTACTTCCCCAACGGACAACGTAGCGATGAGCGTTTAGAGTACAAAATGGGGTTTTATGCACGTTTCTTAGAGCATATACTAGACTTACGTAAGCAAGGTAAATCCATAGTTGTTTGTGGTGACGTAAACACAGCACACCACCCCATAGACCTAGCACGACCCAAAGCCAACGAAAAGACTTCAGGTTTCTTGCCTATGGAACGAGAATGGCAAGACAAGCTCTTGGCTTCAGGCTTCATAGACACTTTTAGACATGTACATGGAGACGAAGTAGACCGTTACTCTTGGTGGAGTTACAGAGCAGGAGCTAGAGGAAACAACGTAGGCTGGCGTATAGACTACTTCTATGTCTCAGACGACTTAAAAGACAAAATAGTGGACGCAGATATCCTTGATCAAGTCATGGGATCAGACCATTGTCCTGTGAAGTTGGTTTTGGATATTTAATCCAAAAGTATGGCAATTTGCCATATTTTTAACGCTTCGTTCGTTTTTTGACTAAAATACTTCTATAAACGCTAGGAGTATGTGATGGATACATTGGTAGTACAAGGTGAAATTAGTTCTAAGATTTTGACATTACGTGGACAACAGGTGATGTTGGACAGGGATTTGGCAGCGTTGTATCAGGTTGAAACACGAAGACTTAATGAACAAGTCAAAAGAAATTTAGATAGGTTTCCTGATGACTTTATGTTTCAGTTGACAAAAGAAGAGTACGAAAACTTGAAGTCGCAAATTGCGACATCAAGTTTAGAACATGGTGGTGTACGTAAAATGCCGTATGTTTTCACTGAAGAAGGCATCTATATGTTGGCTACGGTGTTACGTAGTTCTACTGCTACACAGACAAGCATACACATCATCCGAACCTTCAAAAAACTAAGAGAATTCAGCAAACACTACAACACCCTAGCCAAACAAATCATGCAGGTAGAACGTAAGTCTGACAAGCAGTACAAAGAACTGCGTAAAGCACTTGATGAACTCATAGCAAGTTCTGAACTGGTAGATGAGAAGGTGATGGGGTTTTTGAATACTAAGTAAATCCCACTGCGTACGTCCAAAAACGCTACCGTAGCGTATACGGTCGAGCATATGCCTTGACTACTGTGTCTTGGTGTAAGTATAGCAAAGATTGGGTAAAATATCTTACTAAACTCTCAGGGAACTTCAGGATGACTATTAGCGATATACTCAAAGACTCCAACTATAAACTCACACAATTTAAAACACAATACATCGAAGAACTCAATGCTTCTATAGAGATGAAAGAACAAAAAAATGGTTTCGTGCTATATATTATTTGTAAAGTCCGTGAAAAGTCTATTAAGCTTACCCCTGAAGAGATAGTAAGGCAGCTGTTTTTACTCACACTCCATCATGAGTATGATTATCCTTACTCTCGTATGCAGATAGAATATACTGTGCATTTTGGGCGTGAGACCAAAAGAGCAGATATTGTCATCATGGATAAAGTACAGCCTACGGTTCCCTACATCGTCATAGAAGTAAAAAAACCAAAACTCAAAGATGGTAAAGAACAGCTCAAAAGCTACTGTAACTCAACAGGGGCTACGATGGCGGTATGGTCAAATGGTGAACAGACGATTTACTACCATAGAAAAGACCCTAACTATTTTGAGCCAATACCTGATATACCTATGGCAAACAAGTCACTCAAAGATGTACTTAAAGAAGAGTTCACCATCGATGATCTGATAAAAAAAGATATTTTAAAAACCCAAAAAAGAAGCCTAAAAAACATCATCTTAGATATGGAAGATGAAGTACTAGCAAATGCTGGGGTAGATGTGTTTGAAGAGGTGTTTAAACTCATCTTTGTCAAGCTTTATGATGAGCTTCAAAACACGAGAAAACTTACTAAAAACCTAGAATTTAGAAACTATGGAGAGAGTGACAGAGAGCTAAAAGAGAAGATAGAAGACCTCTTTAGCAGTGCCAAAGCAGAATGGGGAGGCATATTTAAAGAAGATGAACGCATAGAGCTTACGGCTTCACACCTGAGTGTTTGTGTCTCATCCTTGCAAGATGTAAAGCTCTTTAACTCTAACCTAGATGTAATAGATGATGCTTTTGAGTATCTTGTAAACAAAAATGCAAAAGGCGAAAAAGGGCAGTACTTTACCCCACGCTACGGCATAGATATGTGTGTAAAGATGCTCAACCCACAAGAGCATGAAACCATGATAGACACCGCCGCGGGTAGTTGTGGTTTCCCTATACATACCGTCTTTGATGTATGGAAAAAGATTTATGCAGATGAAGGCATAGAAGCGTCTCATCTCTTTACAGCAGAAGAGAAACACCCTAGAGCGTTAAAGTATGTACGAGAAAAAGTCTTTGGTATAGACTTTGACAAAAAGACGGTGCGAGTGGCTCGTATGCTTAACATCATCGCAGGTGATGGACATACCAATGTACTCAACATGAACTCGCTAGACTTTGAACGCTGGGATGAAAACACCAAAGATGAAGAGTGGCAAGACAACTACTTCGAGGGGTGGAAAAGACTCAAAAAACTAAGAAGTGTTAAAAATGAAAACAAAGCCTTTGAGTTTGACATGGTCATGGCAAATCCTCCTTTTGCTGGTGACATCAAAGAGGGGCGAATACTCCACCGATACGAGCTAGGCAAAAAGCCTAACGGTAAGTACCAAAGCAAAGTAGGACGAGACATACTCTTTATAGAGCGTAACCTTGACATGCTCAAAAGTGGTGGACGCATGGCAGTGGTACTCCCACAAGGTAGGTTTAACAACTCTAGCGATAAACATATACGTGACTTCATAGCAGAGCGTTGTCGCATCTTGGCAGTGGTAGGGTTTCATGGTAATTTCTTTAAACCACATACGGGTACAAAAACCTCTGTACTCATCGTCCAAAAGTGGGATGACGCGCTCTGTCCAAAGGTAGAAGACTACAACATCTTCTTTGCTACCATGCAAAAGCCTAGCAAAGACAACAGTGGAGAGAAAATCTATGTCAAACAAGAAGACGGCACGCCCCTACTAGACCATCATGGTCACCTCATAGTAGACCACGACCTTTTTAACCATGACGGACTCACCCAAGATGGCATAGCAGAAGCCTTTGTAGAGTTTGCTAAAAAGGAGAACTTGAGCTTTTCGGGAAAGTAGATAGCCCATTTGATGAAGCCAAATATAGGGCTTTGTTGGATGGGCTGGAGGCTGTGGATCTTAAGTTGAGTGATGTATTAGAAAATAATGATTCAGAAAGAATAGATAGTGAATATTTTCAAAAAAAATATTTAAATTTAGATAAGATAATTAGTAACACATTACCATTAAAAAATATTTCCAAAGTTACTGATGGTGATCATAGTAAATTTCCAGAAAATCAAAAAAAAGAAGTAAGATATTTACGATCAAAAGATATTAAAAATTACTATTTAGATAATCATGACCCTATATATGTTAGTAGTGAATATGCAGAAAAACAAAAGAGGTCATATATTACAGAACATAATATTTTAATTTCAATTATGGGGAATGTCGGGGATATTACAATTACACCTGATAATTTTAAAAAATCTATTGCAAATAGAGCTGTTGCTATTATTAAAAATATACAAAATATTAATGCTTATTATTTGTTTGGCTACTTAATTACAAAATATGCCTTTTTAAATATAGAACGACTTAAAATTGGTGGAGTACAGCTAAGAATTAATTTAGAAGTTTTAGAGCAGTTAAAAATTCCTACAGCAACTAAAAGATTTCAAAAAATGATTGAAAGTGTTATTAAAGAATCTCATAAAAAACAAGAACAAAGCAAAACCCTCTACAAACAAGCCGAAAACCTACTCTTGGAAGAGCTAGGATTACTCGACTATGCGCCAAGCAAGCAGAGTGTCTCTGTCAAATCTTTTTCACAGAGTTTTGGGAGTAGTGGACGGTTGGATAGTGAGTATTATTTGCCGAAATACGAGCAAATCATGCGTAGTATTACAAGTACAAAACATAAAAAGCTCTCTGCTCTTGTTGATATTTGTAAATCCATTGAGCCTGGGAGCGATGCTTACCAAGATGAAGGCATCCCTTTTGTACGTGTATCAAACTTGACAAAATTTGGATTATCCAATCCCGATATACATTTGAGTGAAGATATAGCAGATGAAGAGACACTTGAAAGCCTAAAACCAAAAAAAGACACGATACTACTCTCTAAAGATGGCACAGTAGGCATAGCCTACACCATCAAAGATGAAACAAATGTCATTACCTCAGGTGCGATACTTCACCTCTATCTAAAAGATGACGCAATAAAACCAGAGTACCTTACTTTGGTACTTAACAGTATGTTGGTGCAAATGCAAAGTGAACGTGATGCAGGAGGGTCTATTATCAAGCATTGGAAGCCATCGGAAATTTCAGAAGTTCTTATTCCTGTGATAGATGAAGATATACAACTACAAATAGAGTCAAAAATAAAAGACTCATTTAGACTTAAAAAAGAGTCCCAAAACCTTTTAGACCTTGCCAAAAGGGCTGTGGAAGTGGCTATAGAAGAGGGGGAAGATGTGGCTATGGAGTTGATGCAAGCCTAGAGACAGACATCTACCGATGGCTCTACTACGTCAGAAAGATTGGACAATCTACTTCGATGGAGTATGGAGCGTAGCGGTGCCCATTGTGGGTACCCTTTGAATATGTATGAGAATGGATTTAATGGTGTTCCGATAAAGGGTAACCATGAGGGATTGCAAACAAAGGGCAGAGACATGGGTCTGCCCCTACGTGAAAATATTTGTAAAAAATATGTTATAATACAAAAAAGCATAAAGGAGTAGATGTATGGGTTATTTGAAACTGTTTGAACTTGAGTACCCTCAGACACATAGTAAAGATGAAGCCATGCAAATACTCGCACGCTACAAGCCAGAGCTGAGTGACGCTGAGTATAAAGCTATCGTCTACTCGCTCTCTAGCCATGCACTCGAAAACATCTACCTAAACGAAAAAGACATACTCCTAAGCATCGCACAACTGCGTAGCGAAATCACACTAGATGAGATAGTAGAGCTTGCCAAAGCTTCTTAGGCTATGGTGCTAAGTGATTTTGATAAAGAACTTTTAGCGTCTAATATCGTAGGTGCAAACTCCCTAGAAAAACTCTACAACAAAGAAAAAATCCTCACCTCTGCCAAGATGATAGCCTTAAGAGAAACTCCTATAGTAGGTCATCTGAACTACCAACACCTCAAAAAAATACATCACTTTTTGTTTGAAAATGTCTATAGTTGGGCAGGGCAAGATAGATATGAAGCCAATATTACAGCTACCTTTGGTAAAGGTACAACACATTTCACGCCTTATGATAAACTCCCGTTAGTCTCTACTGCATTGTTTGAAGTGCTCAAAGATGAAGCATATTTTAAAGGACAGACTTTAGATACATTTACAAAAAGTGCTGCTAGTTTTATGAATGGGCTCAATATATTGCACCCTTTTAGAGAGGGTAATGGTAGAACACAGCGTATTTTTATGGAGTATGTCGCTCAAAATGCAGGCTATGTGTTGAGCTTTCGTGACATCACAGCACATGAGATGATCAAGGCATCTATAGTAGGAGCACAAGGAAATATCTATTTGATGGAAGAGATATTTAGAAAAGCACTTAGTAGAGTCTACTAAATAGAATGTATACATTACTCTTTCATATTTCCTAAAACTTTTAAGTTTTAAACCTTAGTCAAATGCCACCCCTTTTCATAAGGACATGGAAAAGCCTTTAATCTCACAGACTTAGAAGAGAGCATGTACTCTAACTCATCTTTTGTTTTGTAGAGGGTTTTAAACTCACCATTACTGTCTTTACAGTCACATGGGGTGTTTTGATAGCTTTGTTTTCTTGGGTAGCTGTAGGGTGTGTGTTTCTTCTTAAAATGACTTTTTAAAGCTTTGAGAGAGTGTAAAAAGTCTACATGTTGCATCTACTCTTCCATCTCTCCACCTATGTAGTAAAACTCATCAAGTCCATCTAAAAATGCCATGAGAAGTTCGTCTGAACAAGACTTGAAGTTTTTGTGTCCTTCTTTGCGAAACAAAGAGGCCAGTTGTTGTTTGCTGAGTTCTACTTCTGCTAAGCCGAAGATGATTTCAGTCTCTGCCTCTTTAAGTTCTAGAGCAATGCGTAGTTTTTTGAGTATGAGGTTGTTTGTGAGTTCTACTGCTTCAGTATTCTCTTTGTTATCGTTTGATTTTTTGGGAGAAGGTCCTCTTTTTAGCACCACAAGACCATCTAAAAACACACCTAACTCTTCATGTGTACACGCTAAAAAACCTTTGTCTAAACGTTTTTGTAAAAGAGAAGCTAGGTGTCCAGCTTTCATGTCATACTCTTCAAGCTTGTATGCCTCTAGCATGTCTTCTAAAGAAAGTTTGAGTGCTTTTTGTATGCGGTAGAGTATCTCGTTTGTGCTGAGTTTCATGTTATCTTTCGTCTCTATTTTTTGCTTGCTGCATCTGTAAGGTTAGACAGTGCCATTTTGGCTTTGTTGAGTATGGCTAGACAGTTTTTGTCTTTTATGTTGTGTTTGAGAGACCAATACTCTGGGTTCGTGTATGTAAAAGAAGTAATGCCCTCATAGTCAGTCGTTACTAGTACACGCAAAGGCAAGTCAAGACCCATAGATGGGTTGCAGTTCATAAGAACCGTACCCATCTTAGGGTTACCAAAGACCACAAGAGTCTCAGGCTTTAAGTTCATTTTTACACCTTTGGCATTGGCTTGATGGTCAATGGTTTCAAAAAGGATGAGCCCTTTGTCTTTAATGAGACTTTTTAATTTAAGTACAGACTGTTTATGTGTATTTTTACTTGTAACAGTTTCTAAAAATGTACCTTTTTTACTGTCACAAGCTGTAAAAAAAAGAGCCAATAAAGCTACGAATAAGACATGTTTCATATTTTTCCTTTAAACATTAAACCTAAAGTGCATGACATCGCCATCTTGTACGATGTAGTCTTTACCTTCGAGTCTGTTCTTCCCTGCATCTTTAGCACCATTGTCACCACCAAACTCTATGTAGTCATCATAGGCTATGACTTCTGCACGGATGAAACCTTTTTCAAAGTCGTTATGTATGGCAGCTGCTGCTTTAGGTGCTGTGGTGTTTTTACGGATAGTCCACGCACGTACTTCTTTCACGCCTGCAGTAAAGTAGCTCATAAGTCCTAGTTTGTCAAACCCCTTGTGTATGATTTGCTCTAGTCCTGACTCGGTGACGCCTAGGTCTGTTAGCATTTCGTCACGTTCATCATCATCGAAGTCTACCATGTCTTCTTCTACTTTGGCACAAAGCTTGATGACTTCAGAGTCACGCTCACTGGCATAGGCTTTGAGCTTCTGCACAAACTCACTGTCTTGTGTAAGTCCATCTTCATCGACATTGGCACCATAGATGATGGGCTTAGACGTGAGTAAACGTAACTCTTTGTTCATAGCCAAAAATCCATCTGACTCTAAGTCGTCAAAGGTTGAGACTGGAGAGCCATCTTCTATGTGTAAGAGTAGGGCTTCTGCCACTTCAAGTTGTTCTTTGGCATCTTTGTCGTTACCTCTTGCTTTTTTCTTTAGCATATCTATACGCTTGAGTACTGCATCTATGTCTGCAAAAAGTAGCTCTTGTTCGATGATTTCTACATCACGGATGGGGTCTATGCTACCTTCTGTATGTACGATGTTAGGGTCTTCAAAACATCTCACGATGTGAAGTATAACTTCAGTCTCACGGATGTTTCCTAAAAACTTGTTTCCCAGTCCTTCACCCTTAGAAGCACCTGCGACAAGCCCTGCGATGTCTACAAAGTCAAGGGTTGAGTACTGTATCTTCTCTGGGGTTACAATCTTTGCTAGTGCGTCTAGTCTTTTGTCTGGTACAGGGACTACTGCTTTGTTAGGCTCTATGGTACAAAAAGGGTAGTTTGCAGACTCTGCATTTTGTGCTTTTGTCAGTGCGTTAAATGTTGTAGATTTACCTACATTTGGTAGTCCTACAAGTCCGATGCCTAGTCCCATGGTGATTCCTTAGTAAATAGTTTAATTCTTATCAATTTTATCTCTCTTATTTGTGTTTGTTTTTAGAGACTAAATCTTCTAAAAGTTTAACCATGAGTCTTACTCCAGCTCCCGATGCACCATGTGGGTTTTCTCCCCATGCATGCTCTACAAATGCAGGCCCTGCGATGTCTATGTGTGCCCATTTCTTTTTGTGTTTTTTATCTATAAACTCTGACAGAAACTGCCCAGCAGTGATGGCTCCACCGTAACGAACACTTGATATGTTACAAATATCTGCTATCTCAGAGTTAATCGTTTTTTTCAAATATGGGTTAAAATCAAGTACCGTAGCAAGTTCTCCTGATTTATGTGCAGAATCAACAACTAATTTTTGTACTTTTTTGTTATGTCCCATAATAGATGATGTATAGTGACCCACAGCCACCACAGAAGCACCCGTAAGTGTCGCAAAGTCAAAGAGATAATCTGCTTTGACCTCTTGTTGTGCATAGCACAGTACATCTGCTAAAACCAAACGCCCTTCAGCGTCTGTGTTACGTATCTCTATGGTTTTTCCATTCTTTGCTTTGAGTACATCATCTGGTTTATAGGCATTTCCACCTATCATATTTTCAACAGCCCCTACAAAGCCATGTACTTCTATAGGTAAATCGAGCTCAGCCACAGCTTTCATAATGCCTATGACCGCTGAACCACCACTTTTGTCTGACTTCATGGTCACCATATAATCTGCAGGCTTTAAACTAAGTCCACCCGAATCATAGGTAAGTCCTTTTCCTACAAGTGTAACCTTCAATTTAGCATTTTTGGGCTTGTGTGCAAGGTGTATGACGCGTGATCTGTGTACAGATGCACGTCCTACTGCTAGTAAGGTATGCATTTTTTCTTTTTTAAGCTCTTTTGTTTTTAAAACTTTACAGCTTAACCCTGTACTCTCAGCCATGCCTTCAGCAATGGTTGCCATCACAGCAGGGTAACAGTCATCAGGTGTTGTATTTACTATGTCCCGTGTGAAATTAGTTGCATCTGCGATGATTTGTGCTTTATGTACTTGGAGGGAGGCTTTTTCAATGTCAATCTTTTTTTCATTATATTCATCAAGTGATATGGCAATGTATTTTATTTTACTTTTATTTTTTTTACTTTTGTAGGTCTCAAATCTATATGCACCCAAGATAAAACCTTCTACCATGGCTCTGAGTGAATAGGTACAGCCGTCATTGGTATAGGTAGCTACTTTAATGCTCTTATATTTTTTTCCCATGAGTGCTTTGAGTGCAGAGGCTGCTGCTGTTCTTAATGCAGTGCTTTCTAAAGAGCTTGCCCCTACATAGAGTCTATTTTGTCCTACAAGTAAACATGTTTCGTTTTGTGCACCTGAAAAACCAGCTTTTTTAAGCAGTTTATTGTCTTGTACAAAACGATGTTTACGATGATTGTTTATGACAAATATAAGTTCTATATCTGCTTCTATATCTTTAGTATGTATTATGCTTAATTCAAAATTCATTTTACTTCCTTTGTCTTATTTAAATGTATCAGAGAGTATCTCTTGTGCTTGCATCATGTCTTTATCACCACGTCCTGAAAGGTTTACCAGTATGGTTTTGCCTTTTAAGTCTTGAGGCTTCATCTTTTTTAAGTATGCCACAGCATGAGAGCTTTCAAAAGCAGGGATGATACCTTCTTTTTGAGAAAGCCATACAAAAGCTTCTATGGCTTCATCATCTGTGATGTGGTCATAGGTGACAATGCCATTGTCTTTAAAAAAAGCATGCTCTGGTCCAATGCCAGGGTAGTCAAGACCAGCAGAGATGGAGTGTGCTTCTTGTATCTGTCCATCTTCATCTTGCAGCAAGTAAGAGAGTTGTCCATGTAAAACCCCTGGACTTCCTTTTTCTAGGGAACAGCCATGTTTTGAGTCTAAGCCCAAGCCACCAGCTTCTATGCCTATGCACTCTACACTTTTATCTTCTATAAAGTGGTTAAAAATACCAAGTGCATTAGAACCACCACCGATACAAGCGATGACCTTGTCAGGAAGACAACCTTCCACAACAGAAAGTTGTTCTTTTGCTTCCCAGCCGATGATGCTTTGTATGTCACGTACCATCATAGGGTAGGGGTGAGGGCCTGCGACTGTACCTATGAGATAGTAAGTATCACGTGCATGGGTGACCCAGTGACGTATGGCATCATTCATAGCATCTTTGAGTGTTTTAGACCCAGACTCTACAGCATGCACTTTAGCCCCTAAGAGTTTCATGCGAAAAACATTAAGTTCTTGACGTGCCACATCTTTAGCACCCATAAACACTTCACATTCAAGTCCAAATAAAGCAGCCACGGTAGCAGTAGCCACACCATGCTGTCCAGCACCCGTCTCTGCGATGATTTTCTTTTTGCCTAAACGTTTAGCTAACACTGCTTGGGCTACACAGTGGTTTATTTTGTGTGCACCTGTATGGTTAAGGTCTTCACGTTTTAGGTATATTTTGGCATCAAGTTCTCGTGAGAGGTTCTCAGCATAGTACAGTGCAGAAGGGCGACCTACATAGTTTTTATAGTAATAGTCCACTTCAGACCAAAAGTCTTTGTCAAAACGTACAGCTTCATAGTCAAGACGTAGTTGCTCCAGAGCAGGCATGAGTGTCTCAGGCACAAAACGCCCACCAAAGCCTACTTGGTTTTCTAGTGTAGCACCAAAATGACCATTATCATCTGGGTCATGAGGGCTAGGTTTTGGTATGTATATTTCTTTACTTAAATCCATAATATTCTATTTTCTCCTTTGCAAGCAGCCAAACGTCTTGCAAATTCCTCTCACTGAAGCTTTGCCATTACGCAAGAGAGGAATAATTCTTCTAAGGATTATAGCGTATGAGAGGTTAGAAAGTCTCATATGATATAGCTAATCTCAGCTTGAGAGCCCAGTCTCATAGGTGGTCCCCAAAAGCCTATGCCTGAATTGACATAGATATGACTACCATTTTCTAGTAAATGAAGACCTTTTACGTAAGGTTGTTGCAGTCTAACGAGGTATTCGAAAGGCCAGACTTGCCCACCATGTGTATGCCCAGAGAGTATAAGTTCAGGTGTATACTGGGCTAACTCTTCTATAAACTTTGGCTGATGGGCTAAGAAAATGGTTTTATAGGATGCATTAGCCCCTTGAAATGCTTTATGAATATCAGGCTCAAACTTATTTAGCCTGTATCCTATGCGGTCTGTGACGCCTACTATATTTACTTTGAGTGCAGCTATTTGTACATTTTCATTCAGTAAAAGAGTCATTTTTGTCTGTTGTATAAAATCTATAATTTCTTCTGGATTATGAAAATACTCATGGTTACCTAAAATATAATAGATACCATGTTTCGCTTGTATGTTGTCTAGTTCTAAAACAATCTCTTTAATGCTTTCTAAAGAGGTGTCTATCATGTCTCCTGTGAGACAAACAATATCTGGCTTGAGTGCATTTATTTTTTCTACAGATGCTTTTACAAAGTCTTTGTCTATGAGCCCACCTATATGTAAATCTGAGATTTGAACAATAGAGAAATCAAACTTTTCTAGCTTGACTACATTGACTACAGGTTCTTTACTTCCTTCATATGCAGCGACTGCTACATATGATGTGGCAAGTCCTAGCATCGCCGCGTCACCACTATTTTTAATAAAAGCTCTTTTAGATAAATCTACATTTTTAAGTGTTTTATGAAAGAGGTTAAGCACTTCATGTAGAACTAAATAGAGAAAAAGTACTAGTGTCATACCTATGGAGAGGGAAAAGAGGTAGTAAAAAGTGTTTGAGATGATATCTGCATAACGACCAATAACATATAATACGTTAAAGATAAAGTTAAGTGCTACAAGTGCAATAAGAAACTTTTTAATATTCTCTGAGACTAGAAGTTTCTGAATGACCCTAGAATAAAAGAGATAATGTAGCGAAAAGAAGAGTAGAAGAAAAAGTGAAAAAAAGAGGTATGTTTTCAATACATATCCTCCCTTGATAGCATGATTTTTTTACTAGAACATACTTCTATGAATTTTCTACTTACTGCACTATTTTCTAAACCAATAATCTTTTTTAAATTGGGGAGTAATTCTAAATCATCAATGGCTTTATTGGTAATTTTAAACACTTCATCACCGCTACCTGGATCCCAAAAAGGTTGTAATTGATAGATAAATGCAGAGCCACCACCTAAGCCACTATCTTGATATAATGTGGTTACTTTTGCGAGTAATTCATGTGATATGTCTAAATTTTTAAAATATTTTCTCACTTCTGGTATTACTTCATAGCCTTCGGCTTCTACATCTATTTCTCGTTTGTCATATTCTTTTGCTAAATACCTAACATCAAAACCTGGTAATAAGATTTGCTGATTGTACATCAATTCTTCTATCACTAAGTATTTAAAATGTAGATCTTTAAATACTACTTGAGGTTTTTGATTGAATTTATAGAGTTTGGGTCTATTTTTATAGGTCTTAGTTTCGTCTAAAAGCTTACTTAGCACTTTTATTTTAGGGTAATTTGGAAATTTTTTTTCAAGCACCTCCACACTTTTAAAAATAGAACGTGAAACCGCAAGTCTTCGTACTGCCTTATTCCCATTTTCAGTATAAATATCCTCAAAATTCAAGGAAAGTTCTAAAAGCTCTTTTTCGTATTTTCGAATTATTTTTTCTTCGAAGTTATTCTTTTTTAGATTATCAATATGATTGCTTATTTCTTGTTCTTGACTTTCTAAGGAGTTTAAATCTAAATGTCTAAGCACAACTTCGTCTATCAAGTATTCAACTTGGGTATCAACAAAATTGGATGATTGTATGGTTTTTTTAAGAATTATTGCTGCGTTTTTATAAACTGGATTACTTGGTTCTTGATATTTTCCAAACAGTTCTGAAGTGAATGAATAATTGTGTGCTATTTGATTTTTGATATAAAAATGCAATAAATCAGCAAAAACTTCAATTAAATTATCTGTATTGTTTTCTAAAATATGCAAGGTTAAATTAGAACAATTTTCAGGAAATGCTTTGATAAAATTAGGGATAATATTGGCTATTTCTTTACGGTCAATATCAAATTGTACAAGATGTCCTTTGTTATAATTATTTCTTGTATGGTGAAAATACAGATTGATTAAATTACCTGTAAGTTTACCTAGATTTCCATTATGGAGTGTCTCAATTATAGTAAAATCTTCTTTTAGAATGAGCTGTTTTATACTTGTTAAAATACGTTTATGGTATTTTAGTAAAACTAATGAATTTAGTCCATAATCACCATTAGAGACCAAAGCTATATACTTGTATAAAGTCTTTACATCACTACTATTTGACCAATCTACACGTTCTAACCAATTTGCTAACAAGCTGTATATTTCATCTTCAAACGCAAAGTCATTTTCCATTTTGGTACGGCATTCTACCCAATCTGGTATAATACCTCTATCATATAAACGCTCAATGTTTTTTTGATTTTGATTAATAATTGCTTTCCATTCTTGTCGAATGGCTTGGTAGCTACTTCCTTTTTTCTTTTTCCCAAATTTTGATTTTTCTTTATTTTCAAAATTAGGTTCTTTTAGTTGCTCAATATTTTTGAGTAACGTTTTGTTTTCTGTTAAGGGTAGTACCATTTTATATCCTTTTTTAAAAGCTACAGATACATTCTTTATGCGCTTTACAATAAATACAATACTTAAAATTACCACAATGAATACCAAAAGTAGTATCCCGAAAAATTGAGGTGTAGCAATTGAAGTAAATGCACACATATCATTTGTTTTATTTATCTAAAATATCTGCAATAGGATCACCTCCATATTCGTCATCAAGTTTTTTATTTATCATCCCATTTTTTA
>Ga0256840_1002900_pt1 | contig 14517 bp, 18 predicted proteins | sample 355202metaG_FD_185969 | JGI IMG/M metagenome (GOLD analysis project Ga0256840, IMG submission 185969) | Hydrothermal vent microbial communities from Mid Atlantic Ridge, Atlantic Ocean - 355-202 | ecosystem: Environmental > Aquatic > Marine > Hydrothermal vents | place: Atlantic Ocean: Mid...
TTTCTTAACCACTGCACCATCCTCATCCTCAACAAAACCACTCAAGGATAAAGCTGAATTCTCAAAATTCCAAACCCTCACCGTAAAAAACACGGTACCACCACCCTCAAACCCCATCGGAAAGTCTAACTTCCCCCATGCTGGAAGCATTCCCCTTCAATGACTTTTGGTAGTAGTTCCCAAGAAGGTAAGTGTAGAGCACCGCCCAGAGAGCATCGCTGAAATAAGCGTTAAGCTTGGGAGGATTATCAACCACGAAAGCAATGTATACAACGACGAAGGCGCTCACTATCAGTACTGGAAGGGGTATAGTGCTATTCTTGAGCACCCACCATACTTCCACACCCCAGAGCAAGAGCAACGAAACCTGAACAACAAAAGAAAAATCAAAATACCAGTAGTAAATATTGACAAGGGCATCCCATAGTAATAATAAAAGGGGAAGCGATAAGAGTACTTTAAACACAAAGTTGTCCATTAGACATCACCCCCAGAAACCTTTCACGAACTCCCATAGCTTGTCCCCCAAGTTACCCTTGGAATAATATACTGTGACTATGACCACTATTACCTTTATTGTATTTTCGCCGAAGTTTTCTAATCTCTGAATCCTCATTTCCCTGTCAATTTTTGCCTGAGCACTACCATAATAGAAGAACGTTGTTGAGGTCGTTAGAGCTTTGTCTTTGAACAGGACACTGCCATTTTCGTCAAAAACATCCAGCCTAAGAGTAATGGAGTATTCCGTATCCCAGTACGCAATTTGATGCAATACATTTGGATTCACGTCACCCTGAATAGTGGATGACAGCAAGAGGTGATTGTCAGATAGCCCAAAATGGGAAGCAAAATCATTATCCACCCTGCCAAGGTTGATTGGAACACTCCTAGACGAGTGTGGTGGCACTTCTTTAAATGCACTCAGATAGAAAACCCCCTCTATCCTCTGAAAACGCACGTAATTAATGTCATCTTCCTCCCTCTTCACTTCACTCCGGAAGGTGATGTTGTTTAGTTGCACTCCAATCGTTTCTGAATTATCGTTCTCGACCTGTAATAGACATTCAAAAGAACCTCCTAAGCCAACTCTTGAAGGACACTCTATTTCCATGCTTATATTAGCAATTAAATCTTTGACAACCTTCACCCTCCCGCTTTTCTCATCCTCCATGAATTTTTCTCCTCCCACAATGCTATAAGCTTTTACCGTGTATGAGTGCTCGCCCGTCAGGGCGAGCCAGTGAAGGTTGAAGGTTTCCTCTGAATTAGCGTTAATGACCCCTTGAGTACCGTCAACCAAGTTACCATCAACGTAAAGCTCTAACTCCATATTCTGACTTGTGAGGTGAGTACTCTTAACCTTAACCGTGAAACTCACCGAATCACCGTCCTCTGGTTTTTGGGGTGAAATGCTAACGCTGCTGATTTTCAAGCTTCCCGTGTTACCATTATCATCTTCAACGATAATGCTCCCCTCATCGTGCTTTTCATACCCGTTGAACTCTGTCCTCATTTGAGGAACTCTGCCGATCCCTACTCTTCACGAAGCTAAATATTATCTCACTTGCAAACACTAATATTCCCGCAGACATAAAGCATACTCCATAGTTTTTCTCTAAAGATATTCCTACCAGACATAATAGAGGGGCTGATAACATTCCAATCACAGCTAGGATAACCCATGGAGCGGTACTCTTCTTTAAGTAGTGCTTCTGAAGTTTGTGGGATTTTTGTTTTTCTTCAATATACGTTAAGAGCGGGACTAGCATAACTACAAAGATGTGGGGATGACCATGGATCCACCATACCCACACTGAAGAGATATAGCTCACCAAGGCAACTAGCTCGTTGAGTCTCTGAGTGCGTTGGGAAGTAATTGCAAGGGCAAAAAACAGAATTGAAGAGATAAAGGAAAGCACTATGGGTGGAATGTCCAGTAGAGTACTCATTAATCATCACCACCCGATATATCTTTTTATTATTGACTTAAAACCTGTAAATTGTTTGGAACTCGAAAGGATCATTCTCCAAGGGCTCTATTTGAGAGTTTTTGAGGTAGATGTACATTTCCTCACTCCTGCTGAGTGGGATACCTTAAACTATTTCTAATATGGACAATTTCTTGTCTGACTTGCCATCTTTCGATCAAAGAGTATAACAACACGAGAGCAACAAAGTCTTTTAGACTTCCACTCATAGCAAAGGATATTGCAATAATCCCCAACAAAACATACCTAACCACGACTTCTCCGGGATCCTGATCAATATTTCCGAGGTTAAACTTCTTTTTGAGATTTTGAATTTCATTTTTAACCGGATAAAAAGCTGAGAGAAATGCGAATAAAATAAAGGAGAGAAAATGAATCTCCTGCCCACTAAATGCATATGCCAGTAGTGATAGCAGTGAAATTCCCACAGGGATAGTATCAAACTTCATGTGTATCATCCTCCAATGATCTCTTTCCAAATACTTTGACCAATACTTTTAGCAAACAGGAGTACCTGGATAGCTATTTTTACTGGTTCTGGTGCTGGAGTCATTTCAACTATCACAGTTCCAATGTATTCTACTGGGACATATGTCAATCCCAAAGGTGCAATTATCATTAATGCCCCCTTTTTGATACCCTCATTAGCATCTTCGTTCCAGTACTTGCTCCCTGTGTATCCTGCCGTGATCATGATCCCTCCATCCTTGGAAGGCATCTCCAGTTTTGTAGTAGTCTTAGCGTCATGTAATGCCTAATTACTTGTTTTGGTTAAATACTCGATATTTAGACTTTAGACGTGAAATTTTCTGATTTAAGTGATACTTGATTATGAAAGTTAAGACGAGTAGCCCAGCCATCGCATAAAAGACGTTCATTTAGTATCCCACCTCTCAATTGTCTCCTCAATTTCCTCCAGTTTTGTACTGATCTCCTCAATAGCTTCAAGTACAACAGACAGAACTCCCAAACTTATCAATGGGGTGATAAATGGATCATAATATGAGATGTAACAAACATTAAGCAAATACCAAAGGAGCATGAACTTCTCAAATTTACTTAACTTTGGGGACATCTTCTTCTGATAGAGGTATCCTGCCAAGACTAGTCCCCAAAATATTGGAGCCAGAATCCGGATCAAGAACACCACCTCTGTTCAAGCTTTTTCAGCTTTGCACGGGTTCTCCAGTAAAAACTAGTTAGCACAGCAACCAATGGAAAAACGAAAAAAATTGAATCAACTATCCCCATCCACTCACCTCCATATTGATTTATACACATTTTTTGTAAAGTCATTCAAATCTTTCAAAAAGGATATCCTTTCGGCTAGATCACTGAAATTGGAATTTGCTGAACTAACTGAAACGAGAAACCATGCTGGCTCCCAACTAACCGCAACCGGCAGTAATACCATTGTAGAAGCCGTCCATATACTTCTGTCCGCATCTTCGTTCCAGTATTTGCTTCCTTCGTATCTTGCCACTGTGATTACCCCAAGGCATGATTATTGTACTAACTCACTTTTGCTGGATAAAATTGGATATATTCTCGCTACTTATGAGTAGAATTCCAGCAGACATTAAACAGGTTAAATATCCCCAACCTGCAGTGATCGCCAAAAAACACAAAAGAGGAGCCACTGTGAATCCAATTTCAGCCATTGTGAATTTATATTGGCTATTTGCCGATTTTTTGTGCTTTGTGGAGATTTTGTAATCTAAATAGGTCAGCAATGGAGTCAACATCACAATGGAAATTACAGTGTAGCCATGTATTGACCAGATGCTTGAAGTCAATATGTATCCAACTAACATTATGGTCTCAAAGATTATCTTTCGCTGATGGGTGGCAAGACACAACAATGTAAATAGAAGAGAGGATAGAAGGGAGATAACTATCGGAGGCAGATTTAAAAGCACCTCTCCCATTGTATCACCATCCAATAACCCTTTTTATGGTTGACGTTATTGCATCTTTTATGGCTTCTTTCTTATCATCTGCACTACGGACTTCGTAAACTAAATTCATTATAAAGTTTAGAGTGCCTCCTGGAATAAGCGCATGTTTTGTTATAGCTTCACCTGCCCCAATAACTCCAGAGCTCTCGTAAGCAGCTGCTATCTCTGGAGTAACAGCTAGGGTCAGCAGTGCTGTTGCTCCAATAGCAATTCCTGTGTTAGCATCTTCGTTCCAGTATTTGCTTCCTTCGTATCTTGCTGTTATCATGTTGTTCAGGTTTCTGTTCCCGAGAGTTTCTATCCACAAGGTTATGCTCAAGTAGTGTGGAGTATCTGGCCTGTCTCTAGTGTAGTAGCAGCTTCCATCGGGACAGATCCAGTGATTTGTATAGGGTGTCAAATCTCTGACGTCATCTAATCCCAAGGCACTTGCCAATCTTTCATCCAAAGGAACGTTGACTTGAGCAATTTGACCAATATACCCAGCAGGGATCCTGTCTTTCAGCTTTGAAATACTTATTACATCACCTGCATTCGAGTTAGAATCTATCCCTTTTGAGCTTATCGAATAATGCAAATCTTGATTAACCGGATTATTTTCAACAACAATTTTGCAAATTGCAGTTTCCCCGAGCAACACTGGTTCTTCTGGACAATCCAACTTCACCACCATTCCCTGGAGGGGTTTAACCTCAATAGTTCTCGAGTATACTACCGCACCATTCACTAAGAGTAATACTGTGTAATTTCCAGCCTCGCTGAATTTGTATTCCGTACGGTCATCAATGTAATTATCCCAAGTTACAGTTGCCCCATAATAAGTTTTGCTGAAGAAAGTATCCCCACCCTCAATCTGCAGGGACACTGTTGGATTCTTCAATCCTGCACTTTCTGTTGGACGAACAATGTAATGGAACACTACAATGTCTCCCGGATAGATCTCAGCAGGCGAAATATCAAACCCACCAAGCAACTGACCAGAAGACACTATAACCTCCCCGTTCTCTGTGTCCTCCATGAATTTTTCTCCTCCTACAATGCTATAAGCTTTTACCGTGTATGAGTGCTCGCCCTGCCGGGAGAGCCAGTGAAGGTTGAAAACCTTCTGGACCAGTGCCAAAACTTTCCCACGGTATTCATCACAGTATTATCCTGAGCAGCCATCTTACTATTCTTCCGTTCACCAAATTTAAAAGTTATTATATAACATCAGTACGTTTCATGATGTAAAAAGCTGGAATTCATAGTCTCCCTCTTGGGGATATGAAGAGGGTCGTCCATTAGACCCGTTATAATAACGGAATGGACGTGTCCGTTGCCTCAAGAACCTCCCGGAAGAAGATTTACCGGTCGGGACAATGGCCCGGCAACTTTTTATACACCTTTCAGGAGTGTATCACGATGATAGCCCTAGGCCTGGAAGGCACGGCCCACACCCTTGGCATAGGTATCGTTACAGAAAAGGAAGTTCTGGCCAACGTATTCCACACTCTCACGACGGAGAAGGGGGGAATACATCCGAAGGAGGCGGCTGAACATCACGCTAGGCTCTTGAAACCTCTTCTCGTAAAAGCTCTTGACGAAGCCGGAATAACGATGGAGGACGTTGACGTTGTAGCGTTCTCCCAGGGACCCGGTCTCGGCCCCTGCCTCCGCGTCGTTGCCACGGCCGCGAGGGCACTTGCAATAAAGTACCGGAAGCCAATAGTCGGCGTCAACCACTGCATCGCCCACGTGGAGATAACCAAGATGTTCGGGGTTAAAGACCCGGTTGGCCTCTACGTCAGCGGCGGAAACACACAGGTTCTGGCCCTTAAAGGTGGTCGCTATCGGGTCTTCGGCGAGACCCTCGACATAGGCATAGGCAACGCGATAGACACCTTCGCGAGGGAGCTGGGAATAGGCTTTCCCGGCGGCCCGAAGATTGAGAGGCTCGCCGAGAAAGGCGAGCGCTACATCGAACTCCCCTACGCGGTTAAGGGGATGGATCTGAGCTTCTCCGGCATCCTGACCGAGGCGGTCAGGAAGTACAGAACAGGTAAGTACCGAGTTGAGGACCTGGCCTATTCCTTCCAGGAGACGGCCTTTGCCGCCCTGGTGGAGGTGACGGAGAGGGCCGTAGCCCACACCGGCAAGGACGAGGTCGTCCTGGTCGGCGGCGTTGCCGCCAACAACAGGCTCCGCGGGATGCTGAAAACCATGACTGAGGACAGGGGCGTAGACTTCTTCGTTCCGCCCTACGACCTATGCAGGGACAACGGGGCCATGATAGCATACACCGGCCTGAGGATGTACCGTGGTGGGGTAAGATTTAAAATAAGTGACACCGTAGTTAAGCAAAGGTTCAGGACCGATGAGGTTGAGGTTGTATGGTGTTGACCGTACCGTACTACGCCCTGCTCTATGACATAGTGGTCTTTCTTGCCATATTGTACATCTGGGTCTTTTTCCTCAAACGCTGGGACCGGTACGTTGCGGAGCTCAAGCCATTCATACGAAACGCAACGATCTTCCTGGGGTTTGGGGTTGTGGGGGGGCTGATCGACATCATAGAGGACTTCGTGGCGTTTCCCCACGTGGGCGTGTGGTTCTCGCCTTCTTTTACGGGGTGTCCATCATCGGAGTGATATACACGATGGTGCACTACGTCCTGATCTTTGAGAGGTACTACCTACCTCCCAGTGCCCTTGCGGAGTCAGGAGACGACAGAAAGCTCACCGGCTCGTACGTTCTCTTCACCGACGGGGACGGTGCCAGTAAGATCGTGGACATCTTAAGAAGTTCAGGGGGGCCCTCTCTCGTTTTTACCAGATCCCCCGATAGTTACCGGGGTGTTGGAGATAACGTAGTTTCTGTGTGGATAACTCAGGCCACGGATAAAGGCGTCTCCCCAACGAAGCTTCACATACTTCAGGAGAGGGCGATAGATTTCATGAGGAGGAACCCCGGCGGCGTTGTCGTGCTGGATGATATAGATTATCTGCTTATGTACAACGAGTTTCCAGTCCTCTTCAGGTTTCTCGTCGCCGTTAAGGACCATGCGGCAATCAGTGGCTCTGCGTTCGTCGTGGTCGTTGACAGGAAGTCCATCGGGGACAAAGAACACGCACTGCTCTTGAGCGAGTTTAAACCCCTTTAGAACTTCTTCTTTATCCTCATGGTGTACTTAGGATACACCTCGTTTGAAAAACGGATGAACCGGGTTCTTCTGGGGGACAGCTCTACCTTTATCTCTGTTTCCGGTGTCAGGTACGTGTAGAACTGGCCGTCCACTGCAAGGATCACCTCCCTGGTTGCTGAGAGGTTGCGCACATCGATCTTGCTCTCCGCAGGAACCACCATGGGACGCGAGCTGAGGGCTATGGGGGCCAGGGGTGCAAGCACCACAACCTTCAGCCTCGGGTCAACAAAAGGTCCGCCTGCGCTCATCGAGTACCCTGTGGAGCCCGTGGGCGTCGAGATTATAAGACCGTCCGCCCTGACCTCGTTCGCCAGGCCCCCATCAACGTAGTACTTCAGATGAATGATCTTACCGGGAATGCCGGTCAGAACAGCCACTTCGTTGAGGGCATCCGGGACGTCGTTTACCCCGTTAACATAGGTTCGAAGTTTGATGCGTTCATCCATATGGTATTCTCCTTCTATCAGCTTGCTTAACGCGAAAAAGGCTTCATGAGGTTCGACCTCCGTCAGGAAGCCCAGAGTCCCCATGTTTATTCCAAGTATCGGGATGTCCTTTTTTGTCCGGTGCTCCACGCGGAGGATCGTCCCGTCGCCGCCTATCACTATTATGTAATCCACGTCGAAGTCCTCAAGCGGTACAACGTCCCCCCTATCGAACTCGTGAAGGTGACTGTAGGTGTCCCTGTCGACAAAGACCTCGTACCCGCTAACCTTTAGAAAATCGTAGACCCTATAGGCAAGTTTTAATGCAGCGTCCCTATCCCGCCTGGCCACTATGCCAAACTTCATATTCAGTCCCTTCCCTTTTCTCCAGTTAAACTTTTCTTCTCCTTCCTAACGCGCACCCCGAAGTGCGTGGTGAGTACTCCCCCCAGGAAGGTTGGGATCCAGTACGAGATCAGCCTGTCTATAAGCGTGGCCGTCACGGCGAAGTTCTTGTCTATGCCCAGGAGAACGTACGTTCCGGAGTTCATGGCCTCGATCAAGCCGGCGCCCCCCGGGACGATGCTCACTAGGCCGACCACGATGCTCACCATGGTGACGACCATTATCTTGTCTATGCTCGTTGGGTAGTTTATGCTCATGAAGACGAAGTACGTGCGGAGGAGCACCATGCCCCAGAAGGAGAAGGAGCAGAGCAGTGCGAGGAGAAACGCCCCCTTGTTCCTCATCAGAAGCCTGAGCCCCTCCTGAAACTGGGGCACGCTGGTCTCTATGACCGTTATCAGCCTGTCCTCGTATTTCTTGACCGTTCTAGGCATTATCCTGCGGGCTATCCTGAGGAGCCAGTATAGCAGTTTCTTTGTTCTCCTCTCGTTCAGGGCTATTACGAGGCTGATTATCACCAGAAAGGCTAGGAGCCCGTTGAGGATCATTAGAGCGACGGTGAGACTCCTTGAGCCAAGGCGGTAAACGTAGACGGTGGAGAGGAAGAGCATGGTTATCACGGGGATCAGGTCCAGTATCCTGTCCGCGGCAACGGTTGCGAACACCGGGCCGTACGTCCCGTCCGAGCGTTTCGAGATGTAATACATCCTGACTGCCTCCCCCCCGCCCCTGGCGCCGGGAGTGATGTTGTTGAAGAACACACCGATCAGTATGGCGTTTATGGTGTGCCTAAAGGCGGCGTGTATGTCAAGGCTCTCCAGAAGGATGCGCCACCTGAGACCCCACAGGACGACCCCAACAAGGTACATCAGAAACGCCAGGAGGAGGTAGTTCAGCCTCGCCGACATGACGACCTTCAAGACCTCCCGTATGCCGGCCCACCAGATGAGAAGCACTATCACCAGCAGACCGAACACTATGAAGCCCACCTTTCTCCTGTCCATCCTCACACCTTCCGGAGCTTTGCTATGAAGAACCCCTGCGTGAGGTGCCTGTTTGGATAGAACCTCTGCACCCCTTCAAGTCCCATTCCATGCGAGCCTATGAAAAATTCAGGCTCCACAGGTTTTAAACCCTTCTCCATCATGTACTTCACGTTAGCCTCGTTCTCCTCGTAGCTCAGCGTGCAGGTCGAGTAGATGAGAAGGCCACCCCGCCGGAGGGACCTTATGGCAGCGTTGATGAACTGCCTCTGGTAGCGCGCGGTGGCCTCAATGTCCCTCGGCGTCCGGCTCTCCCACAGCTTCGGCCGTATTCCCAAAGCGGTGCACGGTGCGTCGAGCAGTATCTTGTCCGCCTCGATTCCCAGCTTGGGAAGCTTCCGCGAGTCCATGTGGATGGGCCTGACGTTCTTCACACCGAGCCTCTTCAGCTCCTCCTCCATCTTCTTCAGCCTGTTCCTCGACTTGTCAATGGCTATTATCTCCCCCCTGTTCTGCATGAGCTGGGCGATGTGGCTCGTCTTTCCACCGGGGGCTGCAGTCATGTCCACTATCAGGTCCTCCTCGCTCAGCTCCAGGACGTGGGCGACCACCATTGAGGGCAAACTCTGCGCGTAGAATAGGCCCTCTCTAAAGGACTCCAGCTCGCTCAGGCTCGGTAGCCTGAACTTGGGCAAGGTGACCTCTACCGCCAGTCCGCGTGTCGAGACCACCATCTCCTTGGCGCTCATTCTGGCGATGCCTATTCCGATGAGCAGACCTCTGGGGTCTCTTATCTGAACCTCGTCGCCGGGCTTGATTTTCTTGTCCGCCCCCAGAACCCCAGGCGTGTAGAGATTGGCCCCCTGATAGACGCTCTCGCTAGCGAACCTGTTGGCGCGGACGACTGGAAGGCCGGGCTCGTAGTTGTCGGGGAAGTTTGGACCCTCGCGCTCGAAGTAGATGCCTTCCTCCAAGTAGGGACTCCTCTTGGGTTTAAGCCCCTCCCTTCGAAGGATGCCCATCAGCTTAGACCTGCTCGTCTTCAGGGTGTTCACGCGGATGTAGTACTTCTCCACCGGCGTTCTGAGCGAGGCCATTATCTTCTCCGCTTCGCTCCCGAAGAACCTCCTGTAGTACTCCCTCAGCTCCTCCGGAAAGGCTTCCTCCGGTTTCATGGCGACACCTCAAAGGTCGAAGATTTCGAAGCGCTTTCCGATGTCTATCAGTCTCAGAATCCCCTGCTTTAACGTCCCCATGCTCCCGAAGTTTGCCTCGAATTGGAAGAGCTTTTCAGGGCTTCCTTCGATTTTCTCAAGTATCTCGGTCGGGGAAACCCTTCCGTCGCGCCTCCAGTTGTAAATGTCGCTGAGAAAGTCCCGGGCGCCGTATATGAAGCTCCTCGGGAAGAGCTCGATGAACAGACCGACGAAGTTCTCATTTATCCTCTCCTTCGGAACCGCGACGACGAAGTAGTGGCTCTCCGGCGTCGCGCCGACCTCAATCTGGGGCTTTATCTCAAAGGCGGGGTGAGGATACTTCATGAGCCTCCACTCGCCTTCGAGGAAGATGTAGGCTCCGAAGGCCTCCTCAACGTCCTCCACCTTGAAGCCCTCCCCCGGGAGCTCGGCCTTAAGCTCCTCGTTGAGCCTGAATATGCCCCCCCACATCTCGTTGAGGAACTCGTGAATCTCTCTTACGCTCACTCCTCTCACCTTTCCCACCAGAAGAAGGAGGTGGATGGAACTTAAAAACCTTCATCCGTTCAGCAGTTTCCTGAGCGTCCCCAGGAAGTTTGTCTTTACGGTGGTGTTCGTGGTTTCAACGGGTATCCTGTAGTTCCTTCCGAGGAGATTCATGTCCAGGTACACGGTGGCGCTCACCGTGCTTTCCTCACCCGCCTTGACGTGGGCCACCCAGACCTTCGGCAGCATCGACGTGTCTATCATGATGCGCACGTCCACCGTGGCGTAACCGCCCGCCGGAACCACAGCGCCTTTGATGATGCCTCCCTTCCCGACCCTTATCCCGTCCACTTTGATGGTGTAACTTATGTTGTTTACCGGGATAGGCATCCTGTTCGGGTTGTAGAGCCTTACATGGCCTATCAAGACCGCGTAGCTGCCTTCAGTCCCCCCCCAGTCTGTCTTTGTCTCGAGTATTGCGGGGGTCTGCCCGACTTCAAGCCCACCCACGGTGATGGGTCTGCTTTCGGCGGTAAAGTTGAAACCTCCCAGCACATCATCGTTGATGCTCTCGCTCAGGTTATAGTTCAGGGGTATTAACCCCAGGAGCCTGCCCCTCACGTGTAGAACGGCTTTTCCCTTCTCCCCGTTGTTCATGTATGCTATAAACGCCCCAATCAGGTTTTTGTTGTTGATGGCCACCACCGCTGAGGCTCTGTTTCTCACCGCGCTGTACTTGAAGTCCTTTATGGCTGCTACCCCTATGCCGTTCAGGCTTAAGCTCGCGTCCTTTAGGGAGAGCGGCACAAGAAGAGGCTTTCCAAGGTTTCCACTTATCTCCAGCTCCGTGATGTTCTCGTCCACGTGACCCCACTTGACGCTGAACGTTGGGTGGAGCGTCAGAACTGCGTAGGCAACGTAACTGCCCCATATCAGCAGGGCCACGAGTGATATCAGCAGGATCCTTTTAATCGCCCCCATCACATCCACCGTGGGTATCTACAACGTTCCCCTTTTAATCCCTCCCCATGGATCCACACCCGGAACGCGAAAACTTAAAAACTCTCGGACTTTAACCCCGGCGGTGGTCAAATGAACTCCCTGCTGGAAGCGTTCTGGTACATCCTCCCCGCGTACTTCGCCAACGCCTCACCCGTCGTCCTAGGTGGTGGAAGACCCATGGACGGCGGAAGAACCTGGCGGGACGGCCACAGGCTCTTCGGTGATGGGAAGACCTGGAGGGGGTTTCTCGGTGGACTCTCCGTGGGGACCATTGTTGGGGCGCTCCAGTACCTCCTGACCCCAGCTTATTACGGTGGATTAAAAACAGCGATTGTTCTGGCTTTTATGCTCTCCTTCGGTGCCCTCCTGGGCGACCTTACAGGCAGTTTCATAAAGAGGCGGGCCAACCTTCCCAGGGGCTACCCCGCGGTAGGCCTCGACCAGCTGGGTTTTCTGATAGCCGCCCTTGCCCTGGGGTACCCGATCAAGACCCTTACATCGGGCCAGATAATCTTCCTGCTTCTGGTGTCGCCGCTGATCCACTGGGGTGCCAACTACATTGCCTACAGACTTGGATGGAAGAGCGTGCCCTGGTGATGAGACCCATGGCCCTCCGGTGGTGTCATGGAAGTTTCCATTTTTTGCTAACTCTCTTATATAGTAAATAAAATCTGGATAGAAAACGCTTTTATAGCATTACTTTCAATGGTGACATGGTGATACAATGCGAAGGATTGTTGGAATACTGCTCATGGTTTTGATGCTAGGTTTTACGGCAAGTTCTGCGGTTTCCTCGGGCTACGTAGTCGCCAACACCCTGGCGGGTGGAAACAATACCGGGGTGTACAGTGACTTTTGGAGGATCCTGAAGGATGAAGCGGATCTAATCGCTGCAGTTGAGGGCGGCAACCTGAGCGCCGCCCACGAACTGATCAACGTCTCCCGCCTCGGGGAGAAGAACGCGGCCAATATATCCACCCAGATCTGGGCGGCGCTGCAGGGACTCACGGCATCAGGGGTGAAGCTCTACTACTCCCCCGAAGAGCTGAGGGAGATGGCCCGGAACATCAGCAGGAACGGACTCCCGGCCGAAACGGTAACCCAGCTCAAGTCCCAGGGATGGAGTAATGAGCAGATCCAAGCACTTGAAGAATATATATCCAAAAATGCGGACAACATTACTAAGGGCTTCAACATGAGTTCCTTTCTGAAAAACTTCTCTGTGGCTTTCCTCCGGGTTGGCTTTAAGTACGCTTCTTACGAGGCGTGGGGGCTCGGGAGGTGGAAATGGTCAGGTTCGGTGAATTTTACCGAAAACCTTCCATCGAACGTCAGCATCAACCCTCTCTTGGCCGCCGAATGGGTAAACCTCTACGGAGCATATCTCGGTCGGAACACAACGGATCTTCTGAACGCCGTTAGTTCTCTATCCGCCAGGATCTATAACCTCTTAACGTCCCCCTCTTCATTCGGAGTTCGCTCCGAGAGACTGAGGGATGGCCGCTTCCTCCTCAGGTATGAATCGGTGAGCGGGTTGAACCTTTACACCGGCGGCTTTGCCGTTATTAAAACCTCGTCCACATACGACGACTGGAAGAACCTCAAGGAGGTCACCATCACGGACACCTACTACTGGCCCGACGCCCTCGCGGCTTATAACCTCACCAGACAGGTTTATGTCATAGCTCAGGCCATGGAGATGGGAAACGACAATCCCGAGCTCAGGTGGATACTGAACCAGAAGATCGGCGAGCTCCGGGATGCCCTCCGCGTGCACGTCTCTGAGAGCGTGATAGAAACACCGCTGAAACTCAAATCCTCATCCCCGATCGTCATCGAACCCCCCAAACAACCGATAGAGATACAATCAGGTTCAAGCGGCAGCGTTCTCTCTGTTTCAAGAGAAGGTGGAACCTCGGCCGTCTCTACCGCTCCCGAGTTCGTATCTCCAACTGCACTTCAGAAGAAGGCGCTTACCCCGACCAGCGGGGAAGGAGTTCTGAACGCCAAGGTCAGCGTGGTTGCGGTCGCAGTCAATAGCTCGTACGCGACATACCGGGTGATTGTTGATATGAGCGCATCCAACAACCTCGTCACCGACGTCTCAATCTCCGTCCATGGGAGTGGCCTGAACGACAACGGCCACGTCAATTCGATCCATCCCGACGACGGTGTTGTGTCATGGACATCCACCGTCAGCGAACCGATCAAGGGCAGTGGCAGTGTGGCCGTCGCCGGAGATGTTGAGATCACGTACACCACAACTGACGGTTCGATGCCAACATCCTCACCGGGAGAAGATGCTTCCACAGGAAGGGGGATAATAAAGGAGGTAAGCCTGGACTACAGCAAGAACATAAAGCTGATAGATACCGTTGATCCATCAAAAATCACGTTCATCGTTCAGCCCACGGCATATTCAATCAACGCGAACGATTCTGTGACCTTTACGATCGCCGTCTTCAACAACAACGATGTACCCGTTTCAGGGAGCTACACCTTGAACGTTGTGGTTCCGGAGGGTCACGGTACAAGGGGGACCGTTATGTTCAGCAAAACTCTCAACATCAGCCAGGGTTCATCAACCACCTTGACCGTGGGCCCTGTGAAATACACCTCGGCCGGTCAGTTCGGTTACTATGGAACCTTCTCGTTTGGGGGCTTCCAGAAGACCGCCAGTGGCACTATAGAAGTCAGGGATTCCAGCAACAACTACGATCCGGGGAAGATCAGTGTAGTATCCATCACACACTCCCCGGACCTTCCGAAAGATGGTGAGATGATGAACTTTACGGTTAAGGTTAAGAGTACTCACCTCACAAGTCAGAATATGGAGTTAGAGCTTTACGTTGATGGTAACTTGGTTGACGGTACTCAAGGGGTCATTAACGCT
>Ga0256840_1002901_pt1 | contig 14511 bp, 9 predicted proteins | sample 355202metaG_FD_185969 | JGI IMG/M metagenome (GOLD analysis project Ga0256840, IMG submission 185969) | Hydrothermal vent microbial communities from Mid Atlantic Ridge, Atlantic Ocean - 355-202 | ecosystem: Environmental > Aquatic > Marine > Hydrothermal vents | place: Atlantic Ocean: Mid...
AATGAATAATGAGCACCAAAGGTGCAGGATACCAAAACATTGGGCATAGCCCAATGATAGCAAAAAGCATAAAAATAAGCACCAAAGGTGCGAAATAAGTATTTTAACGATGACAATACTTATAAAAAATAAAGAAAAAACGATTAAACCTAATCAAATCGCAGTAGCACCAAAGGTGCATAATATTAAAACATTGGGTAAAGACCAATGAGTTCTAAAAAAATAAAAATGAGCACCAAAGGTGCGTAATAAATATTCTAACTATGGCAATACTTATAAAAAACGGAACGATTGTAAATGCCGACAAAACTTTTACAGCAGATATTCTGACTGAAGACGATAAAATAGTAAAAATAGACAATAATATTATCGCCGGAAACACTAAAACAATTATTGATGCACAAAATAAATATATTTTCCCAGGCGGAATTGACCCGCACGTACACATGCACCTACCAGTATTTGGTGGCTTTTCTGCCGATGATTTTTACACAGGGAGCATTGCCGCTATTTACGGAGGAACCACGACAATCATTGATTTTGTTACACCACAAAAAGGCGAATTGCTGACCCATGCTTTTCAAAAAAGGAAAAAAGAAGCTGAAAAATCATTAGTAAATTATAGTTTTCATGTGAGCCCGATTGAATGGAGAGATAGTTTGCCCAAAGAAATTAAGGAAATTATCCGTTTGGGAAGTACTTCGTTTAAAGTGTATATGGCTTATAAACAAAGCATCGGTTTAGATGATAAAGATTTACTAAAAGTTATGCAGGCAGTGGCTCAAAACGGAGCATTGCTAAGCGTTCATGCAGAACTGGGTGATGAAATTGAAAATTTACGCAACCAATTTGCCCGTGAAAAAAAAACAAATCCTGAATATCATCCGCTATCCAGACCGGATGACACGGAAGAATTGGCAGTAAAAAAAGTTTTAGAGTATGCCGAACAAACAAAATGTCCGCTTTATATTGTTCATGTTTCTGCAAAAAAATCACTCAAATATATTTGCATAGCACAAAAAAATGGTTTACAAGTACTTGCCGAAACCTGTCCGCATTATCTTTTATTAGATGATAGTCGGTATCAAGGGAGTTTTGAAGAAACAGCCCCCTATGTTTTAAGCCCGCCTTTACGAAAAAAGCAAGATAATGAAGCTCTTTGGAAAGCAATTAATGATGAAATAATTTTAAGCATAGGCACCGACCATTGCCCTTTTTCAATGGAAATGAAACGCCAAGGATTGAATGATTTTCGTTATATTCCCAATGGTGCAGGCGGTGTTGAGCATCGTTTAGAACTTTTATACACCTACGGTGTATTGCAAAATAAAATCAGCCTGAATAAATTTGTCAATCTTGTCTCTACTCAGCCGGCAAAAATTTTTGGTTTATATCCCCGAAAGGGAGAAATTAAAGAAAATGCCGATGCAGATATTGTTATTTGGAATCCGGATATTGAAAAAAAAATATCGCTAAAAAATCATCATCAAAATTGCGACAATAATATTTACGAAGGCTTTTATACTAAGGGTGTTGCAGAACACGTTATTATTAACGGAGAATTAGTATTATCTGCGCAAAAACTAATCACCAAAAAAAAAGGAAAATATATTCACCGACAATTAAATAAAATATGAAAAAAACGTTACTTTTTACCTTTCTTATATTTATTTTTCAAGTATTTGCCACAGCGCAGCCTACAAGCACTCCGAAAAGTACAACGCAAGAAGAACCTGATAGCTTAAATATACTGTTGCACAATATTATAGTAGAGTACGCAAAAAAAAATCCGCAAATTTTGCCGGCAAAAATGGAAGCACTCGTTGAAAAAGGTGCTGATCCGAACGGAATTATACCTATTAGTGGAAGCTACCGTAAATTGGGAACTTATATTCCAATCGTAAAATCTTATTATAAAAACAAATATCGGAAGTATAGTTATAAAACTACTCCGTTTTATACAGCTGTTTCCAGCGGTAATGTACAAATTGTACAAAAATTGATAGATTTAGGAGCAGATGTTAATACACCCGGGGCAAGAGGTGTTTACCCTATCGGACGTGCTGTTTATAATCAAGATAAGGAAATGACCTTTCTTCTTTTAGATAATGGTGCAGATATCCAATATGCTAATTTATCAAAATTAGATGATATTGATTTTATTGAAACTTTAGTTTCAAAAGGTGCCGATGTACGTACTGTAAATTGGAATTTTGCCTTAAATGATACAAATACATTAAAAAGATTAATTTCTTTAAATCCAAGTTTTGAAAGGGTAAGGTTAAATTTTAGAAGCGTATTTAAAAATCCGGGGATGTTCGATTTTTTAATGGATAATGGTATGCCTTTAACGGTTCGTAACGATGGATTTATGAAATGTCCGGTTCTTTATGCTGCTGTAAAATTTAATAACTTGCCGGCACTAAAACGTATTGTCGCCACAGGAAAAGTAGATATTAATGCAGAGTGCAAAGCGTATTTTAAAAAAACACCTTTAATAATCGCTATAGAAGAAGAACATCTTGAAATAATTGATTATCTTTTAAAAAACGGTGCCGATCCAATGCTTAAAGATTGGACAGAAAAAACAGCCATTAATCATACGGTGTTTTTAAAAAATCCGAAACCGGTTTGCAAATTGTTGATTGAATACGGTGCCGATTTAGAATACAATGGTTATTTTGGACAAACTCCCTTAATGCACGCCGTAAAATTAGAAAAATATATTGCCGCAAAAGCTTATATTGAATTAGGTGCTAATGTTAATGCCGTAGGCAAATATGGAGATACCCCACTTTCCTTAGCAGTAAAAGAAGAAAGTATCCCGCTGATTGAACTTTTGATTGAGAATGGAGCAGACCCCAAAAAAAAGATTAAGGGAAAATCACTTTTAGAGTATGCCCGGGAAAAAGATGTATCAAACATGGTAATTGAATATTTAGAGAAACTTAACTAAATATTAAAAAAATATTTTTTTAAGCAATATTTTTACTTCAAAACTATAATATTTATACTTTTATGCAGTACTAATTTACAATTGTATTGCCATGAATTTCTTATCTAAAACAATTATAATACTAATAATCAGCTTATTGTTACAGCACAATTTATCTGCGGACGAATTTAAGAATAATCGAATATTGGGAATAAACATTCCAAATGATACAGTAAGTACAAAACAGATAAATTTATACAAGCCAATAAATAATTATCGGGCATTCAAAATTAATGCAATCCCAATCCTTGAAGACAATTTTGAAGATGGGGATTTAAATGGCTGGGGAAACATAACAGACTGGATAAGTTCTACAGATGGTCCAATAAGCGGTAACTATTCATTAAAACATAACTTAGTTAGCGATGGTAGTACTAGTGCAGAAAGTTATATTTTTCATGATATTTCAACGCTTGATTTAAATTCAAAAACGGTTATTTGGAAATTTAATTTAAAAAATGGCGCATGGGATCCTTCAAGCACAAGTAAGTTTTGGTTTTATTTGCTTGCAAATGAAAGTAATATTAATAGCACTACTGTTGATGGTTATGCTGTTGGCGTAAATCTTACAGGTTACGATGATTTAATTACTCTTTGGAAAGTTACAAACGGTGCTGCCGAACTTGCATTAATTACATCTACCTTCAACTGGAATAGTTCTGATATTGTAGGTATCGAAGTTCAAAGAAGTATATCCGGAGAATGGAAATTACGCATACAGGATGGAGGAGGCTTTGATAATATGAGTGAAGCCGGAACAGCAACAAATACAGATTATACTTTCAATAATTATTGTGGCTTAGTTTTTCATATTATCGATTCACGAAAAGGGCAATTATGGTTAGACGACCTTAAAATTGAGTTAGATGAGTATCCACCTGTACTTCAATCAGTAATTGCTGCCGATGCAAACAATATAATCCTTAAATTTAACGAAGCACTTGAGCAAAGTGCTGCCGAAACACTTACAAATTATACAATTAATAACTCGATTGGGAACCCACAAACGGCTACTCTTGATGCCGACCCGACAGTAGTACGGCTTAATTTTACTAATTCTTTTTCAGAAAATACGGAATACGCTATTAACATTAAAAACATTGCCGATTTAAACAGTAATATATTAATCGATACTACAGCAAATTTCACATACATCCCTTTTCGCTTAGAAAATCTATATGTATTGGATAAAAATAATTTAATGCTTGAATTTAGCCGGAATTTAGATGCAACATCAGCTGCCACCCTAAGCAATTATACTGTAGATAATTCAGTAGGTAATCCGCAGACTGCTATTTTGCAAAGCAATACAAAACAGGTACTGGTTAATTTTGCATCTGATTTTCCTGAAGATATAATGTTAAACCTGCATATTGAGAATTTACAAGACGAAAACAGCATTCTCATCAATCCCATAGATACAAGCCTTTATTGGCATAATACATTGCCTTATGATTTAGTTTTTAATGAAATAATGGCAGATCCGGTACCTTCTGTTGCCTTGCCCGAATATGAATATCTGGAAATTTACAACAAAACCGATTATACTATTTGTTTGAATAATTGGTCATTAACAATTGGTACAAGTACTAAAACTTTCCCTTTAACCAATATTGAGCCGAATGAATATTTGCTTATTTGCGCTTCTGCGGCAGTAGATAGCTTAAAACAATTCGGAAATACCGTAGGTATTCTTGGAAACAGCGATTTAACCAATGCAGGAAAAGAATTGGCTTTAAAAAATTTACAGTCAGCAACTATTGATACAGTTTATTATACTATTGATTGGTATCAAGATAACAATAAAGACAACGGAGGATGGTCTTTGGAGCGTATTGATTATGAAAATACTTGCGGACAATTAAGCAATTGGAAAGCCTCTGTTGATACAAGCGGGGGGACACCCGGTAAACAAAACTCAGTTTATGCACCCAATATTGACACGATTGCCCCTAAATTAACAGACTTAACAATATTAAATGCTAATCAAATACAGTTAAAATTTAACGAAGAGCTTTTTCCGGATAATATTTCCGATATAACTAACTATTTGTTGGATAATTCTATTAACCCGCAATCAGCTGTTTTAATTGATGCATTACAAAATATAGTTCAGCTTGATTTTGCAAATGATTTTACCATCGGGCAGCATAGTTTGAGCATTTCAAACATCAAAGATTATTGCAGCAATACCCAACAAATTGATACCGGATTTTATTACTATCCGGGCTTTGCTTTTGATATTTTGATTAATGAACTGATGTTGGATATTAGTCCTGAACCCAATGTACTTCCCGCAGCAAAATATATTGAACTTTACAATAAAACCGATGTAGATATTAGCTTAAACGGCTGGATTTTAAACATTAACAATACTATCTATACATTTGACAAAACAAAAATTCCGGCAAAAAGCTATCTAATTCTAACAGATAAAGATGAAAGTAGCCTTTTTGAAAATTACGGGCTAGTTAAAGGAGTATTTTCGAGTAGTAAGTTAAGTACCGACGATGGACAAATTAGTATCTATAACGCAAGTAATCAGTTTATAGATTATGTGCACTACCGTGATACATGGTATAAAGATATGGAAAAAGATGGAGGAGGCTGGTCTCTGGAACGAATTGACCCGCTAAACTACTGCGGTGAAACGGAAAACTGGAAAGCATCGGAAGATATTAAAGGCGGTACGCCGGGAGCTGAAAACTCTGTTTATGCAAACAATGCGGATACAGTAAGTTTTGATTTACTAGATATTAGGGTACTATCCTCCGTAAAGTTACTTTTAACATTCTCAAAAAACGTAAACGAAAATACAGCTTTAAATCCTCAAAACTTCACCGTAGATAACAATGTAGGCAGCCCTATTTTTGTAGATTTCAGCGACACATCACGTGCATGCATAATGTTGCAATTTGCCAATCAGTTTACCGATGCATACGCGCATACGCTAACAATGAATAATTTAAGTGATTTTTGCGATAATCAATTAAAAATCAACACAAAACAATTTGTTTATTATTTGATACATCCTAAATCGGCTTATGCCGAAAGTAAAAATCTATTAAAAATTACTTTCTCGGAAGAAGTAGAGCGTGTAACTGCCGAGCAAATAGAAAACTATTCGGTAAACGAATTGGGTAATCCTGCTAAGGCATATAAACACAATAGTTTAAGCAATATTGTTTATCTTGAATTTACCGGTAATTTTGAAAACAGTAAAGAATATAGCCTGCATATTGAAAATGTAAAAGATTTAAACGGAAATGCAATTCGCCCTGCCGATTTAAAATTCAGGTGGTTTATGCCAAATGCTGAAGATATAGTAATTAATGAAATACTCTTTAATCCGAAAAGCGGGGGCGTAGATTATGTTGAAATATATAATAATTCGCTTTTCCCTGTTGATTTGAGCATAATGAAAATTGCCAATAGAGATGATGAAAATCAAGTGGTAAACCGGAAAGATTTAAGCGACACAAACAATTTATTATATCCGGCAGAATATTTATGCATTACAAGCGATACTTTAATTACGAAAAATGATTATCCGGCTCCTTCATACGGACGTTTTGTGCAATTAAACAGCTTACCCTCCTACCCCGATGATTTTGGAACAGTAGTTTTACAATTCGGCGATACAATAATTGATGAATTTAGCTATTCAAAAGATATGCACTCCGCTTTAATCAGTGATGCAAACGGTGTTTCCTTAGAACGCTTAAATCCCGATATGCCTACCCAGGATAAAAGCAATTGGTATTCGGCAGCCGAAAGTGCAGGTTTTGGAACACCTGCGAATAAAAACTCTCAATTCAGTACGGGTGAAAGTACCGATTTTAGCGATATTCTTGTTGAACCTGAAGTATTTTCGCCTGATGGAGATGGTTATGACGACCGCGTATTTATTCGTTATAAATTTAATGAGCCCGGATATATTGCTAATGTACTGGTTTATAATAAAAACGGGCAATTGGTTAAACGTCTTGCCAACAATGAGTTATTGGCTACACAAGGTAGTTTTGCATGGGATGGTTTTTACGAAAATAAACAACGGGCAAGTTTGGGAATTTATATTGTTTATTTTGAAGTATTCAACCTTAAAGGAGAAGTAAAAAGCTATAAAAAAACCTGCGTAGTAGCTGCGAAATTAAAGTGATGCAGTTAAACTAAATTGCTCTACGAGCAATTTAGTTTTTAGAATTTTCCAAAATACGCTTACACTGTTCAACTATATTTACAGCTTCAATATCAAAACATTCCAAACGCTCTTTGTAACAAGCTTTGCTGCCAAAAACAGAACAAGGGCGACAAGCTAAATCATCGCGTTGGATAATGTGTGATTTTTCATCGGCAACAAAAGGTGTAAAACCGGCATAAGGATGCGTTCCGCCCCAAACAGAAACGATATGGATACCCGTTAATGCCGCAATATGCATATTGCTCGAATCCATACTAATCATTAAATCCAAATTACTGATTAGCTTTATTTCATCGTCAAGACTGAATTTGCCAATTACCGAAACAATATCATGACTGTTTTTTGATAAATCATCGGCAAATTCCTGCTCTTTCTTTCCACCACCGAATATTAAAACGCGATATCCGTTTTTTATCAATAAATCAATTACTTGTTTTGTTTTTTCTATTGGATATTGTTTTTGAATATGCATAGCAAAAGGTGCTATGCCGATATTTTTTTTATCTTTAGATAAAATATCCGATAGTTTACCCTTTAATTCGGCTTTAAATATATGATTTTTAGATAATTTTAATGCGAAGCCCGCTTTTCCAGCCACCTCTGCATAACGGAGGGTAGAATGTTTCAAGGGTTTTAGAATTTTATTTTCGCGCCTTGTTAGTGCTTTTTTCTCTTTACGCCCTTTATCAATAACAAAAACTTTTTTACCGGAAAGTTTGAAAAAAAATCGTAAAATTTTACTACGTAAAACATCATGAATATCTAAAATAAACTCAGGCTGATATTTTTCGTTAATTTGTTTGTATAGCTTAAATAAACCCCGAATACCCTTGTGCTCACGGTTTAAATCGGGATTAATTAATATTAAGTTTTGAATATCTCTGAAAAACGGATTAAAGCTTTTTCGTGTTAGATAAAGAATTTTAGCATTCGGATATTGTACAGATAAAGCACGCACTACCGGCACACTCATAGCAACATCGCCCATCGCCGAAAGGCGGATTATAAGAATTGTTTGCATAAAAATACTTTCCGCTTAAGATGTTTTTTTCAATTATAGAAAATACCACAACTATGAATAAATTTGTAAATAACTTTGTGCATTTAAAACCGGTATTCTTGACTTTTTAAAATCTTTCAAATTTCGGGTTATTATCATGTCAGTTTCATGCTCTATTGCTGTGTAATACTGTATTGCATCTTCAAAATCTTTAAAATCCGAGTCGAGTGATAAATCAATAATTTTATCATCCATTGGTAAAACATTTACCAGAACTTTAAATTTTCGTAGTATTTTTCGAGTATCACTCACTTTTAACTTTTGAGAAAGAATATAATAAATATTTGCAAAACTCAGAGATGAAACATAAAGTTCTACTTTAGATTTATCAGCCAGACTAAAAAGCTGCTGTGCTTCTTTGTAAAATTCTTCCCGTTTGGCAAGAAGGTCCAGAATAATATTTGTATCTACAAAAACCTTATTCATCACAAATATTTTTTGTGTAAAAAATCAGTATAGTCTTTTCTGTAATCATCTTCATCTAATTTAATTACTCCCGTAAGACTTTTTACCAAAGGACTGATTTGTGTATTTTCCTTTTTTTCAGAAGTTATCGCTCTAAGATAATTTTCTATAAGTTTAGATAAACTTATATTATTAGCCTCAGCATATTGTTTAGCCTGATTAATTACACTTTCATTTAATTTTAATGTCAATTTCGAATCCATAAGCCTTTATTATACGTACAAATATAATATTTTTTTACGTGCCGAAAAAATTAGAACTTTATTTTTGACTTTTTCGCAATACAGGATTCAAATTCGGGTCGTTGTACATTTTCATTTGTTTATAGGTTTTAATAACCGCTTTGCCGGACTTAAGCATATCAAACAATTGGTCTATTGCCAAAGATAAATCCTTACGCTGTTGAAGCAAAACCTGCAATTTGAAGGAACATTTTTCACGGTGTGCTACATCGGCATCGGCACGTTCTGCCTCTTGGCGCATGTGGTAAATCTTTAGATTTAAAATAGATAATCGATCAACCGCCCAAGCAGGTGTTTCGGTATTTATAAATGAATCAGGCAGTGGTTTCACATCATTAAACTGTTCAAAAAAGTAATCGTCAAGTAATTCAACCAAATCGGTTCTGTCTTGATTTGATTTATCAATACGGCGCTTTATTTCCAAAGCTTTTTCGGGCTTTATCGAAGGTTCGCGAATAATATCTTCCAAATGCCATTGAACGGTATCTATCCAATTTTTTTTATTGAGCAAATATTCAAGACTGTTTTCTTTATATTCACTTTTAAACTCTTGATTTACATCATCTTTTATGTGATATTCTTTTATGGTTTGTTCAAAAATATCATTAAATGTTTTTGTGGTCATAATTTAAGATTTGATTTTACAAATGGCAAAAATAGGAAAAAATCAAGCATATAGGAAATATAGATTAGAGCGATGCAGAAAGCAAGATAAATTATTATCCCTAATTTAAGTTTCAGCATATTTTTTTTGTTTTAAATTTCTATAATGCTAATTTTAAGCAAAAATTATACTGCAAATAAGTTTTATTTATGAATAAAATCAGCAAAATACTTGCATTAATAAAACAAGGCGAAGGAATAAATATTGAATTTAAAGAATCAAAAAATAAATTAAATAAAGATGTTTTTGAAAGCGTTTGTGCATTTTTAAATAGGAATGGCGGACATTTATTTATCGGAGTTGATGATAATAGAAAAATAGTAGGTTTATCAAATCCTCAAAAGATTCTAAATGAATTTATTACCCAGGCAAATAATCCTCAAAAATTAAATCCTCCATTTTATTTTCTCCCTGAAATAATAGAAATACAGGGTAAAAATATAATTTATATTTATGTTCCTGTCAGCTCACAAGTTCACAAACTTGGTGAACGCATTTATGATAGAAATAATGATGGTGATTTTAATATAACACGAAATACGGAATTAGTAACTGCCCTATATCTAAGAAAACAAACCGGCTACTCAGAAAATATGATATTCCCTCATGCTACAATAAACGATTTAAGGCATGACCTGATAAATAGAGTTCGTGAAGCAATTAAAAATAAATCCGGTGAAGATTATACATTGTCCAAATTAGGTGATACTGAATTATTAAAAAGTTTTGGGTTAATACTTAAAGATTTCAAAACGGGAAATACCGGTTTAACATTAGCAGCAATTTTACTATTCGGTAAAGATGAAACAATTTTGAATGTGATACCGCATCACAAAACCGATGCTATTTTAAGAAAATATAATATTGACAGATACGATGACAGAGATGATATCCGAACTAATTTGTTAGAAAGCTACGAACGTTTAATGAACTTTGCTAATAAACATTTACCTGATCCGTTTTATTTGGAAAATGATGTAAGAATAAGTCTTAGAGACAAAATATTCAGAGAAGCAATTGTTAATATATTAATTCATAGAGATTTCATAAATGCTTACCCTGCAAAGATGATTATTCAAAAAGACAAAGTACTATTTGAAAATGCCAATAAAGCACATGGATATGGTCAATTATTGCCGGAAACATTTTCACCCTACCCGAAAAACCCCAAAATTGCAAGAGTATTTAAAGAAATAGGTCTTGCAGACGAATTAGGTTCAGGCGTTCGTAACCTTTTTAAATATTGTAAAATATATTCAAACAAAGAACCGGAATTAATTGAAGGTGATATTTTTAAAATTAACATTACATTACCTATATACAAGTCTGAACTTACCGAGCAAGCCACCGAGCAAGCTACCGAGCAAGCTACCGAGCAAGCTGTCATCAATTTTTGCATAATACCTAAATCGACATCAGAGATAATGAAATTTTTAAATTTAAAACATCGTGAACATTTTAGAACAAGTATTTTGAAACCGCTTTTAATGAAAAAGAAATTATTTATGACAATACCTGATAAACCCAATAGTCCAAAACAAAAATATACAAGTAAATCAAATCAATAATAAAAAACATGATTCCAATTTCGCTAAAAATAAAAGGTATTTATTCCTATCAAAAAGAACAAACAATTGAGTTTTCGCATCTGACAAGTGCCGGAATTTTTGGAATTTTCGGCAAAGTAGGAAGTGGTAAATCAAGCATATTGGAAGCAATGATGTTTGCAATTTTTGGCGAAATTGAACGACTGAACAAAAGAGATAATCGCGCTTATAATTTAATGAACTTAAAATCAAAAGATTTTTTAATTGATTTAATTATTAAAAACAATGCAGGTGATGAATACAGATTTGCAGTAAGCGGTAAACGAAACAGTAAAAAATTTGAAGACGTAAATTTAAAACGTACGGTATATAAAAAAGAAAAAAACGAATGGATACCCGTACAAACAAGTAATGCAGAAGAAATTATCGGTTTAAATTATGATAATTTCCGGCGAACAATAATTATCCCGCAAGGAAAATTTCAAGATTTTTTACAACTTACCGATGGCGAACGAACAAAAATGATGAAAGAGCTTTTTAGGCTTCATCGTTATGATCTGTCAGCTAAAGTAGCTAAAATTGAAAAAGAAAACGAAAAAAAATTAGCAGGTGTTCAAGGTCAATTGTTGCAATTAGAAAATGTTTCGGAAGAAAAAATCAATATTTTAAAACAAGAACTGCATAAAATTGCTTCGGAGTTGAAATCAGCAAAAGCCGAACAAGAAAAATTACAAATTCAAAACGAAGAATACAATAAAATAAGTGAATTATTTTTACAAAAAGAAAATTTGCAAAAAAATTTTATAAATCTTGATAAGAAAAAAAAAGATTATCAGCGCATTGAAAACGAAATAATTGAATACAACTATTGCGTGCATCATTTTAAATTACCTGTGGAAACCAAAATACAAACCGAAATACGGATTAAAAAGCAAACAGATGACTTAAACACGCAAAAAGAAAGTTTATCGAAAATTAAAAAACAAATTACTTTCTACGAAAGTAAAATAAATGAGCTAAAGCCGGAATATATAACGCGTGAAGAACTAAAAAGACAAGCTCTTGATTTAAATAAATTACAAGAAATTAAGGAATTAGAATCGAGTACACTTATTTTAAAAAAACGAATTGACGACGGTGAAAAAGTTACGAAAAGCACGCTCGAACAGCTTAAAATTCTCGAAAAAAAGAGAAATCAACTAAAAGAAGAAATTTTATCCGTAAAAAAAGAAATGCCCGATTTGAATATCTTATCAAATATAAAGAATTGGTTTACACTAATTAACAATCTGATAAAACAAATAAAAGAATATGAAAACGAATTAAAAACACAGGATACAAAAGAAGAACAAACCCGAAATGGGCTAAAAGATATTTTAAAAGATTATGTAAACCAAGATTTTAAAATAGAAAAAGATGCAATAAGCCGCTTATTAAATAGTGAGTTTGAAAATATTGAGAAAAAATTGGACGAAAAAGGACAAAAACTCAAAGAATTAAACATAAAACAAGGCTTAATTGATTATTCAAAAAACTTACACGCCGGTGAGCCTTGTCCTGTTTGCGGTTCAACAAATCATCCAAACAAAATAGAAGAACATAATCTGAATAAAGATATTGAGTATCTTGAAAAGCAAATCTCAAATCTCAAAAAAAATCACAAACAGCTACTGGCAATTCAAAATACTGTAAATAATTTATTTATCAAGTTAGAAAATATTAGTGAATACAAACACAAAGCAACAACAAAACTGAATGAATTAAGCAAGGAGTTATCGGAACTGCAAAAGAAATATCCCGCAAAGGAAAAAATAAATGAACAAGAGTTGACAAGCGCTTTTAAAAAAGCCGAAATTTCACAAAAAGAATTAAAAAATACGGAAATAAATTTACAGAACACCGAAAATGACTATAAAAAAACCTTAATCAATAAAGAGCAATATGAAAAAGCATTAAATAAACTAAAAAATGATTTAATTAAACAACAGTCGAGACAAGAAACTTTAATGGCACAAATAAATGATATAAATTATGATGAATGGATAAATAAAAATTCTGACTTAATTAATAAACAAATCAACTATTTAAACAACAAGTATTTAAAAATAAGTAGCGAATTTGAAAAAGCCGAACAAAAATTGAACAGTTTAAACAGGGAACTTGCCGGCATTGAAGGCAAAGTTCAAACCATCGAAAAAGATTTATCACTTAATAAACAACAGTCTGAAAAAATTGAAAAAGACATTAAACTATTACTTAAAAACTCTGAATATAATAATGTTAATGAGATAATAAATATATTAAACAAAAACTTGAATACTGAAAAAATCAGTGCTGAAATTAATCGGTTTAAACAAGAGTTTTTCAATGTATCGGAACAGTTAAAAAAATTGACGCAAGAAACTAAAAATAAAAAATACGATGCCCAAAAACACCAAGAATTAATTGAAAATTTAAAAAACATAAAGCAAAAAACCGAATTGCTGGGTAAAAAAGCAGGTGCTTTAGAAAACGATAAACAACAATTAGAAAACAAACTTGTTAATAAACAAAAACTGCAAAAAGAGCTAAAAAACCTGCAATTGCGCGCTGAGAATATACGCACATTAAAATCCTTATTTGCAGGGAACGGCTTTGTGAATTATGTATCATCTGTTTATCTGCAAAATTTGGTAAATGCGGCTAACCAACGTTTTTTTTATTTATCCGGGCAAAAACTCAAATTGGAACTCAACGAAAATAATAATTTTGAAATACGTGATTTTTTAAACGGGGGTAAATTAAGAAGTGTAAAAACACTATCAGGCGGACAAACATTTCAAGCTTCCTTATCCTTAGCACTGGCTCTGGCCGATAATGTGCAATCAACAAGCGGTTCAAAAAGCAATTTCTTTTTCTTAGATGAAGGTTTTGGGATGCTGGATAAAGATGCACTAAGCAGTGTTTTTGAAACACTTAAAACCTTAAGAAAAGAAAACCGTATTGTAGGGATTATCTCACATGTTGAAGATTTGCAGCAGGAAATTGAAACCTATCTAACAATTGAAAATGATGTTCAAACAGGAAGTTTAATTAGTAAAAGTTGGGAAAATTAAAACACAGCTAAATACATGAATAATTAATAAGTTTATGAACGCGAAGCCCTCACGGGAGGTAATTAATCAAACTAAATTGAGCTCTTTTTAAAATAAATTCTCTCTCAATTTGGCAAAAAAAAAACGATGCTTCAACAGCATCGTTTTTTAACTATGAAAAGAGCTTATTTATTTTGATATTTGAGCCACCGTTTCTTTTAATTCAGGCACCAACTCAGGACAAGGAATTGTCCCGTTTTTTT
>Ga0256840_1002902_pt1 | contig 14511 bp, 9 predicted proteins | sample 355202metaG_FD_185969 | JGI IMG/M metagenome (GOLD analysis project Ga0256840, IMG submission 185969) | Hydrothermal vent microbial communities from Mid Atlantic Ridge, Atlantic Ocean - 355-202 | ecosystem: Environmental > Aquatic > Marine > Hydrothermal vents | place: Atlantic Ocean: Mid...
AGTAAGGGTATAAGTATATAAATTGTTACGGCTGAATTAAAAGCTGAAGAAATATTTAAGCCCATAAAATTAGCAAAAACAAAAACTGAAAAAAGTGTCAGCCAATATGCAAAATACATTCCCTGAATTCCCAGTATTGTATTTCCTATAACGACAAAAAGCAATGCCTGAATTGCAGAAATAACAGTTAATATAACAATTTTTGCCGACAGATAAGAAGACCTGCTTAAGTGTAAAAATTTTTCTCTTTTCAGGATTTTTCTGTCTCTGAAAATTTCTTCCGCACTTACGGTCAACCCCAAAAACAAAGCAACAACAATACTCATAAATATATACGGAGGAATATTTTCGTTATCAAAAAATATGTAGACATTTGAAGTAGGATCGGCAATATAACGAATAAGAAATGCTAATATAAAGCCTAATAAGGGGGCTTCAAGCAGGTTCAAAACTATGTATTGCGTGTTACTTATTTTTGACAAAACATCGCGGGTTAAGAATATGCTGAATTGTTTAAACCAGTTCGGGATATTCAAATTTGCAGGAGGTTCGTCCTCAACTTCTTCTACCTCTTCTTTGGGTACGCCTTCTAAATAATGTCTTTCCCATTCGTACGGCAATATTTTTCTTTGTTCGGTATATTGACCGAATTCGTCAACAACCTCAGCTTCAATAATATCGAAAATAAGTTCAGGTGTTACGTTACCGCACAAACGGCACTCTCCGACATCTGCATTTATCTGGTTGTCAATAGTTTTAAAGTGAACTATGGCATCTACCGGATTTCCGTACCAGACCATATAGCCGCCTTGATCCAGTATAAGCATTCTGTCGAACATTTTATATATGTCTGAAGACGGCTGATGAATTACTACAAAAATCAATTTCCCTTTTTGTGTCAATTCACTTAAAAGTTCCATTACATTTTCCGAGTCTCTGGAAGACAAACCTGACGTGGGTTCGTCAACAAATAATATTGAAGGTTCCCGAATAAGCTCCAATGCAATATTCAGCCGCTTCCTCTGACCGCCGCTGATAGTTTTATTCATTGCATTTCCGACTTTCAGGTCTTTTTTTTCGTACAGACCTAAATCTTTTAATGTCTTATTTACCAGACCTGTTATTTCTTCATCATTTTTATCTTTAAAACACAATTTTGCATTGTAATAAAGATTTTGAAAAACAGTTAATTCTTCTATCAGCAGATCGTCTTGGGGGATATATCCTATAACACCTTCTAACTCACCGTTATTGTGATGCAGGTTTATTCCGTTTATTCTTGCTTCTCCCGAAGAGGGGGTTGTTATTCCCGAAAGGTTATTTACCAAAGTGGTTTTTCCGGAACCACTGGCTCCCATTATTCCTACCAATTTGCCGTGGTCAACAGAAAAGCTGATGTCCCTTACTCCGATATCTCCGGTTTTAAAGCGATATTGAAGTTTGTTAACAATGAACGAGAGGTTGGATATTTCCAAATCCTTCATAAATCTCGCAACCACATCGCTGTAATGAATCGGTTTTCCTTTCGGCAGTTTTATTATACTTCCCGGTGCGAATAAATAAATTCTGTTATTGTAAACATTTGTACTGTTCAAAAAAACGTCTTGCCTTCCCGTATATTTTAAAAAATATAAATCGGCACTTTTTATTTGTAAAATAAGAACACTTCCGTGTAAACTTTCGGAAAGTATGTGTTGAGATTTTGTATGCGGCAGTTCTTTATCATTTATTATCAATACCGACTCGGAATCTACTTTATTATAATCGTCTTCTATAACGAAAGTTTCTATTTCTGAATATTCCTGAGAGGAGAGGTTAAATGCATCCGCTACGACGGAAATAATTTCCATACGCTGTTCGCTGAGTTTTTTCTCAACATTAATCATTTCGAACAAGCGTGCAAGAACAATTACTTTTTGTTTATGATCCAGAGTTCTGTTTATTTTTCGGCAGATTCCCATAACCCTTACTGAATCTACCATTTTCACCTGTCCTGACGGGTTTTCTTTGCCTTCTTTTTTCTTTCGTTTTTTTTCTTCTCTTTCTGAGTGCTTAATGAACAAATCCATATACTCCTCAACCTGAGTTTTGCTCAGCTGAGATGCCAAAAATGTTTTTACGAATTTCTCTTCTTGTTCTGCAACGCCTTCGTCTTGCTTTGCAATAATTGCAAAGAGCTGCATTAACGCTTTTAATATTTCTTCACTCATAGTATTTTAGATTAAACGAACTGAAACAGGCAACCCGATTATAACAAATAAATAATGCAAAGCATATAAAGAACGGATATATACAGTGCATTATTTATTTAACAATTAATCAATAGAATAACTTACTTGTTCGAACGGTACCTCTACAATGTCTTCATATTCTTCGCCTGCTTCTTCCATATCTTCGTCATCATCTGGATAATGCCATCTTACCAGTACTTCATGCCCGGCTTGATGTAAATCTTCTAATTTCAGCAGGATGTCTAAGAGCAGCTTAGAAGACGCTGTATTAAAATATTCAAGTTTTATGTTTAAGACTGTTTTTTCAAGCGGGTTTTCCGCATATTCATCCAACCATTCCAAAATGGGGTCGTAAAAAGACACCACGTCTTCCGGTAAAGAACGACCGGAAATTTCCATAAACGGATTCTCAGGATTTGCGTCTAACGTTACCTGAGGAGTATCATCAGTACCTTCAATTTTAATTACTCGCATAGTTCTCTTTATTTAGTTCTGAATATTGTTGATGTTAATACGAAATATGATTTTTTATCATTCAAATCTAAAAATGTATATATCAATTTTTCGCCTGTTTTTCTGACCATATCTATAAACCCTAATCCGGCTCCGCCTTTATATGATAACTTTCCGAATTTTATTTTTTCTTTGTAAAGGTCTTTTAATACTTTTTTGTCTGCAGAGTTAATATTTTCAATATGCTCTTTTAGTGCCGGAATATTTTCTTTTAATACAACATTTCCTGTTGTTATATTGTACTCCTGCTCTGTTTTGGCAACAAGAAATATTCCCTGCCCGTCAATTATTGAGCCGGGTATTTTTCTTTCAACCGAGTGTTTGCTGATATTTTGTAAAGATTCTACCATAACGTGGAAGACTCTTTTTTGCAATGCGTTTGATTCGTTTGTCAAAGCTATATGACTTTCTGCAAGCGAACTGAATGCTTTTGTAATTTCGTGAGTAATTTCACCTTCGTATGCAAAGGTAACGTTACTGCTTCTCATAATTTTATAAAAATCAAACACAAAATCTAAGTTTTCATTGACCTGAGATGTTTCTTCCATACAAATATATTTAAAATCCTATTCCGATAAATAAAATATCATCAATTTGTTTATAATCTTTTTTCCAGTTCTCAAAATCTTCGACAAAGTAATCATAATATTCTTTCATTGAAAAATTATTTTTTTCCGTGATTATGTCTCTGATTCTGCCTGCCTGGTATTTACGACCTTCGGTTCCGCCTATTTGGTCAGGTAATCCGTCCGTAAATATAAAAATTTTATCTTTTTTAACAATATCTATTTCATAGTTTGTAAATTTCTCTTCTTTGCCTCCTCTTCTTGACGACATAGATTTTCCGCCTATGGACATCCTGTCTCCCTTATATCTGCTCAGGTTTCCGTCTCTGAGAAAGAATAAAGGGCGATGTGCTCCGGAATATTCAAGTTTATTTTCGCTTAAATTTATTTTTATGAGTGCAATATCCATACCATCTCTTGCTTTTGAGTCGGGAGAGTCTTGTTTTAATGTTTGTCTTACTCTTATATGCAACTCGTCAAGGATTTCTGCCGGAGACATTTTTTCATTACGTCCTAAAATACTGTTCAGTGAAAAATATGCGATAAAGGAGATTAATGTTCCCGGAACTCCGTGTCCTGTACAATCAATGGCTGCAATGTATATGTTGTCCTCGGAGGCATAAAACCAGGGCAAATCTCCGCTTACCACGTCTCTCGGTTTATAAAATACAAAAGAATCGGGCAGGTATCTTCTTATAATGTCGAAATCCGGAATAATTGCAGATTGTATTCGTTGTGCATAATTGATACTTTCCGTAATATTCTTGTTTTTATTCTCAATTTCAAGTTCTATTTCTTTTCTTTCCGTTATGTCGTGAACTACAAACAGGATTGTTGTAAGAATTTTTTTATCGTCAAATTCCGGTATTGCATTAAACTGAACGGTTCTTTTTGTATTGTTTATGTTAAATATTGTTTCTTTTTGAATTTCTTTATGTTCGATATTTGTTTCTTTTGCTAAATCAAGAATAAAGTTTTTAACTGATTCGTCGATTTCTAAATTATTGATATTGTTTCCTCTCAGGACTTCGGGTTTTATGCCGATAAACTTTTCCGTAACCGGGTTTGCATAGAAAAAAGTTCCGTCTTGTCCCATTCTGAGTATCATATCGGGAGAGTTCTCGGAAAGAGCCTGCATTTCGCTGCTCAAACGTTTTGCTGTTTCGGCTTCTTTTCTTTCCGTTATATCTCGTGTATTAAAAAGAATACCGTTTATTGCCGGATTATTAAGAAGGTTCCTGCCGGTTGTTTCAAGCCATAGTCTTCTGTTTCTTTTATCTGTATATTGGTATTCAAATGTTCGTTCGTGTTCGGGATTTTTTATAAGGTCTGAGAATACGTCTTTTAATATTTTATCTCCTCTTTCAAATCTGTTTACGCCTAACATTTCTTCGGGTGCAAAACCTAATATGTTTTTAACGGAGGGACTGACATACTGAACTATTCCCTGTTTATCGTAAATTGTAATAACTTCGGATGCATTTTCAAGCAGAGCGTGAAGTCGTTTTTGTCCTTGCTCGACTTCTTTAATTTTTTGAGCAAGTTCAATATTTGTTTTTTCCAGCTCAATTTGGGTTTTTTTCATTTCCTCGGCATTCTTCCTCAGCTCTTCTTCATTCCGTTTTAAATCGTCGGTAAGTTTTTGTGATTCAAAAAGCAATTTTTTAGTTGTTGTGTTTGCTTTTATGTTAAAAAGTGTTTGTCCGATAATCTCGCTTAATTCTTCAAAAAGATTTATGACATCTTCCGATATTTCATTTTGTAAGAATGCTATTTCTACTGCTCCCTGAATTTTCTCATCGCCCAGAAGCGGCATTATCAGAATAGATTTTGGTTTTTTTTCTCCCAGCAATCCTGAAGATACGGTAACAAAGTCGTCAGGCAGGTTTTTCCTGAAAATTACGTTTTTTTCGTATGATGCCTGTCCTACTAAGCCTTCTCCCAAACTGTATTCATTTTGCAGGAATTTTTCTCTTCCGTATGCATATGAGGATACTGCCGTTAATTTTTGTATTTCGTCATCAAATATATAAAAAGCACCCTGAACAGCTCCGGTATATTCCGTTAAATTTACTAAAATATCATATGCTAAAGGCTTTATTTCATTATGCTTACGAAGAATTTCGTCTGTAATATTTTTACCTCCGGCAATCCAATTTTGTCTTTCTTCATTTATTGATTTTTTTAACAGGTTTTCTCTCATTTCATTAAGAGACAGTCCTAAATCATCTTCAAAGAGTATGTTTGCCGTTTCCGAATATTCGCCTTTTCCTATTTTTTTAATATATCCGGAATATTTGCTGATAAGATTTTCTTTCAGCAAAAGTTGTTCTAATATTTCTCGCCTTTCTTTTTTGAATTTTGCGGAAATTATCAGCACAACAACCGCCGATATAAAGGGTATAATGTCTATAAAATATAAAAGGGCGAATGAGTCGTGCAGGTTTTTAATATTTTCGATATTAAATTCCGAATTTTCCGACAGTGTATAATATGCCCACGCAAAAACAGGAAACAGCAAGCCTGCAAGGAAACCGTACACAGCATATTTCCATAATGAAATGTCTCTTATTCGGGCATAAGCGTCTTTCATTTTTTCTTATTTTTTATGTCTTTAAGCCACAAAGCATATTTCTTGTCTACAGGTGTTTCGTTAGATTCTAATATTTTGTTTTCTCTTTGTTTTAGCTTTTCAATATCTGTATCCGAATAGTTTTCTGCGTTTTTTATTTTGCTGAACAAGCTGCTAAGTTCTTTTTCCTTTTCGGAAATTATTCCGGCTTTTGAGATTAGTTCTTCTCTCAACAGGTCATTTTTCTTTTGAAGTTCTTCTCTGTACGAAACATTGTCGGCAAGCATCAATATGCGTATTATTTCGCCTTTTTCATTTTTAACTGCCGAGAAAAAAGATGTTGTTTTTATTTCTGTGTTTTCTTTGGATATGAAAATAATTTCTTTTTCGGTAAAGTTATATTTTGATACAGAGTTGTAGATATCTTCTACCGTTTTTTTATCCTTACTTTTTATGAATTCAACAAAATGCTTATTTCTTAGTTCAGAAGGGTTATATCCTAATTTGTTTAAAAACAAGGTGTTTGCAGAATTTATTTTCCCGGCCGTGGTTAGTTCTAATTTAAAAAGCACTTTATCTATTACAGAGACAAGAGCATTCATTTCGGACACGCTCCTTTTGGTTTCTTTTTGAGCATCTCTTAATTCGCTTATTTTTTCCGACATTTCTGAATCTCTTAATGCAAGTTCTTCAGATTTTTTTCGTGTTTCTCGCAGCAGTTCATTTGTTTTATCGGAAATTTTCGTTGTTTCAAGCGTTGTTGCTATGTCTCCGGCAATACTTTCCGTAAATTCTACTTCGTCTTTTTTGAACTCGTAAAAAGATGCTATTTCTATAACACCCAATATGTTATCTTCTGTTTTAAGCGGTATTATCAAAATATTTTTAGGGGCTGCTTCTCCGAGACCTGATTCTATTTGCATATAATCCTCAGGCACTTCTGAAATAAGAATGGTATTTTTTTCAACTGCACACATACCTACCAGTCCGTCTCCGAACTCTACTCTTTTTGTAAGCATTTTAATACGATCATAGGCAAATGCTGAAATTAACTCAAGGTAAGGTTCGTTTTCGCTGTCATTTACAATAAAGAAACCTCCCTGAGCAGCATTTAAAAACTTAACCATATTTATCAAGGATGTTTCGGCAAGTTTTTTTATACCCGATGTTGTTTCTCTGAGAATATCGTTAAATTTTGCCTGTCCTTCGGAAAACCATTGACGTTTCTTCTCTTCTTCAAGTCTTCTTTCATTTATTTCAATATTTTCTTTAAGCTTATCTCTTAAATTCAGCAAGGATTTTTGAATTAAATCTCTTTCTCCTGACGAACTGAAATCAACGTCATAATTATCAGAGAGCAAATTGTTTACAAAACCGGCAACTTCTTTTATTTGTTTTTTAACCGAGTCAATTTCCGAATCTGTTTTATTGAATTCTCTGCTTAAATCCTCTTTAAAATCAGGCGACACGTCTTCTTTTCCGGAAATATTTGAAAGTTTGCGATTGATATAGTCAATATCTCTTGAGAGTTTGTTTTTTAAATAAAAGAAGGTAAAAACTGCCGCTAAACCTATTAAAATAAGTGTGAAAACATCTGCAAAATTCTTTTTAAATTTATATAAATCTGCTTCTTTTTGCAACTTCTTTTTTAAACCTTCGGTTTTTCTTATTATATAGTTTATGTCTGAAATGTTGAGAATTACATTTTTATCAGACAAAAAGGTGTTCTTGCCTATGTTTCTCTTCAGGTTTTTGGATATTTTTTTTTGTTTGTTTTGCAATTCTGACAGAGCTTGGGCTAAAGGTTCTCCGGCAGGCGTAATTTTTACTTTTCCGGTAACTCCCTCAAATTTCCCGCCGTCTTTTATTATTTTAAAGTAACTCTCCGACAAATTAAGTCTCAAATTTATTTTATTGATTAGAGCATCTGTAACTTCTTCTGCACTTTCAGCATCATCAACAATAAGATACAGGTTGTTAAGACTTTTATCCAGAAGGATTATTTTATAGTTTTTATCTGTTGCTTTCTTATTATAAAATGCCGTAAGTAAAAAATTAATAACTCCCAACACTATAATAATAAGGAGAATAAGTTTAATCCCGTCGGCTATTGATTTTTTCTTTAACACCATAAAATTTGCTATAAGTTCTTATACAGAAAAACACACTTTTTTATCATAAAATCGGTATAAGATTTCAAAAATAATATTTTTTTTAATTTTGTGAAAATCAGTTATAAAATATGTCGGCTGTTTTATTTTTTCCTGATTAACATTAATCCGTCCCTAATCGGCAAAATTATTTTTTCAACTCTTTTATCGTTTCTGACAAAATCATTAAAACTGACAATGCCTTTCGTTGATTCGTCATCTTCCTGAATATTCTCAATAACCTTGCCGTCCCATAAAACATTATCCGCAATTATAAAACCTCCTTTTCTGACTTTATCTGTTACTGCTTTATAATAACCCAAATACTCAGACTTATCTGCATCTATAAAAACCAAATCAAAAGTTTCTTCAAATTTTGGGATTATATCTTTTGCATCTCCGATAAGCAGCTTTATTTTTGATTCCATTCCTGACTTTTCAATATACTTTTTAATTATATTTTCTCTTTCGTCATTAACTTCAATCGTATATAACAAACCTCCGTCTTTCAAGCCTTTTGCCAGGCAAATTGCAGAATATCCGGTAAACGTTCCTATTTCAAGGATTTTCTCCGGATGTATCATTTTACTGATAAATTCCAGTAATTTTCCTTGATAATGACCTGAAAGCATACGGGGCTGAACAGTTTTTAAATGAGTTTCGCGAGACAGTTTTGCAAGAACATCGTCCTCTCTATCTGTATGATTAATAATATATTGTAATATTTCTTTCTCCATTTCAGAATAATATTTTTAAACTAATTATTAAAATAGTTACTTTTGAAACCAAAAACAAATGTAAATGTTTTTTAGAGATATAGCAGGACATAATACAATAAAACAAAAACTGATAAATTCAGTTAAGATGAATCGGGTCAGTCACGCATTGCTGTTCACGGGACCGGAAGGCAACGGAAAACTATCTCTTGCAATTGCCTATGCACAATATTTGTCCTGTGAGAATAAAAATGATAACGATTCTTGCGGAAAGTGTGTTTCATGCCTAAAATACGGCAAGTTAATACATCCCGATTTACACTTTGTATACCCGGTAATAAAAACAAAATCATACTCGAAACCCGTAAGTGTTAATTTCATAAAACAATGGAGGGAGTTTATTTCAGAAAGCCCGTACCACGGTTTTAATAAATGGATGATAAAATTAGGGATTGAGAATCAACAAGCAGGAATATTTGCACAGGAAAGCGAAGAAATAATTAAGCAACTTAGTTTTAAGCCTTATGAGTCTGAATTTAAAGTTATGATAATTTGGATGCCGGAAAAGATGAACATATCAGCTTCGAACAAATTGCTGAAAATGATTGAGGAGCCGCCGCCTAAAACAATCTTCATATTAGTAGCCGAAGATACCGATAAAATAATAAAAACCATACTTTCAAGAACACAACTCGTTAAAATTCCGAGAATTTCTGAACAGACAATGTTCGAGAGTATAAAAGAAAAATATAATTTTACGGATGAAAAAATAAAAGAAACCGTAAATATTGCGGACGGTAATTTTCTTAAAGCTGAAGAACTCCTAAAAAACAACGAGAATAAGGCAGGGTCTGAAAACTTTAAAAAATTTGCTCAGTTTATGAGAAATGCTTACGGCATAAAAATTAATAATATGATAAGCCAAGCGGAAGATATTGCAAAATCAGGCAGAGAGGCACAAAAAGACTTTTTAAGTTACAGCCTTAAATTACTGCGTGAAAATTTTATATTAAATATCAGCCCCGAAAATCAAAATAAAATTTTATTTTTGACCGATAATGAGAAAATATTCTCTGAAAAGTTTAATAATTTTATACATAAAAACAATATACGTCAGTTAATGAACGAGTTTAACGAAGCTTATAATCATATAGAAAGAAACGGCTACAATAAACTTGTTTTTTTGGATCTTGCATTAAAAACCGCAAGATTGTTAAAAATTAAACCACAGTAAAAAGTTGGTTGTTCCGGAAAATTAAAACTATAAATAATATAAGTTTATTTAATATTTAAAATTAAGATTTCGTATAAAAAACTATTAAATAAATAAGACATACAGGAACGCATACTTTTTTTACTGTTATAAAAAACAGTAGAAATGAAGACAGAAGAAGATTATACATTAAGAGGTTGTGCTTCACAGGCGATAAAAGGCGGAAAATACTGCAACCCGCACAGTTGCAATAAACTAAACGTTTTTAACGAGCTTCGAAATTATCCTAAAACCGCCAATACTCCGGACATTGTAGAAGTCCGATTCAAGAATACAAGAAAAGAGTTTTACAAAAACATAAATCAACTTGTTCTTACCGAGGGCGATATGGTTGCCGTAGAAGCCTCACCGGGTCATGATATAGGAACAGTTTCTCTTTCGGGAGAACTTGTTCGCGAGCAAATGAAGCGAAAGGGGGTTGACCCGGAAAGCAATTTTAAAATTGTTTACCGAAAAGTAAAACAAACCGATATTGAAAAATGGGAACAGGCAACAGCTCGCGAAAACGAAGTTATGCTCAGAGCAAGGCAAATTGCTAAAAGCCTTAATCTGGACATGAAAATCGGAGACGTAGAATTTCAGGGCGACGGGACAAAAGCAATTTTTTATTACATTGCGGATAAACGTGTTGATTTCAGAGAGCTTATACGTAAATTTGCCGATGAGTTCAGAATAAGGATTGAAATGAAGCAGATAGGTGCTCGCCAAGAAGCCGGAAGAATAGGCGGAATCGGTTCTTGCGGAAGAGAACTTTGCTGTTCGTCATGGATGAATGACTTTAATTCGGTTACGACAGATACGGCAAGAGAACAGCAACTGTCGATGAACCCGCAAAAGCTTGCCGGACAGTGCGGAAAGCTTAAATGCTGCCTTAATTTTGAGAAAGAAAGTTATAAAGATGCAATATCTGAGTTTCCCCCGAAAATTAATCTTGAGATTCAAAGCGGAACGGCTAAATTTATAAAAATTGACGTTTATAAAAAGATTATTTGGTATTCGGTAAGGTCGGAAGACAGAGATTTTATAACTTCCGTTTCAACCGAAAGAGTTTTTGAAATAATAAGAATGAACCGAAAAGGAGACAAACCCGAAAAACTTTCGGAAGAGGCAGTTGTAAGCAGCAGGGTAACAGAGTATAATGATATTCTGGGGCAAGACAGCATAAGCCGTTTCGACAACAAAAATAAGAAAAGAAGAAAAAAGCGAAGCGGAAAAAAACAAAACAGAAAAAAATTCTCGGGAAATAAAAATCAAAATAATAAAAATAATTCAAACAAGAATGCCGATTAAAAACTTAATATTACCGCTTTTTCTGTTTGTTGCCGCTTTTTCAGGCTCGTGCAAAGAGGATTCTCTTTTTGAAAAAAAATCCGAAATTCCGAAAAATATCTGGCAAATAAACGATTCATTATGCTTTAATGCAGAAATTCAGAATATTAACCGGTATTATAATATTTTCTTAAAAATTGACGTAAAAGAAGATTTTCTTACAGAAAATTTATGGCTGCTGATAAAATCAAAATCGCCCTCAGGTAATATTTTAAATGATACCGTTATGTTTTTTATTACCGATAAAACCGGGAAATGGTTCGGAAAAAAACACGGAGATGTTATAAAAAATAAGTTTCTGTATAAAACACGTGTCTTATTCCCCGAAAAGGGAAATTACCGGTTTTGCATAAGCCACGGAATGCGGGAGGAAGATTTGCCGAGAGTTACTTCCGTCGGAATAAGCATCGAAAAAGCTGAGTAGGTTATTCGGCTTTTATGTCTTTTCTTAAAATCTCATAATCTTCCGAGAAATAAAAAGAGAACAAATTTGCAATTCGTAATGCCGTATTTTGGTATTTATATGTTCCGTTTTCGTTTTGCCGGAGTAAAAATTCTTTTAAAGACGAGGCTTTTATCTCACAAATAATATCTTTATCAAATTTTTCGGTAAGTAATACAGACTTTATGGCTGAAGTCAGGTTTCCGCAAATAAGCAATCCCGCTCTGTCTGCAGTGTACTGCATAAGCCGCGATACCGCAATCAAATTTTTTTGCTTTTGTTTTTCTTTTTTCGGTTTTCTTTTTTTACCGTAATATTCCGAAAGTCGTAATGCCGCATCATATGCGGATTTGCCGCCTGATAACCCGGAGGCTGTTCCCTTGAAAATTTTTGAAACAAGATTAAGTTTAGGAACATTTTTTAAAGCACCGGCTAAAAAACCGGCAGCGGGAACAGCTGCCAAAGCTGCATCTGCGGCAATTGCACCTTTTACTGCCAAGCCTCGCCAAATATCTTTTGCCGTAAGTTTTGTATGTTTAAAATAAATATGAGCAAATTCGGCAGCAACGGCAAAACGTATTTCGCATAAGTTCATATACTTCGGAGATTTTTTATCCAAAAATCGGTTCCCGAGAATTATATACGGCGGATCGGCTTCATATCCTATTATTTCATCGTTTTTTTCACCTTTTGATATATAAAATTCCGCATCGTTTATGCCGAAAACTTCTCCCGTATTTTTCAAAACCGCATACAAAGTATTGTAGTGCTCCGGAAAAATACGTTCTGAATAATTTTTAACGGCAGTATAATCATCTTCGTCTATTTCCGAAATCCACTTCCTGATATTATATAATTTTCCTTTACCGGTAACGGACGGATGCCGCAGGCGGTTATATATTTTTTCTTTGCTCAGCGGTTTATAATTAACGGGACAAACAGGGTCGTTTTCAGTAAATAAATCATTTCCGCATAATATGTGTTTTGCCTCTTCTGCTCTTTTTCTCAGGTTTTTATTTTTAACTGAAATAAGCTTTTCTGTTCTTTTTTCATTCAAAGGCTGCAACAGGCTTATCTTTCTTATTTCGTCATCCGAACTGTCTTTTGTCTTAGTTTCCGCAAGCAACTCTAATACTTTAACTTTCAACAGTTGCCCGCTGTTTTCGGAAACAGGGCTTAAATCGGGAGGAGGCAAGAGGTCTGATATTGTTTCGTCGGGTAAATTTTTCAGCAGCTTTTTAAGAATTTTTCCTGCTTTACGCTTTTCTTCCGTTTTAATAAGAAACTGTGAATATTTTATATCAAAAACTGTTTTGTCCGTCAGGTTTTTATTTTTCTTTCTGAATTTTTTACGTATTGTTTCATAAACGGGTATTATCTTTTTCCCGTTTTCGGAATTTTCTACAGATTCTGCAATAGTATAAATCAGAATTGTTTTTTCCTCAAATGTTAACTTTTTTTGCTCAAAAATATTATTTAAAAAACTTTGGGCATTATCAAGCTTGAGGAATTCGTTTATTGTTTCCGGGAGGTTATTTTCTCGAATAAAATCTTCAATATTCTCTTTATTATTTTTAAACTCATTAAGAAACAATAAAAATTTGTCTGCAGGATTATTTTCCCTTTCAGTCAGATACAATAAAACTTGCTTTGCTTCGCTGTATTTTTTCCGAAATATGCAGAACTCGGCAACATTTCTTATACGCTCAGTTCCTTTTTTTTTCAAAATTTCCGGAAGATTAATAAAAATATCTGTATTTTTTCTTAACGGCGTCAGTTTAAATTTATCGATAATAATTTTTGTTCTGAAAATATTTTTTTTGACAACCGGATCGCCGACAATCCGTTCACAATCAATCAGGTCGTTGTTTTGATTCAAGAAAATAATAAAACAAGAGTTTTCTCCGACAAGGAGGAAACTTTCCTTAATTTGTTTGTTTTTACGCTCGTTTGTTTTAAAGTTCAGTTTATAAAGAAGTTTTTCATTTTCGAGAAGTTCTCCTGCCAGGATTTTCTCATTCAAAGTTATTTCCTTGCTTACGGCATTATTCAGCAAAATTTTTCTTTCCGGATAGGATTCAAGGTATTTCTCGTAAACAAATTTATAAATATAGTCTTGTATTTTGCCTACGGCAAGATTATTTATTAGTTTTTGAATACCGAACTTTGTTTTTGGTTCATTTTTTTTAAAATAGTTTTCCGGTAAAACTGCAAATTTAAGTAACTTACCTGCTGTATAGAAGAATAAAGAATATTTTTCTGACAGGTTAAACTTTTCCTGCAATTTATTCTCGGAATAAAAGTTAATTTCGATAATTTTATTGTCAAACTTGCTTAGTTCTGTTTTTTGTTTCAACTCGATTCTGATATATTCATTTACGGAACTAATGAAATCATTGAAATTAAACTCATTAAATAAAAAGATATTTTTTCCTTCTTTTTTAAGATATGAAACCAAATTTGCGACACTTCCCGATACTACGGGCTCATCAAGCATTCTTCTTAACAGAAAACGTTTACAGTCAGGCATATTAAAAGGAAAATTTAATCTGAAACAGCCGGAAATCCGGTAGTAAAAATTCTTATTTGATTATCGCTGCAGGCAACAAGATATTTACCGTCCCTGCTGAAAGCCAAATCTTTTACCGGAGAGTCAAATTCCAGGGTTTTTATGTTGCTGCGGGAAGCAATATCCCATAAAATAACGGTTTGGTCATCG